>SNRY01000550.1_pt1 | contig 12443 bp, 10 predicted proteins | sample 4693421 | NCBI WGS metagenome assembly SNRY01 (sample SAMN11003215, study PRJNA524138) | termite gut metagenome | isolation source: Bacteroidetes bacterial symbionts from single cell of protist host amplifed... | host: Streblomastix strix ... | reverse complement strand
AAAAGACGGGAAAGGAGTATGCCGTTTCCACCAACTCCAACATCTATGTATATGATTTGAATACCAAAAAGACGGAGAACATTACCGAAGGAATGATGGGATATGATACCAACCCGCAATATTCACCGGACGGTAAGAGCATTGCATGGCTCAGCATGGAGCGCGAAGGGTATGAAGCCGACCAGAATCGCCTTTTTGTAATGGACTTGGAGACGGGAGAGAAGACATTTATAAGCAAGGACTTTGACTCCAATGTGGACGATTATTATTGTTGGAGCAAGGATGCAAAGGTTATTTACTTCACAGGCGTTTGGCACGGAGCATCGCAGATATACGCTGCCGATATAGCCACTAAAACCGTTAAACCAATCACCGAAGGGGTGCACGATTATGCTTCCGTAACTCTTTGCGAAGGTAATTTAATTGCCAAACGGCACTCCATGAGCATTCCTGATGAAATATATTCCGTTTCTCCCGACGGAACGGTTGCCCAACTCACTTTTGAGAATAAACACATCTTCGACCAGATAACTACGGGTAAAGTAGAGGGGCGTTGGATAAAAACAACGGACGGGAAGCAAATGCTGACATGGATTATCTATCCTCCCCACTTCGACCCAACCAAGAAATACCCCACGTTGTTGTTCTGCGAAGGAGGTCCGCAGACACCCGTCAGTCAGTTCTGGTCCTATCGCTGGAATATGCAGATTATGGCTGCAAACGATTATGTCATAGTTGCTCCCAATCGCCGGGGACTCCCCGGTTTCGGTCTCGAATGGAACGAACAAATCAGTGGAGATTACGGCGGTCAATGTATGAAAGATTATTTCTCGGCTATTGACGAAATGAGCAAAGAACCTTTTGTGGATAGCGACCGCTTGGGTTGTGTCGGAGCAAGTTTCGGGGGATTCTCCGTATATTGGCTTGCAGGGCATCATAACAAACGTTTCAAAGCCTTTATTGCCCATGACGGGATATTTAACATGGAGGCGCAGTACCTCGAAACGGAAGAAATGTGGTTTGAAAACTGGGATATGGGAGGAGCTTTCTGGGAGAAACAAAACCCAGTGGCACAACGTTCTTTCGCCAGTTCACCCCACAAGTTTGTGGATAAATGGGATACGCCTATCCTCTGCATTCACGGGGAGAAAGATTATCGTGTTCCCGTTTCGCAAGGCTTGACGGCTTTTAACGCGGCGATACTTCGTGGAATCCCTGCCGAATTGTTGATTTATCCCGACGAAAACCATTGGGTGCTGAAGCCACAAAACGGAGTGCTTTGGCAGCGCACCTTCTTTGAATGGCTGGATAAATGGTTGAAGAAATAAAACTGCTTCGTCCGGTGGTAAACCGGACATAAAAGTCGTTTGGGCATGGCAGGATTGAAGTCATTGGCAAAAGATACTGTCATTTACGGAGTAAGCAGTATCGCCGGAAGGTTTTTGAATTACTTGCTGGTGCCGCTTTATACCGCCAAATTCACGGCAGAGTCAGGCGGTTACGGAGTAGTTACCCATGTATATGCCATCATCGCTTTTCTGCTGATACTGCTCGTGTACGGCATGGAGACGGGTTTCTTCCGCTTTGCCAACAAAGAAGGAGAAGACGAACAGACGGTTTACTCCACCATTCTCCTATCGGTAGGAAGCACTTCGCTGCTTTTCGTTGCGTTGTGTTTCATATTTTTGCCCTCCATATCTTCTTTCCTGGGTTATGCGGGCAATCCCGAATTTATGGGTATAATGGCTATCGTAGTAGCCCTCGATGCTTTCCAATGTATCCCCTTCGCATACTTGCGGCATAAGAAACGACCGGTAAAGTTCGCGGCGGTAAAGCTGTTTTTCATTGTATCCAATATTCTGCTGAACTTGTTTTTCCTTGTAGTATGCCCGTGGTTGAACAGGTATTGTCCCGAAACAATCTCCTGGTTCTACAATCCGGCTTATGGCGTGGGGTATGTTTTCATCGCCAATTTGATTTGCACTTCCCTGCAAATGCTTTGCTTCATTCCAGAGTTACGCGGATTTCGATACAGGTATGACGCCAAGCTGATGAGGCGTATCTGGAAGTATTCCTTTCCGGTATTAATACTCGGCTTGGTAGGCATCCTCAACCAAACAGTGGACAAGATTATTTTCCCTTTTCTGTTTAGCGACCCCAATGAAGCGAAAATACAATTAGGCATTTACGGCGCCGCCGCCAAAATAGCCATGATAATGGCAATGTTCACCCAAGCTTTTCGCTACGCCTATGAACCTTTTGTGTTCGGCAAGAACAAGGAGGGGGATAACCGTCCGGTGTATGCTTCGGCTATGAAGTTTTTTATCATTTTCGCTTTATTGGCTTTCTTGGTGGTGATGTTTTATCTGGATATACTGCGTTACATCATTAGGAACCCCGATTATTGGCCGGGGCTGAAAGTAGTACCCGTTGTTATGGTTGCCGAGATATTTATGGGTGTCTACTTCAATCTGTCCTTTTGGTATAAGTTGATAGACCAAACCCGTTGGGGAGCCTACTTCTCCCTCATCGGTTGCGTGCTGATTGTGATGCTGAATGTAGTCTTTGTGCCCAAGTATGGTTATATGGCTTGCGCTTATGCAGGGTTAGTGGGGTATGCGGTGATAACCGTCCTTTCTTATTTTGTCGGGCAACGGAAATATCCCGTCAAGTATGATTTGAAAAGCATCGGAATATATATCCTCCTTGCCGCCGGACTGTATGCAGTAGCAGAATCCGTTGTATTGGAGAACATGGTTATTCGTTTACTGTTTCGCACTCTTTTGTTATTGGTATTTGTTCTCTACATTACAAAGAAGGATTTAATTCCCTCCTTCCGAAAGGAGAGAACCCGTAAAGCGGGGTGACAGACAGGTACGGGGTTAATGCGCTACGGATATCTGTACTATTTTCTTGCCTGTTTTTTGTTTCATATCGCCAAATATATCCTACATTTGCCACCTAGTAACCACCTATTTAATAATATGCGCTTTATGAAAAAACGATATGCCGCCCTGTGTATCATCATCTTTGCAGCCATCGGTCTTTTCTGTTCTTGCCAAAAAAAAGCAGCCAGGCAAGGGGCATTGGAGTTTGATACCATCCGGTTGACTTTCACGGAACACCTCTTTGGAGATACCACCGCCCCGGCTTGCAACCTGACGATAGACTATGTTTATCCCGTAAAATCATCTAAAAAAGAACTTTTGGATTCGTTAAGCAAACTCTTTATTGCCGAATGTTTCGGTCAGGAATATACACAAAAGAGTACGGAAGATGTGGTAAGGCAATATGCCAAAGCATACACCGATGGTTATCGCAATGAAGTGGAACAAACTTATCTTGAAAATAAAAAGTATGACGAGGACGAAGATATTGCAGTAACCATCGGTGAATGGTACTCTTATATGCAAACCATCAAAACCAATGTGCAATACTATGAAGGGAATTTATTGGTATATCGCATTGCCAAAGAAGAATATTCCGGAGGTGCGCACGGCATTTACTTAATCAATTTCCTGAATATTAACCTTACCCAAATGCGCCCCTTGCATTTGAAAGATATATGCAAAGCCGACAATTACAAAGAGTTGCTCACCGATTTGTTATGGAATCAATTAATGGCGGACAATCATGTAACCACGCGCGAAGAATTGGAAGAAATAGGATACGGTGCGACCGGCGACCTCACCCCTTCCGAAAACTTTTACCTGGGCAAGGAGTACATTACCTTTTATTATAATGTATATGAATTTACACCTTATGTAATGGGTCCCATAGAGATACGGCTGCCTTATGAAGCGGTAAAGCATATTATTAACTTAGAATGAAGAATGGGAATCCTTCATTGCTCATTGATTCATGAAAATTATACTGAAATATTTCCCGAACCTGACAGAAAACCAACGCGCTCAACTTGATGCCCTATACGACCTGTATGCAGATTGGAACGCGAAGATCAATGTTATATCAAGGAAAGACATTCAGAATCTCTATCTACATCATGTGTTACATTCGCTGGGTATTGCCAAATTTATTTGCTTCCGGTCAGGAACAACCGTTATGGATTTGGGGACGGGGGGAGGATTTCCGGGTATTCCGCTAGCCATTCTCTTTCCTGAGGTGAAGTTCCATTTGATAGACAGCATCGGGAAAAAGATACGGGTCGCCACAGAAGTGGCTGCTGGCATCGGGCTTACTAACGTAACTTGCCGTCATTCACGTGCAGAAGAAGAGAAACAGCAGTTTGATTTTGTGGTAAACCGCGCTGTTATGCCGCTGGTTAATCTAATCAAAATCGCGAAGAAAAACATATCGCCTGACCATAAAAACGCATTGCCCAACGGATTGATTTGCCTCAAGGGCGGTGAATGGGAGCGCGAAGCCTTACCTTTTAAACGCATGACAACAACGTATCGTTTGAGCGATGAGTTTGAAGAAGAATACTTTAAGGCAAAACAAGTGATACATGTATTCATCTAAATCCGGTCTATAAACTACCTTACGCATGAGAATAAAGAAGTTCGAGTTCAATATGTTTCCCGTAAATTGTTATGTAATATGGGACGAAACGAAAGAGGCGGCAGTCATTGATCCGGGTTGTTTCTATAACGAAGAAAAGCAAACATTGAAGGAGTATATTACTTCCCACGAATTAACCTTAAAGCATCTGCTGAATACCCACCTGCATTTAGATCATATATTCGGAAATCCTTTTGTGGTACGAGAATTCGGAGTACAGCCCGAAGCGTGCCAAGCCGATGAGTTCTGGCTGGAAGAAGCCCCCAAACAATCGCGCATGTTCGGTTTTAATTGGAACGAGAAACCTGTGCCGACAGGGAAATACTTGAAGGACGGCGATACGGTTTCTTTTGGAAATACCGTGCTCGAAGTTATTCATGTGCCGGGGCACTCACCCGGAAGTCTGATTTACTATAATAAAACCGATAACTGTATCTTTGCGGGGGATGTATTGTTTCAAGGAAGCATCGGGCGGGCAGACCTTGCGGGAGGCAATTTTGACACACTGATAGAAGGAATCCGTACCCGATTGTTCACTCTCCCACCCGACACAACCGTCTATTCGGGGCACGGCACACAGACAACAATAGGAAAGGAAAAGACGGAAAATCCTTTTTTTAGGGCTTGAATGGATGATAGACCAAGCCACCATAGACAGGATACTGGATGCAGCGCAAATAGTAGATGTAGTTTCAGAGTTCGTTACATTACGGAAAAGAGGGGTAAACTTTGTGGGTCTGTGCCCTTTCCACAACGAGAAAACACCTTCTTTCAGCGTATCTCCCGCCAAGGGGCTTTGCAAATGTTTCAGTTGCGGAAAAGGCGGGAATGTGGTACACTTCATCATGGAGCACGAACAGCTTTCCTACTACGAAGCCCTAAAGTTCCTCGCCAAGAAATATCACATTGACATAAAAGAGCGTGAGCTGAGTACGGAAGAAAAGCTGGCGCAAAGTACGCGCGAAAGCATGTTCATCGTCAACAACTTCGCACGTGATTACTTTCGCGATGTATTGAAAAACCACGTTGACGGTCGCAGCATCGGTCAGGCATACCTCCAACAACGGGGATTCCGTGACGACATCATAGAAAAATTCCAATTAGGATTCAGTACCAACGAACGGGACGCATTGGCAAAAGAAGCCCTTGCCAAAGGATACAAGGAAGAATTTCTGGTAAGCACGGGGCTTTGCTATCTTACGGACGACGGTAAATTGCGCGACCGCTTTTGGGAGCGCGTGATGTTTCCCGTGCATACCCTTTCCGGTAAAGTGGTTGCTTTCGGCGGACGCATACTAAGCAGCGACAAGAAACTCGCCAAATACGTCAACTCACCCGAATCCGACATTTACCACAAAAGCAATGAACTCTATGGCATCTATTTTGCCAAGCAGGCAATAGTGAAGCAAGATCGCTGTTTCTTGGTGGAAGGATATACGGACGTAATCTCCATGCACCAATCGGGAGTGGAGAACGTGGTAGCCTCATCGGGCACTTCCCTGACAACAGGGCAAATTAAACTCATCCACCGCTTTACCAATAACATCACCGTGCTTTACGACGGCGATCCGGCAGGTATCAAAGCCTCCATCCGCGGTATTGACATGCTGCTGGAAGAGGGAATGAACATCAAAGTGGTGCTGCTGCCCGACGGGGACGATCCGGATTCCTTCGCCCGCAAACACAACGCTACCGGTTTTCAGGCATACATATCCGAAAATGAAGTGGATTTTATCCGCTTCAAAACCAAATTGCTTTTGGACGAAGCAGGGAAAGACCCAATAAAACGCGCCGAACTGATAAGTGACATCGTGCGGAGCATCTCCGTTATTCCGGAGCCTATCGTTCGCTCCGTCTATGTAAAAGAATGCAGCCAATTACTGCGCGTGGAAGAAAAACTGTTGGTTTCCGAAATCGCCAAACAGACGAGGAAACTCCCCCCCTACCCCACCCCGCAAGATATACCTGAAAAAAACGCCCCTTCCGAACCGGAAGCATCAATAGTAAATTATGATTCCTTCATTCCGCAAGAAAATAGCGAGGGGCAGGAATTTTATAAATACGAGCAACTCATTATGCAAATGATTGTTCGCCACGGCGAAAAGATGATGTGTTATGCAGAGAATGAAGCAGGAGAAAAAGTTCCGGTAAACGTAACGGAGTATATCGTCAACGATTTAAAACAGGACGAATTGCACTTCCATAATCCTCTGCACCGCCGGATACTTGCCGAAGCCGCCTCCGGACAAGTCCGCATCCCCGGCTTCGTTGCAGAACGATACTTCATCACTCATTCCGATCCCGAAGTAAGCAAATTAGCCACAGACCTGGTAAACGACAAATACCAACTCAGCAAGTATCACTTCAAAACCCACAAACCGCTTTTGGATGAAGAACGTCTGCACGAATTAGTACCCATGCTCATGGGGAACTTTAAGGATGCCATCGTAAAGGAAGAGTTAAAGCACATTATGCACACACTGCAAGATCCGGAAACAGCCCACGATTCGGAAAAATATAACACCGTGATGCAACGCTACAAAGAACTGAAAAAAATACAGAGCTTCATGGCAAAACGATTGGGAGAAAGAGTGGTACTCCCCAACTAACTCATAATACAGAGGCGCCGAGGCATTGTTTGTGCTCTCTATTTTCTATAAATATTATGAATCCTTCGGATTCATTCTCAATCTTACCTCCCGTAAGGAGCGTGCATACCGCCGTATGGAGCGTACATAATCATCGTAAGCACGCTCTATAATTCCCGTAAGTACCGTGCATAGATTTACTTTTCTCTAAATGCGTCGCGGGTTTGTAAAAAGAAAGAAATATTTGCCCAGTAAATATATTAATACTAATTTTGCAATCAAATTATTCCGAAACGGGTATGCCAAGCGTTTTTAACGAATAAAAACCACCCGACGGAGCGAACCTGTATAACATAATAGTATAACAGATGTATGCAATTGTAGAAATTAACGGTCAGCAGTTTAAGGCTGAAGCGGAAAAGAGACTGTACGTCCAGCATATTCAGAATGCGGAGAAGGGTGCGACAGTGGAATTTGACAGAGTGCTTTTGGTTGATAAAGACGGAGCTATCACCGTAGGTACTCCCCTCGTAGAAGGTGCAAAAGTGGTTTGCGAGATTGTTACTCCTTTGGTAAAAGGCGACAAAGTGATTGTCTTCCACAAAAGGAGGAGAAAAGGATACAGAAAACGTAACGGACATCGTCAGCAATTCACGGAATTGACAATCACAAAGGTAGTAACAGGCTTAATCACTTTTTAAAAACTTAAAAGAAAATGGCACATAAAAAAGGAGTCGGCAGTTCAAAGAACGGTCGCGAATCACACAGCAAACGATTAGGCGTTAAGAAATTTGGTGGCGAAATATGCAAAGCAGGTAATATTATTGTCCGTCAAAGAGGTACTCAATTTTATCCGGGGAAAAACATAGGTATGGGTAGAGACCACACTCTTTTCGCATTAATAGACGGGACAATAATTTTTAAGAGGAGCAGAAACGATAAGAGATATGTATCTGTAACTCCAATAGAAATTAGAGCGGAAGCATAAAAGGTTATTTCTTAAGTATAATAAACGCTATAACTATTTGCGTATTAAAGAAGAGGAAGAAGTATCCTTTCGGACAAAAATCTGTGAAGCGATTGGTATTAGAGAATAAAGAAGGTATTACAACTAAGATTCTGCATTATTTGGATACTGGTGAGGAGAGGACGTCAAGTTTATCCGCCAAGCCTTTAACTGGATAAAGACAAAGTAAATGCAACGGGCGAGACATAATCCTTGCGAAGTAAACCTCAGCATAGTTGCTTCTCCCGTTTAGTATTCAATACTACGGCGAGAGAATTTTGTTATCATACTCACTTCTTTTATCGAATGTCTGTCGTTGGAATCAAGTAAACAAAAGCAACGCCTCTGAACTACCGAATTCAGACTGGTTTTATATGAATTCTCCAAGTGATTCTTTTCTTCTTCTGCTATATGGATATATCTCATAGCACTTTGATTATGAGGAAAATATGCTAAATATGAGAAAAGTATACTACAATGTGACAATAAATACTTTAAATTACTTAGTTGAAATATTATAAAAAATATTTGTAGAAAAAAAGAAAGGTATATCTTTGCTAAACACACGAAGCCCAGATGGCGGAATCGGTAGACGCACTGGTCTCAAACACCAGTGGATTTATTTCCATCCCGGTTCGATCCCGGGTCTGGGTACTATGAAAAGTAAAGCCTAATTGATAGTCAGTCAGTTAGGCTTTTTGAATTTTAAGTTTGTTCCCTAATTGTTCCCAAACAGAATGAGTATGCTCAATAGTTTCAATATCTTTTTTTCAAAATAGGCTTTAAGCGATTTTTGAGATTTAGCAAGCTGAGATAAATCACTTATTTTATATTTTGTGTGGCTGAATAGTTTTTATCATATATATTTGCAAAGAGTATTTCTGAATGCCTTATCTGCAAGAAAAAAATATTTTTGTTGAAAAAGTAGTACTAATTTTTAGCTCGCCAATCTAATGAATATTATTGCTGATGAATCAAAATTGAGAAGTGATGCCGGTGCTTCTTTATTAATAAATAAAATCAAGGAATTGAATTTAGATACAGATGCTATTTTATATTACAATTTTCCTTTTTATAAAGGTGAAACTAAAAATGACTTGATTCAAGCTCATGTCTTATTTATTTCAAAGCTTTTTGGGGTTATTGCTTTTCGTTGTATTACAGACATTCGTGATTTCACTAGCAAAGAAAAAATAGAGATAGACTCTTTAGATAGCCATATTTTTGCAAAAATAAACAAATGCGAAAGCCTACGTTTGGGTCGGCGAGAATTGAAAATTTCTATAACACCCATAATTTTCTCAAATGAAGATAAAATTATAAATGAAATCCAAATTATTGATTCTAATAATATCAAAAGCCATATAGAAAAAAACAAGAAAACAGTTCTAAATAATGAAGAATATAGAGATTTAATTGCCACGATTGAGGGGACATCTCGCCTCCGGCAAAAAAAAGAAAGAAATATAGATTTTAATTCGACTTTATTAACAAAAGGTAGAGCATTATCTCTTATACAAGAAGAACAAACAGTATTTGATTTAGAACAAAAGAGAGCTGCTTTAAATATTATTGATTCTCCACAAAGAATTCGTGGACTTGCGGGTTCTGGTAAAACTATAATATTAACAATGAAAGCCGCTTTATTTCATTTACAAAATCCTGATAGTATGATTTTGTATACATATTTTACAAAAGCTTTATATGGGCAAATAAAGTACTTAATAGAAAAATATTATCGTGATTTTTCAGATAATATGGAACCTGACTGGTCAAAAATTGAAATTCTTCATGGTTGGGGAGGAGTGTCATTGAAAGGAGTATATTATCAAACTTGTATGGATAATAATATAACTCCGATTTCATTTAACGAAGCAATGTTTAAAAACTCAAAAGATCCATTTGATTACATATGTATGGAGTTAATCAAAAAGAATCTTAACTTAAGATATGACTTAACTCTGATTGACGAAGGTCAAGATTTTCCAAAACATTTTTATCAATTAAGTTATAAAATAACGAAGAATAGAAGATTGGTATGGGCATATGACGATTTTCAAAATATATTTGATGTTGAGATTCAAGATGAAAAGGATACATTTGGTAAAGATAGCAGCGAAAAACCCATAGTTGATTTTTCAACTAAGGAAAATCAACTGCAGGATATAGTTCTACATAAATGTTATAGAAATCCGAGAAATGCTTTAATTGCTGCGTTTTCACTTGGTTTAGGTATTTATAATGATCCTGTTTTACAACGGCTAGAAAATAATCAGCATTGGCAAGATCTTGGTTTTCTTGTTGAAACTGGAGATTCTTCTGAAAATTCTCAAATGATTATTTGCAGACCAGAAGAAAATAGTCCAATAAATACAAATAAAGATACTAAGCCTTCAATATCAATCCAGAAGTTTTATAAATTCAATGATGAATGTGATTTTATTGTTAATTGCATTGTAAATGACATCAAAGATGAGAGATTGAGGCCTGATGATATTTGTGTTATTTCGTTAGATCAAAAAAACATGAAACAGTATTTTGTTAGGATACAATACTTATTAGAAAGGCGTGGCCTAAATGTGTTCAACCTTTTAAATGTTTCAAATAGTAATACCTATTTTTCTATTGAAAATCATATCACGTTATCTTCCATAAACAAAGCCAAAGGAAATGAGGTAGGAATGGTCTATATTACAGGAGTTGATTCAATATTTACGAATAAAAATTATATTATTAATAGGAATAAACTCTTTACCGCAATAACTCGCACGAAAGGGTGGGTTATGCTTACTGGAATGGGTGATGAAATGAATTCATGTATCAATGAATTACAAAAACTAAAAGACAATGATTATAAATTTGTTTTTACTCAACCAAATAAAGAAAATACTAAGACGATTTTGAGAAGAATGTCTGAACAACAATCTCTTTTAAATCAAATTGAAAGTTTAATTGAAAAAACAGGACTACCTTTTGAAGAGGTAATAAAGTTACTTAATCGCTCTAAGTAAATATGAATGATGCTAGCTTTAAAATATTTATTGAAAGGGAGATTCCTGCATTTTTGAAAAAAATGGATTTGTTTAAAGGAAAAGGAGTCAAAAAAATTGGGGATCACTCTGATGAATTTAAAAAAATATCCCGCAAAAACATTCACACAGAACTATATAGTGTTGCTATCAAAAATTTGGATTATGAGATATTATTGTCAGATGATTCTATTTTTCAATTTAGTAAAAATCAATCCGAATTTAGATATGCTTTTATTCAAACACCATATATCAATGTCTCAAAAGAAGATTTTATAAATTTGCAATTTACTCATGATGAATTATCGCAACTAAATAAAGAAGAATATGATGATTTCGTCAATACTATAAGGGAAGAAGATTTTGAACAATTTAGATGTGAACAATCAATAAATCCCAAATCACATATAATCAGATATGATATTGATAAGAAAAATTATTTACCATTAATTCATGCTTATTCACATCTACATATAGGTCCCAATGATTATATTCGTATTCCTTGTTCGATTCTATTAACCCCATTGAGTTTTGCCCAATTCGTTATAAAAAACACTTACCCAATTAATCACACAATCTATATTCAACATATTGCACATAAGGGAGATAAAATTGATTCAAAGTTTTGGAAAGGAGAAGAAGAAAGAGAAGTCTTTTTCATTTGAGAGAAATTTTTAGAAATGGGGAAATACAATAGGGAAATTCGCTAAATACAACAAAATAACTTGCTGATTATTAGGGACATTCAGCAAATGGAAAGTTGTTAATTTACAAGATGATACAAGCCATTTTTGAATAAAAATTATCCATTTTAGTCTTGTTGGTAAACAGAAGTATATTTAAGGGGTAGTTGTGAGCAAATCTCTGCGCTATCATTCGATATACGAGTAGGTTATTTATGTCATACCGCCTTTAAATGATGTTCTTAATGCTTTCGGGTACAAATACGTCATTATTTTTTATTGATTACTTAATTAAATATGTTGTATACACCTCCCTTATGAAAAGAATAAAACAGCAAGGTTGGACTTTGCATGCAGCAAGATGAATTGAAGCATTATCTGCTGATACCTCTTTTCTTTTTCTTCTTTTTGAGCTGTTTTAGGTATTCTGTCATATTCTCATCGTAATCACTATGAATGTCAAAGGACAGTAAAGAACCGATTGTAGAAACTAAACTTTCAGTACCACTGTAAATCCCTACTGTTTGCATTGATTCCGGCATGATAGTGAGTTTTTCTTCTTTCATAGGGATGACGTTGTTTCTTTTTTCGCCAGCTCGTAGTTCTCGCTCCTGCA
>SNRY01000549.1_pt1 | contig 12473 bp, 11 predicted proteins | sample 4693421 | NCBI WGS metagenome assembly SNRY01 (sample SAMN11003215, study PRJNA524138) | termite gut metagenome | isolation source: Bacteroidetes bacterial symbionts from single cell of protist host amplifed... | host: Streblomastix strix ... | reverse complement strand
GCAAAGTTGGCGTTTGGCACGGTCTTCAATGGTCAAAGCATGATCTACCATATTCTGAATGCCCCGTCCGTATTCAGGAAGAGGCATTTTCTTTTGTTGAGTATTGTACTGCATTGTACTGATATTTGGAGGTGTTATACTAATTTTTTAGGCTGTGAAGTTATAAAGTCTTTCAAATAAAAAGGCTCAAAATAAGCCGTATCTTCATATTTTTCTTCTGTCGTTGCTCTTTCGGCAAGGGGAAACATCATTCGGGCCAACGGATGAATATCATCTATAAACAAGGCATTGGAATGAGTAATCTTTTCACGACATTTCATTGCGCCATTGCCAAAAAAATAAACAGGATGTTTGTCTAAATAATCAAGATATGATTTCTCGTTGACTATGTCGGCAGATATTTCTCGTTTAAGGCGTAGTGCGCGATCGTAAATGGCTGTATATACTTCCATACGGCGAGCATCAATCATAGGGCAAAGCAAAGCATCATCCGGCAATTCATGATAAAGCAATACCGGTACGCTCAAAACTTCAAGCGTAGGAATACCAATAAGCGGAATGTTACGACCGTAGCAAATGCCTTTCGCCATAGATACTCCGATGCGAAGCCCCGTATAAGAACCCGGGCCGCAACTCACCGCTACGGCATCAAGCAATATGGCGCGACTGTCAATAAAAGATAAGGCTTCATCAACAAAAATCCCCAAAGATACAGCGTGCAAAAGTCCTTGAAGGTCTTCTTTGGTGAAAATATTCTGCCCGGCTTCACTCACTGCCACCGAACACACGTTCGTCGAAGTCTCTATGTGCAGAATACACCCCATAATTTTCCTGTTTATCTTTGCTGCAAAGATACATCTTTATTACGGAATAAATCCCGCTTTTGCAAAAATAAAGGTTTATGTACCCGTAGTGCGTTTCACCTCCTCAATAATGCTTCCGTACCGGTGATACTCGTAGGCGATGCTTTGTTCTTTCAGATAGTGCAACAATTCGATGCGTCCTTCCGTTACGGGTTTGGCGGTAGCAATATATAAACCCAGTTCGGCAGCTTTATCAAATATCGCATTCGACAGGCGGGAAGAACAAGCCCGGATTCGTTCGTACTGCTTCATATCGGCTACGAATAGGGATTCCTCTTGCACGGATACCTGAATGTTTCCAAAAGCCAGTACCGCTTCCTGTATGGTTTTCCTGTGCGGATGAGAGGCTGATAAACTGACGGTCGTTTTTGTCTTTGTGAAACTCGCTGCATAAATCGTTAATAAGGCATCGCAAAGGTCATCTTCATCGAGCAAACGGATAGCCATAGATTTCAACGGCAGATAACGGAAAGTATTCAACTCGCCGATTATCAGACTACCATCTCTTTCTACCGAAAACTCTTCCTTCCAAGCTTGGGGATAACTTTGAGAGGCATATTGGAGGCGAACCCCATCCGACTCTTTCGGGAGATAGTTTTTAAAAGGATATTCCGCGACAGGAGGCAATTTCGGTGTTTCTCTTTCGTCAAATTCTACAAAGCAAGAAACGTAATTAGGTCCTCCGGCTTTGATGCCCGCACCGAAAGCGGAACGTTTCATACCGCCAAAAGGTTGTCTACTGACAATCGCTCCGGTAATCCCCCGGTTGATGTATAAATTACCCGCTTCCAAATTATCTTTCCAAAAAGCCATTTCTTTATCGTCCAAACTCTGCAAGCCGGAAGTCAATCCATATTCCGTAGAATTGGCATACTGAATGCCTTGCTCCAGATTTTCGATAGAAACCACGGAAAGGAGCGGCGCAAACAGCTCGGTTCGGAATGTATAATTACCCGGTTTTACTCCCCACTTCACACAAGGTTTGAGGATGTATTTCTTTTCGTCGGCAAATACCGGCGGAACGAGCCACGATTCTCCCTCTTCTAACTGCTCTACGGCATGAAGCAGTTTCTTGTTATCATTGGTAATCATAGGTCCGATAACGTTATCCGTATCCCAAACGCTGCCGGTATGCAGACTTGTTACCGCATCTTTGAGCTTAGCCCGGAAAGTCGCATCGTTATACGTCTTTTTATCCAATAACAAGAGGGAACAAGCCGAGCATTTCTGTCCGGCATTGCTGAAAGCGGAAGCAATGATGTTTTGAATGGCATGGTCTTGGTCGGCGCTGCCCGTAACGATGATGGCATTCTTTCCTCCCGTTTCGGCGGACAAGGGAGTACGCGGACTGTTTTTCAAGAGTTGGAATGCCGTATCGGTTCCTCCGGTTAAAATCGTATGTCGGATGCTTGGGTGGGCAGACAGGTAGGTTAACGAATTTCTATCGGCTGGACAAACCACCTGCAAAGCGTCTTTCGGTACGCCCGCATCCCAGAATGCCTGCGCAAACAACCACGCCACCGGAAATGCTACCGTGGCAGGTTTCAATATCACGGAATTTCCACCGGCTAATCCGGCAACAACCCCGCCTACCGGAATGGCAAACGGAAAATTCCAAGGTGGAATCACCAAGATAACCCCTTTGGGACGATAAGAAACGGATTTCAAATCTTCAAACACTTTCAGGGAGATAGGATAGAACCGGCAAAAATCCGTACCCTCGGAGACCTCTACATCGCCTTCTTGGAAAGTCTTTCCGGTAATGGCAGCCATGCAGCCGATAAAATTGCCCCGCCGTTCGCTAAACAGGTCGGCTGTTCGGTGGAGAATCCGGTTGCGTTCTTCCAACGACGTTTTTCTCCAACCGGAGGGGGCTTTTTCGGCAATAGCAATAATCTCTTCCACTTGCGCTTGCGTAGCTAAGTTTGCTTCGCACACACAGACTTCGTCGTTACGACTGCGATCGGTATATTTCCGTTTCTTACCGGTCAACACCTCTTTATTACCTACCTGTACGGGAATCACAAATTGTTCGCTTCGCACGTCCTTCCATTTTTTCAAAACGTTCCATGCCCATTCCCTGTTTGGCTTCAAATCCAAATCGGTATCGGGTTCGTTGGTGAAAACGGTCAGATCTTTCCGTGGAACAGGCTTTTGATTTCTGTTTTGCGTACGATAAACGGCAGGTGGCAGTTGATCTTTGAGCGCACAGGCTTCCATAAACTGCTTTTCAAGAAATTCCCACTGCTCGCTGTGCAGCGTCAGGTTGAAAGAGTAACGCAAGAAATTATTTTCACCCGTATTTTCGTCCAAACGCCTCACGAGATAAGACACGGCATTGAGGAAATGTTCCTTTTTCACAACGGGAGTATAAAGGATGATTTGCTTGTCGAGATGCCGCATGACGCGGGGCAGATGATTAGCCATTCCTTCCAGCATTTCAAAAGTGACGTATTCTTCCACTTGGTGGTGTTTACTCAGCAAGTAGGCGTATCCGATAGTAAAAAAGTTATGCGAAGCGACACCCAGATGCACGACTTGAGCATTCTCAGGCTGCATGGCTACATCCAAAAGGTGCAGATAATTGGCATCTACCTGCGTTTTGGTTGGTAATATGGGAACAGCCCAACCTTTGAGGGAAGAAGTAATCGTTTCCATTTGCAGGTTGGCTCCCTTCACGATGCGCACTTTGATAGGAACGCCCCCTTGGGCTACCCGCTTTTTAGCAAATGCGAGCAATCTGTTGTAAAACAAGAGCGCATCGGGTAAGTAGGCTTGTACCACAATACCCGCCGTATAGTTTTTGAACTGCGGCATGGCAAGCACAGTAGTAAATACGTCCAATGTCAGCTCGCAATCTTTGTACTCCTCCATATCCAAATTGACAAACTTGGGCGTTTGTTTACCGGACTTATCCGTGTACGGATGGTCAATAGCCTGTTGAAAGACTTTCGTTAGGAGTGCGCATAGCATTTCCTTGCTTTTATCGTATCCCAAGGGGTGCAGTTGTGCATAAATACCCGATATTTTGATGGAGATGTAATTAATATCCGGTTCTGTCAACGCTTCCAAATAATGCTGGTAGCGATGGGTTGCTTCGGCATCGCCCAGCACCACTTCGCCCAGAAGGTTTACGTTTTGCCCGATGCGGTCGTTCCACCGGCTTTTCAAGTGTTTAGACAAAGCTGGACGTTCTTCTTTGATAATAATCTTTCCCGTTTCCTGACGCAATACGTTTTTAAAAACAGGAACCGAAATAAAATCAAACAGATAACCGAAATGTTTGAAAAGATGTCCCAGTATTTCGTAGTGTTTTCCCATAAAACCGGGAACACCGTACTCTTTGAAAATGCGTTTCATTCGTCGGGACAGCTTCTTGGTGTCGCGAATTTGAGACGATTCGTCCAATAGCTTGGTGAGAAGCACTTTGTTTTGCGGATTTTGCACCAAAGAAGCAAACATTTTTTGCTCTTTGATTTCAGCCGGAGTCAATTCCTTTTCGGCTTTTGAGAGAAATTCTTTTGCCCATTCAAGGACATCGGCAGGTTTTATGATTTCCATAATAAGAAGTGGTATTGTTAATCAAGTTGCTATTTTAATTCTTACTTTCAAAAGTATCTTTTCAATTCCTTCTTCATTAAAAAACTTGTGCATTTCAGACATTCCTTGTTGAGGATTGTCAAAATTAAATTCTCCTAATTTTTCAGCATTTGAAATGGCTTGGTTTAGATGTGGTTTCAATTGCAAATAAATATCATTGTTTTCTTTTGTATAAAATTTCCGGGTTTTTTCATAGTTGATAAGATGTTTTCTTAAATGCTGAACTAAGTTATCGCAAGACTCAAAATATTTATGAGTTGTTTCAAAATGTAATAAATACCAATATTCCAAGCAAGGATTGTTTATAATGATTTCAACATTTTTATACTTCTTTCCGGTGCCTGTGAGCTTATTGTAATATTCCTCAAATTTATGCAATAAAGTTATTGCTCCTTTTTTCGCAGCACGGGTTTCACGGATAATCACATCAAAATCTACTATCCAAAAAACTTTATCATAATCATGCGCAAGTTCCATGACTTTGTCATATTGTTCGCTAAGCTCTTTCTTTTGTGGAATTTTCGGTTCTAACCCAATATTTACAGACCGTTGTTCATTGCGTTTCAGCATTTGTATATACCAATACTCACATTCGCCATCAACAACAAATGCAAATTGTTTACCTCTGGGTGGAATACGTTTATTTTCTCTCATTCTTCGGTATCAATATAATAATCTCCTAAATTAGGAACACCGCCTAATCTCCCGATTTTGTAAGCATTATAAATATTGCTGGTATCTCTAATTACCGAAGTATCAAAATCGGCAAGAGAATAAAGTTTTGTACTACTATCTTCGGATTTATCTGTAATCCAAATAGCATCATTCCGAAAAATATCCTTATTATTCAAAATCTCTCTATTATGCGTTGTTGCGATAATCTGAGATTTTTTTGAATTTACTAAAAAAGACAACAAAAAATGAAGAAATAAATCAGGGTGTAAAGAAGACTCGAGTTCATCAATTGGAAATGCGGTAGCGTTTTTAATTAGCAAATATAAAAATCCTGCAAAACCATAATATCTTTGAGTCCCTTGCGATTCTTCTCTAAAAGGAAGCCTATATTTTTCATTATTTACTTCATGCTCGATTATTAAATCGAAAAAATCAAAAAGCACATCTGGTCCGTCATTTTTTTTAATTAGTATATTTGAAATATTAAAGTCTGCTTTTCTGAGAATATCTAAAACCACTCCTTTTTTTATTTCCGATTCATCAATATGCGATGTAATATAATTGTCCAGTTCTGTTTGTGCTGTAATTAATGGGTTCAAATAATCTTTGAACCAATCTGTAACATCTTTCAATTCCTTAAATTCAATATTAGTTTTAAGGAACCCCCCAAAAAGCGTATTGTTCCAAAGCGTATTAGATGCTAATGTCTTTTCGAAAACTTTGTCTGTTTTAATTTTAGTTCCATAAGTGATTTTTGCAAATTGTTTATCTAAATCAGTCGTTCTCTCAAAAATCTTAGCTTTATTATGGGTATAATCTTTAAGTTCCTCGCTTACTATTGCTTTTTTATTTAATACAACTTTGTAATAATAATGAGTTTCATTTTGAATAAATTCAATAGAAAAAATTGTATTTTGATTGGGAGTATCCCTATCAAATAAAAAAGGTTCGAATTTCAGTAACTCTGTTTTCTGATTCTCCGGTTTTAATACAAGATGCCTTAAAAAATCAAACGCTTTTAAAATCGTCGTTTTCCCCGATGCATTAGCACCGTATATCAATCCTAATTTAAGCAATCTCAGTCCATTAGCCCGGATTACATAATAATCTTCTAAATGTGTGGATTTGTCAGCTTCAAAAGATAAGGTTTGCTTATTTTTGATTGACCCAAAATTTTGAATACTGAAATTTACAATCATTTTTGTTTCGTATTTGGAAATTATTTGCAAATATGCAAATAAGAATCAAATTAATCAATCTATTTTTTGCTGTTTGTAGTATAACCCGTAGTGCATTTAGAGTAAAATTGAGAGAAAAAGTTGTTCACGACCAATGTCCAAATGCACTACGGGTTTTATGTTATTGATTATTGGGCTGTTATCAAATTTATCCAATCAAGAAGAATATCCTTCATCCATTGATGATAAGCATAATCAGTATTAAATCCCCAACCATGTCCACCGGATGGAAATATATGCAAAGACGATGGAATGCGGTTGGCTCTTAATGCCTCATAAAAGAGCACACTATTTTCAGGAGCCACCGCTGTATCGTCATTGGAATGGAACAATAATACAGGCGGCGTATTGGGTTTAACCTGTTTTTCATTGGAATAATAATTGATTATCGTTTCATCATCTGTTTCGTCGGTTAAATTGAAGAAAGAACCTTTGTGTGTCAATTTTTCATCTGAAGTAACCACCGGATAAAATAAAACTCCGAAATCCGGACGGGAAATCGAATCAAAATGGGTAAGCAAGGTAGATGCCAAATGACCTCCTGCGGAGAACCCCATTACGCCTATTTTGTTCGGATTGATATGCCAAGATACTGCGTTTTTCCGCAGGATGCTCATTGCTTTTTGCACATCTTCAAGCGGTATTTGGTGATGATGATTCGGCATGCGATATTTAAGCACGACAGCGGTTATACCGTTTTCGGTAAACCATTCGGCAAAATCGCTGCCTTCGTGTTTCATCGCAAGCTGGACATATCCACCACCCGGACAGATTAAAACGGTAATGCCAGTATTTTTTGCTTCGTATGCCGGATAGATAGTAATATCCGGATCAGAGATATTCGAAACTCGTCCATTTCTCTCGTCCATCGGAGTTGTAATTCCGTTGCTATCGGGAACGCCATCTTTCCAAAGTTTCATTTTGAATGAATTTTGTGCTACAATTGATATTGACATTAATAGCAAAACAAATGTGATGTTTACTGTTTTTTTCATGGTGTTTATTGATAAATGATTACAAAGTTTAACTTTCACAAAGCTAATTCAATTCTCCAAAAAGTGTTGTTCTTGGATGTGAATTTTTTTCAAACTATCCTGCCAAGTGGAGCGACCAGTTATATTGATATGTTAAGCAATAAAGATACGCATTTGCCTTGAGATAACCAAGAGATGTAGCAGCTATTTAAGCGGATAAAGAAGGTTCCTTGCAGGTAGCCGGCAGGTATATAGCAGGTGCATAGCAGGTGCATAGCAGGTATGTAGCAACTATCATCTATCCAGATAGGAGAATACTCGGAGTTTAATCGGACATACGTCGGAGAAGAATCGGACTTTATTCGGATATTGATGGAAGATATATCGAAAAGTATTCCACCGATTTGAATCCCTGATAATAGGAATCTGAATAAGGAGATATACAAAGATACTCATTTTCTGCCAAAAATGCTACGAACAAATGCAATACGGGTAATTTTAGTTATATTTGTAGATTTATAAATAGTGGTGCGATCCGCATGGTGCGCGAGGGATAGTAGCGGAAATGCTTTTGTGAGGCACGAACAAAAGCATTGTAGCGGATAGCCCGACCCGTAGGGGCGCGCCCAAATGAATCATGTTTAACATTAAATAGAATCCAATGAAAAGAAAATTATTCCCTCTGCTTATGGCGCTGTGTATGACGGCATCTGTGTATGTGCAAGGGCAAACAACGCCCAAACGTCCGCCGCTCACCGGCTTGTCTCATGTGGCTTACTATACCAAAAATTTAGACAGTACGCTGAAATTCTTTGAAGACTATCTGGGGTATAGCGAAATAACCCGTATCAACGACAAAGACGGCAAGCTGTGGATTGTGGTAGTCAAGATAAACGACAGCCAATTTCTTGAAATCATGCCCGAAAAGGATGCCTCCGCTATCCGCCTGAGCCATTTTGCATTCGAGACCGCCGACGTGGAAGCGATGCGCCTCTACTTAGCCTACAAAGGCTATAAAGTTCCGCCTAAAACTAATTACGACGAGGTACTGGGGATGACAAGTTTTCATACAAGCGCGCCGCACGGTCATGATTTTGAATTTGTACAGTACGACAAGAACGGGCTGATAGCTAAAGGAAAAGGGAAGAATCTGCCGGCTACCCGAATATCAGACGTAATGAGCCATGTGGCCCTGGCTACGCCCAACCTCGACGAAGCGAAAGCGTTCTACGAAGACCTTTTGGGTTATCACGAGATATGGCGCGGAGGCTCGAACGGCGCCATCCAATGGGTGTACTACCAATTGCCCGAAGGGAAGGATTGCATTGAATACCTTCTCTACGACAGGCCCCAGAGCGTGGGGCAAATAACGGCAATGAACCATATTTGCTTTGAGGTGGACGACGTAGCCGCACTGCGTGAGGCGCTCCTGAAAAAGAGGCTGCCCGAAGGATGCCGAGTACCCAGCGATGTGGTGACAGGTACGAACAATATCAGGCAAATCAGTCTGTTCAACGCAGACGGTATCCGTATAGAAATCATGGAGAATCATACCGTAGACGGCCTTCCTCCCACGGCACAGACAGGTGTTCCACTCAAATATATACCTTAGATTCGCATACTATGATACAATCAATGACCGGATACGGTAAAGCAACGAAGGAACTCTCTGATAAAAAGATAAATGTAGAAATAAAATCGCTAAACAGCAAAGCAATGGATTTATCTACGCGGATAGCTTCATCTTACCGGGAAAAAGAATTGGAGATTCGCAACGAAATATCCAAAGTATTGGAACGCGGTAAAGTGGATTTTAGTTTGTGGATAGAAAAAAAAGATTGCGTAGAAGCTGCTGCCCCCATTAATCAATCTTTAGTGGAGGAGTATTACAGGCAAATAAAAGAAATATCCGGTAAACTGAATATTCCTCTTCCCGCAGATTGGTTTCAAACCTTGCTCCGTTTGCCGGACGTAATGACAAAAAATGATACGCAGGAATTAAGCCCCGAAGAATGGAGAGAGGTGCTTGGTGTCATTCAAGAAGCGATAGATAATTTAATAACTTTTCGTAAACAAGAGGGAGCGGCATTGACGGAGAAACTTCGCGAAAAAATTCAAAACATTTATCAACTATTGGAGTCCGTTGCCCTCTATGAAAAAGAGCGGGTAGAGAAAATAAAAGAACGCATTACAGATGCTCTGGAAAAGAATATCGGCATCGATTACGATAAAAATCGTTTGGAGCAGGAGCTTATTTATTATATAGAAAAACTGGATATAAACGAAGAAAAGCAACGGCTAAAGAATCATTTGGATTATTTCATCACCACTTTGGAAACCGATACGGGGCAAGGGAGAAAGTTGGGATTTATTTCCCAAGAAATAGGACGAGAAATCAATACCTTGGGCAGTAAATCCAATCATGCCGGAATGCAAAAAATAGTTGTTCAGATGAAAGATGAATTGGAACAAATCAAAGAACAAGTATTGAATGTGATGTAGTTATGAGTGGAAAGGTTATTATATTGTCGGCTCCCTCCGGATCAGGGAAAACGTCGATAGTCAAATATTTGCTTCAACAAATCCCCAACTTATCGTTTTCTGTCTCCGCTACTAACCGTGCTCCTCGTGGTAAGGAAAAAGACGGGGTAGATTATTTATTCATTTCGCCTGAAGAATTTCGCCGCCGCATTGACAATGATGAATTTCTGGAGTATGAAGAGGTTTATGCAGACTACTATTATGGAACTTTAAAGGCACAGGTAGAAGAGCTTTTGAGAAGAAATCGGAATGTGATATTCGATGTGGATGTAGTAGGGGCTTATAACATTAAGAAGTATTACGAAAAGCAAGCTTTGTCGCTTTTTATCCAACCCCCTTCAATAGAAGAATTGCGCAACCGGTTGATAAGTCGTGGTACGGATTCGCCGGAAACCATTGAAAACCGCATAACCAAAGCTGAATACGAACTTTCTTTTGCTGATAAAGCAGATAGAATAATAATTAATGAAACCTTAGAAGTTGCGCAAAAAGAAACACTACAACTCGTTGAAGATTTCATTAAATGTTAAATTAATTGCTTTGTATTAATGAAAACAGGTATCTTCTGCGGTTCTTTCAACCCCATCCATATTGGGCATTTAGCTTTGGCAAATTATCTGTGTGAATATGCGGAATTAGACGAAGTTTGGTTTGTAATCAGTCCGCAAAATCCCTTAAAGCAGCAATCCGATTTATTAGAAGACAACATACGAATGGAATTAGTAAAGGCGGCTATTGGCGAATATCCACGTTTTTACGCTTCTGATTTTGAGTTCGGACTTCCTTCTCCTTCTTATACCGTACATACGCTGGATAAATTAAAGGAGACTTACCCGCAAAGAACTTTTTACCTCATTATCGGTTCGGACAATTGGTCAATTTTTGACAAATGGAAAGAACCCGAACGTATCATTGCTGAGAATCAAATTCTTGTTTATCCACGCCCGTATTATCCCATAGATAATGCGAAACCGCTACCTACCACAGTCCAAGTAGTAAATGCGCCTTTGTTAGATGTTAGTTCTACATTTATCCGTGAAGCGCTGGCGGAGGGGAAGGATATAAGATATTTCCTACATCCGGAAGTATGGAAAAGATTAAAAGAAATGACTATTCAATAACGATAATTTTATCTCGTGTATTAAAATGGCAGAAGTGAATTTAAAAGTAAATATAGGCAAACTGCAACTGAAAAATCCGGTGATGACAGCGTCCGGTACTTTCGGGTATGGCGAAGAATTCGCCGATTTCATGGATATTTCGCAGATAGGAGGGATTATTGTAAAAGGAACTACGCTTCATGCTCGTGAAGGAAATCCTTATCCTCGCATGGCAGAAACTCCTTCGGGAATGTTGAATGCCGTAGGGCTTCAAAATAAAGGAATAGATTATTTTGTCAATCACATATATCTCCGTATCAAATCCATTGAAACCAATATACTTGTAAATGTATCCGGTTCAACAATAGACGACTACGTGAAGACCGCCGAAATCATTAACGACTTAGATAAGATTCCCGCTATAGAGTTAAATATTTCTTGCCCGAATGTAAAACAGGGGGGTATGGCATTTGGAATTACTACCAAAGGAGCGGCGGAAGTTGTCAAAGCCGTGCGCATGATCTATAAAAAAACACTTATCGTCAAATTATCTCCCAATGTAACCGATATTACCGAAATAGCAAAAGCTGTCGAGGATACTGGCGCAGATAGCGTGTCGCTCATCAATACCATATTAGGTATGGCTATTGATGCGGAGCATCGCCGTCCGGTGCTGTCTACTATTACAGGAGGGATATCGGGTGCTGCTGTAAAGCCTATTGCATTGCGTATGGTATGGCAAGTGGCAAAAGCCGTGAAAATCCCCGTTATAGGTGTAGGAGGGATAACTAATTGGAAGGACGCTGTTGAATTTCTGTTAGCGGGAGCATCTGCCGTTCAAATAGGTACGACAAATTTTATTGACCCAACTATCACCCTGAAAGTCATCGCCGGTATCAACGATTATCTTGTAAGACACAAGTATAACTCCGTCACCGAACTAACGGGGGCACTTGAAGTCTTGTAAATAAAAACTCAAAATATAATTTAGAAGGGCTTTATATTAAGAATAAAGAGCCAAGGAGTTTGGCTGTTATCGTTTTTTTGCCTATATTTACTTATTGAAATTAACCCTAAACAATTTATCATGAGGACAATAACATTTAACGAACTCCGCAGAATTAAAAATTCATTGCCCGCAGGCAGCATGCAAAAGATTGCAGACGAGCTGGATATCAGTGTGGATACTGTACGAAATTTCTTTGACGGACACAACTTCAAAGAAGGAAGATGCGTTGACATACATTTTGAACCGGGTCCGGATGGAGGTTTAGTTATGTTGGATAATACTACGGTTCTTGATTGTACATTAAAGATTTTAAATGAAATGAATTCAGATATTTAATACTATTTGAATAGGAACTCCAAAAAGAAACAATAACTATTATGTTAAATGAATTGGTTTACTTGCTTGATGACCGCCCACAAGTTATTCTTTTTTTCATTTTCTAAAAGGAAATGCTAACTTTGTAAAATACAAAC
>SNRY01000548.1_pt1 | contig 12475 bp, 8 predicted proteins | sample 4693421 | NCBI WGS metagenome assembly SNRY01 (sample SAMN11003215, study PRJNA524138) | termite gut metagenome | isolation source: Bacteroidetes bacterial symbionts from single cell of protist host amplifed... | host: Streblomastix strix ... | reverse complement strand
GCCTAAACGCTTCTTTGGCGCAGCCCGCAATATTGAAAACGGGGGTTCTCTGACCATCTTGGCAACCGCCCTCATTGATACAGGTTCCAAAATGGATGAAGTCATTTTTGAAGAATTTAAAGGTACAGGTAATATGGAGTTGCAGCTCGATAGAAACTTATCGAACAAACGCATTTTCCCCGCCGTAAACATTGTTGCATCAAGCACACGCCGCGACGATTTACTTCAAGATCAACAAAAATTAGACCGCATGTGGATTCTCCGCAAATACCTTGCGGATATGAATCCGCTGGAAGCAATGGATTTTGTTAAAAGCCGTTTAGAGAAAACAAAAGACAATGACGAATTCCTAATGAGCATGAATAGCTAACTCTCCTCGTTGTACTATGAAAAAAATACAAATCTTTGTCGTATGCTTGTTTTTTGTGGCAACGAATCTAATTGCTCAAACCTTTACCGAATACTTTACGAATAATACGCTAAGGATAGATTATGTATTCACCGGAAACGCATCACAACAAGCTGTTTATTTGGACGAACTGTCGCAGCTCCCTTCATGGGCGGGTAGAAGGACTCACTTGTCCGAATTACCGTTGGGAGGGAATGGTCAAATTGTTATGAAAGACCTGAAAACAAAAAAATGTATTTATAAAGTTTCTTTCTCCTCTTTATTTCAAGAATGGTTGGTTACCGACGAAGCTAAAGAAACATCAAGAGCCTTTGAAAATACTTTTCTCTTCCCTTATCCGCTTTGTCCGGTAGAGATAGAAATTACTCTATATAATGCTGAGCGAAAAGTAGCAACGAGCATGAAGCATGTTATCCATCCGGACGATATTCTGATTCACGTAAAGGGAACTTCACATACCACTCCGCACAGATATTTAGTGAGAAACGGTAATGAACAAAAATGTATAGATATTGCTATTCTTGCTGAAGGATATACGGAAAAAGAAATGAATATTTTTTATCAAGACGCCAACATAGCGTGCAAAAGTCTTTTCTCACACGAACCTTTCAAAGCGTTAAAAAAGAAGTTCAATATCATTGCCGTAGCAAGTCCGTCAGCAGACAGCGGGGTGAGCATTCCCCAAATAAAACAATGGAATCACACCGCTTTCGATTCGCATTTCAGTACATTCTATTCGGACAGATACCTGACGACTAATCGCGTGAAAGCGATACACGATGCTTTAGCAGGCATTCCTTACGAACACATTATTGTATTGGCAAATACGGAAAAATATGGTGGAGGAGGAATTTATAATGCCTTTACGCTGACAACGACACATCATTTGCAATTCCGTTCTGTAGTCGTACACGAATTTGGACACAGTTTCGGAGGATTGGCAGATGAATATTTTTACAACGAAAATGACGCTTCAAGCCGTTTATACCCACAGGAAATAGAACCATGGGAACAAAACATCACTACACGAGTGGACTTTGCCTCTAAATGGAAAGACATGCTTCCTAAAAACACTCCTATTCCAACACCGGTTAATTTGAAAGACAAATACCCAACAGGTATGTATGAAGGCGGAGGCTATTTAGTAAAAGGCATTTATCGCCCATCTTTCGACTGTCGAATGAAAACGAACGAATATCCCTCCTTCTGTCCGGTTTGCCAACGTGCTATCGAAAGAATGATTCGTTTTTATACCGAATAATCACGACCTCTCATTCAGATATTTTATGGTTTGTCATTCTTTCCGGTTTAGTGTTTATGACTTCAAAGAAATCTATACTTACCAATGCCGGATGTAATGCTATAAATGCCTATTTCTCTACAAACCCAAATGATGCTTACGCCATTTCTTTTTCCGAAATAACGGCTACCATGAAAGCTTACCCCGACATAACGTTGGAAAAACAAATGATAACGGCACTTTATGAAACCTGGTCGTATAACATTTCAGATAAAGGAAACGTAATATTCTACGACAAAAGTGAGAAACTGATAATAATACTAACAAAGTAATAAAAAATTCCTCTTTATGATAGCGTAAAATGGTGTGTTTTTTTATTAACTTTGTTATGTATAATAATAATATTTACCTATATGATAATCGGAATTCCTAAAGAAATTAAAAACAACGAAAACCGCGTAGGCATGACGCCGGCGGGGGTTTCTGAATTAGTAAAGAGAAATCACAAAGTATATGTTCAACACCTTGCGGGCGATAATAGCGGTTTCCCCGATGAGGAGTACGTCAACGCAGGAGCTGCCTTATTGCCGGCTATCGAAGATGTATATGCTGTTGCCGACATGATAGTGAAAGTGAAGGAACCTATCGCTCCGGAATACAAACTTATCAAGAAAAATCAATTACTGTTCACTTACTTTCATTTTGCTTCCGGCAGAGAATTGACTGATGCAATGATTGAAAGCGGAGCTGTTTGTTTGGCTTATGAAACGGTAAGAGAAGCAGACGGATCTTTGCCTTTGTTAATCCCAATGAGCGAAGTAGCCGGAAAGATGTCCGTCCAAGAAGGTGCGCGTTTCTTGGAGAAACCGCAAGGTGGTAAAGGTATATTAATAGGAGGCGTTCCGGGAGTAAAACCTGCCAAGGTATTGGTTTTGGGCGGTGGCGTAGTAGGTTACAATGCTGCCTTAGTGGCAGCAGGAATGGGAGCAGACGTTACCATAACCGATATATCATTACCCCGCTTGCGCAACCTGAGCGATATAATGCCGCATAATGTAAAAACGCTGTATTCCTCTACTCATAACATTAAACAGGAGTTACCCGATACCGATTTGGTTATCGGTTCCGTATTGATACCCGGCGCCAAAGCCCCTCATCTTATTACCGGCGATATGCTGAAACTTTTACACAAAGGGAGTGTTATGGTTGATGTTGCCATTGACCAAGGCGGTTGTTTTGAAACTTCCCATTCCACTACGCACGCTGACCCTGTTTACGAAGTGGATGGTATTTTGCATTATTGTGTTGCAAACATTCCGGGAGCGGTTCCTTATACCTCCACCCTGGCTTTAACAAATGCAACTTTGCCTTACGCTATCAAATTGGCAGACAAAGGATGGAAAGAAGCCTGCCGAGCCGACAAAGGATTAGCTTCGGGGTTAAATGTTATAAACGGAAAAGTTACTTTCAAAGCCGTAGCCGAAGCATTCGGAATAGATTACAGCGAATTGAAGCTGTAAAAAACTATTCTTTATGAGTAACGTTGTAAAAAAAGCATTCCCCGTGCTGAAAATGCACTGCGCGGGGTGTGCTAACAGCATTGAGCGAGCAGTAAAAAGACGACAAGGAGTTACAGATGCTTCGGTCAATTTCGTTTCCGGAATACTTTCTATTACTTACGAATCCGATAAATTATCCCCTGAAGACATACGAAAAACGGTAGTCGCTGCCGGTTATGACCTGATTATCGAAGAAAATCATCAAAAAGAGCGGCAGACGAAAGAACAACAAAATCAATACAGCCGGTTAAAAAGAAAAGTAACGGGCGCATGGATTTTTACGCTCCCTGTATTAGCTATTTCCATGTTCTTTCCAAATATATCTTATGCCAATGAAATCATGTTGGTACTTTCGCTCAACGTATTTGTATTCTTTGGAAATTCTTTTTACGTAAATACTTGGAAACAAACCAAGTTAGGACAAAGTAATATGGATACGCTTATCGCATTAAGCACCTCCATCGCTTTTCTATTCAGCCTATTCAACACTTTCTTTCCCGACTTTTGGTATAAACGAGGAGTGGAACCTCACGTTTACTATGAAGCAGCCACTATTATCATTGCTTTTGTTTTAACAGGTAAATTGATGGAAGAACGCGCCAAAGGTAATACCTCGTCTGCCATCCGTAAACTAATGGGACTACAGCCCAAAACAGCCCGTGTACAACGCAATGCGACAGAAATAGATATCCCTATCGAAGAATTACAGACTCACGACCTTGTTGTCGTTCGTCCGGGCGAACAAATTCCTGTGGACGGGAAGATAATGACCGGTGGATCTTATGTGGACGAAAGTATGATTAGCGGCGAACCTCTCCCCGTATCAAAAAAGAAAGGAGATCGGGTGCTTGCCGGCACAATCAATCAAAAAGGTTCTTTCGTTATCGACGCCATGCAAGTAGGCAGCGAGACGACGCTGGCACGAATCATCCGCATGGTGCAAGAAGCTCAAGGCAGCAAAGCTCCCGTTCAGCGCATTGTTGACAAAGTAACAAACGTTTTTGTTCCTATTATATTGGGAATTGCCGTACTAACTTTTATTGTTTGGATAACCGTAGGGGGTACGGAGTATTTCTCCCACGCTATGCTATCTGCCGTATCCGTATTAGTCATTGCTTGTCCATGCGCTTTGGGGTTGGCTACACCCACAGCTCTTATGGTGGGCATCGGCAAAGCAGCCAATCAGCATATCTTGATAAAAGACGCCGTAGCATTGGAGCAAATGCGTAAAGTGAATACTATCGTGTTCGACAAAACCGGAACCTTAACCGAAGGACGCCCCATCGTCGTACAATATACCCCTATAAACAAAACACAAAACTCTCTTTTCAAAAGCCTTTTACTATCCGCCGAAATGAAATCGGAACATCCTTTGGCAGAAGCTATTGTTGTCTTTTTGCAGGAAGAAAAAGTTGCCCCTATCCCGCCGGAGTATTTTGAAAGCATTACCGGAAAAGGGATTAAGATACAATACGACAATCAGACTTATTGGGTAGGGAGCCGCAAACTTTCGGAAGATTTTTATGCTGAAATACCGGATGCATCCCTCAATCCTTCACCTGAAAATGGAAACAGCACCGTTTATTTCGGACGGGAAAACGAAATAATCGCCATTATTACCATTGCCGACCCCATTAAGCCGACTTCTCTCGAAGCCTTAAATCAATTAAAGCATCAGGGTATTGACATCTATATGTTAACCGGCGACGGCGAACATACAGCCTCTACGGTTGCCAAACAGTTAGGCATCACACATTATATAGCCGACGCTTTGCCGGACGACAAACAGGCATTTATCCGCAGCTTGCAATCGCAAGGAAAAATCGTAGCAATGATTGGCGACGGAATCAACGACTCACAAGCGTTAGCTTCTGCCGATGTCAGTATTGCACCGAGTAAAGGAACAGACATCGCCATAGATACAGCTATGGTTACGCTGATGACCTCCGATTTATTGTTGCTTTCTAAAACATTTAAGATTTCCAACCAAACGGTACGTCTTATTCACCGGAATCTGTTTTGGGCTTTCATTTACAACCTTATCGGTATTCCCATTGCTGCCGGTCTTCTCTTTCCTTTCAACGGAATGCTTTTGAATCCGATGCTGGCAAGTGCAGCCATGGCATTTTCTTCCGTTAGTGTAATCCTTTCATCTCTGTCTTTGGGGAGAAGATAATAAAACCGGTGTGTATAAAATACAACTGCGGAATTCATAACCAAATCCCCTTGGGCAAAAAAGCATTCCAAAAGGAATGCTTTTTTGCTTATTACGATGAATTTGTTTAGTCGCTTACGACCTATTCCTCTTGACAGGAAATACGTTCAAAAATTAGCTATTCTTTTTAATTGTTACTATCCTCCAATAGTTGATCCAAACTTTGTTGCAGCTCTACTCCTTGCAATCCCCTTGCAACAATAGTACCGTCTTTGTCGATAAGCACTGTATGGGGAATGCTACGAACGCCGTAAAGTTTACCTCCTTCGCTATTCCAATATTTCAAATCGGATATTTGCGGCCATGTAATACCTAATTGCTCAATACCATTTTTCCATGATTCTCTATCTGCGTCAAGAGAAACCCCAACTATTTCAAAACCTTTGCTCTTGTATTTTTCGTACGTTGCTATCAAACGAGGCATTTCGGAACGACAAGGACCACACCAGCTAGCCCAAAAATCAACAAGAACTACTTTACCTTTGCCGGCATAGTCCGATAATTTTGCCAATTTCCCATCGGGGGTTTCCATTTCAAAATCCGTAAACACTTGACCGACTGCTGTTACTTTCAATTTTTCTGCCAATTCATTCAACGTAACAATCACCCGATTATTTTGGAATTGATCAGGAACCTTTTCCAGCAAAGCGGCTAATTCGGAATAATCCGTATAGTAAAAGCTATAAGAATTAAGTAAGTATATCCCTACCGCACTATTGATATTCTTTTCTATTTCCCCTTTAATTAAGGCAAGCAATCTGTTTTCCAATACATCTATTTCCTGACGCTTAGCTGCTATTTGTTCTTCGCTCAAAGTAGAATCATTGATTGACTCAAAAATAGCATTTCCTTCGCTTTCAATGGCATTCCTTTTGTCATTGAATAGTTGATAAGCATCGTTAGCCGGAGTACCCGTTATAGAAACCGTTTGTTTTTCATTACCTATTGCCACCTTTACAGAAATAGTCCCATTTTCAAGAAAAAAAGCTATGTTCTTTTGTTGGTCGCCAATAACAACAGATAAGTATCGAACTACAGTAGAATCTTGTACTCCTTCAAATACAAACGTTCCATTTTCAACACTTGTAGAATCCAATTTCTCAAATCTACTGTTAACACGGTCTTGAAGATATACTGTAATAGCTTCGTCAACACTTCCCTCAACAGTCCCTTTTATGAGGTAACTCTTCTCTGTATTACATGCTATAAATGCAAAAAGAATCCCTACCGAAATTATAAAACTAAGTTTTTTCATCTCTTTTTTATTTTATTTAATTTGCTTGTTCTGCAGGAGCCTCAACGGGTATTTCTTGTTCTTCTGTTCCAGAAGGAACTTTAACAACCTTTTTTTCGGCAAGCGCTTTGGCTTTAGCTTCGTTTATCTTTTTCTCCACATCAAGACGCGCTTTTATTTCCGCGCTCTTAACTTCTTCCTGTTTGGCTTTCAACGTTTCAACATGCGACTCTTTGTTCCGTTTCCACGTTTTAAATCTTACTTCTGCTTCCTCTTCACTAAATGCTCCTTTGGCTACCCCGCCGAGTAGATGTTTTTTCATGTAAACTCCTTCAAAGGAAAGAATATTACGAACGGTATCTGTGGGTTGGGCACCCGCTAACACCCATTTCAAAGCTTTTTCAAAATCAAAATCCACTGTAGCAGGATTGGTATTGGGATTGTATGTACCAATTTTCTCTATAAACTTACCATCACGTGGTGCTTTGCTATCTGCAATTACAATCGAATAAAACGCATATCCTTTACGTCCGCGTCTTTGCAATCTAATTTTTGCTGCCATTTTTTAAAAAATAAACCTATTAAATTAATGATTTGAATACTATTTCGTTATCTCGTAACGACGCAACAAAGGTAGAATTTGAGGATGGATTAACCAATTTTTTTAAATGATTATTTTAAAATTCTTTTTAACTGTTCCTATATCGTATCGGCGTCTGGTTATATTTAGAAAAAAAACATCTTTCGTAATCTTCCAAATCTTTAAATCCGAGCGTAGATGCTATTTCCGACAAACTCATATTGGTAGTCTTCAATAATTCCGTAGATTTATTCAGGCGGACTTCCTTTATTAATTTCATTGGAGTAAATCCGGTTAAGCCCTCTATTTTTTTCTGGAAAAGTGAATAATCCCATTTCGTGTTCGGAATCAAATCATTTATATTAAAATCAAAACTACTGTCACTCAGATTTTCACTCATAACCTGAACGAGCTTTTCAAGCAAACGAATATCCTTTGTCGTCAAACATTGCATATAATTGCCCGGTTCTTTTATATCTGTTAAATTCCATATTCGTTCTCTGAACTGCCGATTTCTTTCCTGCAAATGTTTCATTTGGTCTATAAGGTATTCTTTCTCTATGGAACCTGTCAGATAAGCAACTACCCCCATGTGAAGAAATTCGATTCTACTCTCTTCGTCCTTTTCGGCTGCCAAAACAATAACGGGAATATGGCTAATCCGGAAATCTTTTCGGATACGTTTCAATAAATCCATGCTGCTTATTTGGGAAAGCGCTTGGTTAATAACTATTATATCCGGATGATAATGGTTTATCTTTTTTAATCCTTCCCCGACGTCTGTAACGATAGCCACATTATATTCACCTTCTAACTCCCGCTTGAATAAGTTTGCCAAATCTTTGTTTTCTTCCAGCAATAATATGACGGACGATGAATCTTCAAAAAAATCACTGACGCTTTCATGGGGGATGCTCTTTTTTTTGATTTTCTTCTGTCTTTTTCGTTTATCATCAGACAAAAGAGAGAGAAAACTTTCCGGTTCATCATATTCTTTTACATCAACAAAATTTACCTTTGAAGAATTAAAATGCTTTTTCCCCAACCGTAACTCTATGGTAAAAAGAATAGAATGATCTTCCTGATTTTTTATAACAATAGAACCATGATGTAAATTTATCAGTTCCTCCGAAAGGAGAAATCCGATTCCCGTTCCTTGATGATAAGGATTCCACGAATAGTTGGCTTGTGATACATGTTCAAATGCTTTGGGCATCAATTCGTCTTCCTGCACACGACCGCCACTACTTTCTATCTGTATATAACATTTCTTTTTATCATTAGAAATAGCCATGCTGACAGTAATATTTTTCCCCGAAGGGGTAAATTTAAAGGCATTGGAAATGACATTCCGAATCCCAATGCCCAGCTTTTCTTTATCCGCCCAAAGCAGAATATCTTCGTCCATCAATTGAAAAGAATAAGCCGTTTCGCTTTCTTCGGACAACATTCTGAATTCTTTATAGAAAGCTTCCATCATTTTATTCAGATTGACCGGAGAGATGTTTAGACGTATCGTATCGCGCTGCATCTTTCCGAAATCAAGAATCTGATTAAGCAATTGAAGCATTTGGTCCGTATTTTTCTCCATCAACTCAATGTAGTGCATACCTTTTGTCGAGAGGTTATTTTCTTCTTTCAATTCACGGATAGGGTTTTTTATCAACGCAAGCGGTATGCGTATTTCATTGGAAAGGTTGGTAAAAAACCTTATTTTCAAGTCAGATAATTGTCTCTTAACATAGAGGTCTATTTTTGCTTTTATCATCCGTATAACCGGTTTTGATAATACTGCCAAAGAGCTGATAATCAAAATTATATACAACATATACGCTTGCCAAGTCGCCCACCAACCGGGAAGAATGCGAATAGTCAATTCGCTGCCGGAAAGCCATTCTGAGCCGGATTCGTCCATACTTTGCACGAATAATTTGTATGTTCCTGAGGGTACTTCTGTGTAGGATGCTATCCGGTTATTGCCATTGAAATGCCATTCCTTTTCATATCCTTTCAATCTATATCTGTATAACACTTCGTCTCCCCTACGGCTACTGTAATCAAGCGCCATAAACTCCACGCTAAATGTGGATTGGTTGTGTTTCAATTCTATTTTATCTGCATATTTAATAGATACATCCATTACGGGATAATCTTCTTTACCGGGTATTTTGAAATCAATGATATAAGTTTTACGGTTTTGTTTGCGATATTCCCATTTATCCGGCGAAAAAGCAAGAATACCTTCCTTGCATCCCAACCAAATCTCTCCGGCTGAGGTTCGTAAAGCGGAACCTTTTTCTATGGTTACCTCCGGAAAACCGTCGTACTTGCCATATTTATTAAAACGCCCTGTCTGTTTGTCGAATTGCAAAACTCCGCTTCCGGTGGCAAACCATACATTTTTACTGTTGTCTTCCACAACGGATAGTATTGCATCGTGCCGTAACCCGTTCCTTAGGTCATATAATTTAAAGAGCGGTTTTCGCTCTGTCTTGTCATAACCGGTCAGCTCACTCAATCCTCCTCCGAACAAACCTATCCATATCCGCAAATCGGAATCTTTGTAAAGCATGGCTATGTTATCGTTGCCAATAACAGAAAGAGGCTTCTCTTCCCGGTATGTTTCAAATACGAGGTCTTCGGGAATATCAAAATTTACGTCAAATGACATTAATCCGTCTGTAGTCCCTACCCATATTCGCCCATCATTATCTTCAGCCATACCGCACAAATCTGTGTACAATCCATAGGGAGGATATTGTTTGAATCCATTGTATTTATGGTTGAAAGAAACTTCTCCGGCAATTTCTTGTAACAAATTTAACCCTTTTTCCGGTACTCCTACCCAAATACGACCTTTGCTGTCCTGAAAAGTAAAAGATACGCGGTTGCTGCCCAGCGAAGAAAGTGTTTCAGAATTACTCATATATTGAACAAAGCGAAAGCCATAAGGAGACTGAATATCGGGAGTTGCTTTAATCAGCCCTTCATTCTTTGTGGATAACCAAAAATTCCCGTTACTATCTTCCATGATATGACGGAGGTTATTTATCGGGCGTCCTGCGGGCATCAGAATTTCTCTCCACGTTTTATTTTTATTCAAAAGATACACGCTTTGCCGGGTTCCCGCCCAAATACTACCGTCTTTAGCCTGAAACAAGGTAGTTACCTGTGGTTCCATCTTCTCTTTCTCCCAATAAGATACCCTTTCGAGAGTTTGCCAATCAAGCAAACGAAATTGTTCCGGAAAAAAATGGAGGCAATAAATACCCGATGAGGAAGAAAGCCAAAGCATTCCATCGGGGTCAAATGCTTGATTGTAAAAAAACGGCTGATTATGGGAATCATCCGAAAAAGACACCTTTTGATTCAGGTGAATCATCAACAAGGACTCTCGTTCAAACTTTAGCATCTCACCTGTGGGGGTTAGAATAAATAACCCTTTCTCGCCGGCATCTTCCACTTTCATCTCAATAACAGACTTTTCCTGCGAAAAAGGAAAGCTTTTTCCTGTTTTGCTTTGCGGATCGTAATAGAATAAACCTCGTTTCTTTTCTTCAAACCATATTTTATTATATTTGTCAAGAAAGGCATGAAGTACGGTTTCCGAATTTAGCCCTATAACGTTCTTTTGCCACAAGTTACTTTTTATGTCATATTCATACAATTCATTTTGCTCTTTGGTATAAGCATAAAGCGTTTTCTTGTCATTGCTCACTAAGAGTATCTGGACGGATCTGTTAATGTCCGGTAATTTATATTTATCGACCCTACCCGTTTGAGGATCGATACAATAAATGTCGCCTGTATTATTTCCTACCCATAAATGGGTTTCTCCGTCAAAAGCACAAGTCAATATATCGGATGTATGGATTTTTGCCTCTGCAAGAATAGCATTGGAAGGTTTATGTTCCAAATCCTTTCCTTTCCGATAGGAATGAATACGGTTATCGGTTCCAATCCAACTGATATATTCATTTGTTTCTTCCAATATATTACGTGAAGAAACCGAATCGCTCTTACCGGCAAACGAACTTAAATCGTGCAAAAGCCGTATTTCTACCGACCGCCCTTGAACGGAAGCGGCACAGAGCAGCTTTCTATCCTTAGTCAACAAAAGCATGTCGCCATTGTTAGCCCGTTGCATTTTTAATGTTCCAGCGTCTCCTGCATGTTTTTTCACATCATCATACAAGGATTGGAAACATTCTTTCTTCCTATCGAACAGATACACCTTTTCATCTGCTGTTTGTATCCATAGGAAGCCGTTTTTGTCTTCTATTATGGCTTGTATGTTCCGGGGCGGATTATCGGAGTAAAAGTAACGGTCGTGATTGGTATATGTCTTAAAATTTATTCCGTCAAAAGAGCACAATCCGTAAAGCGTGCCGAACCACATAAATCCGTCACTGTCTTTTAACGAACAAAAGACCACATTACTTGCCAGCCCATTGTTTACGGTATAATGCTCCATTGCCACATTCGGAGTCGCATTAATACGTAAGAAAATGAACATCGGCAACAATATGAAATATAGTCGTTGTTTCATTAATATACGGTGGAAATAAAAACCATATGACATCAAAAGTAACAAATAAATATATCTTCTAAATAACCTATATGAAAAATCTTAAAGAAACTTGTGAAATATTCCACAGAATTGTTCAAAATCTGTTTAAATGCCATGAAGGAAGTCTTTAAGCCGGTTTTTCAATCATCAGGAAAACGATCATTTTCTTCTTTCTCTTTCGTTTCTTTTTTACTCATAGCGCATTTAACGTAAAAGTCCATTTAAGAAGTTGTTTCTGACTAATCCATTCAACGCATATCTGCTGTTTAACCTGACATGGTTCGATTTGCAGTAGGGTAGGGGCAAGGCTTGTCTTGTTTCGTGTCCTATCCGGCATTTTTTGTGTGGTTTGTTGAATTTTATTGAGGAAGTCAGGGAGGTCAAAAATGGGCAGTTTTTTGTATAAAAACAGGCTGTTTTTTGGGTTTTTGGTCAAATTTGGTCAAAAATGGGCAGGAAATTGGCAATTTTTTGAAGGTGGTTTTTTTCTGTAAGTCCGTATTAATCGGGGTTTTGAAAGCCAAAAGGGGTATAAAAGGGAACATTCCGGAAAAAATTTTTTTTCTGTGAATTTGTTTGACTCCGGACGAATGGTTTGTCCTGTATTTTTATATCCCTGAGAAGGGTGGCGTACCCCGCCCCTGCGCCTGTACGTTTATGCGGTGGTT
>SNRY01000546.1_pt1 | contig 12494 bp, 9 predicted proteins | sample 4693421 | NCBI WGS metagenome assembly SNRY01 (sample SAMN11003215, study PRJNA524138) | termite gut metagenome | isolation source: Bacteroidetes bacterial symbionts from single cell of protist host amplifed... | host: Streblomastix strix ... | reverse complement strand
CATCTTTATTCCAGTCAAAAACCTTGCCGGTTAAAGCGAATGAACCGATACAAGAACTAAACAGCATGGAACTGCTCAGAATAATTGCACACAGAGGTAGAATCTTTCTTTTCATAATCAATTAATATTATTAAATGAGTAATTGTAATTGCGATATTTTTACGATGCAAGAATAGCTCTTTTTTTTCGAAAATCAGCCGAAAATCAACAAAAAATACACTACGAGTAACGTATCTTGTTGTGTCTTTGCTTCTTTACACATGCTCTGTAAACTAAAATGTAAACCAAAACAATCCAAATAACGACTAGGCTATTGATTTATAGATCTTTATATAGATTTTTAGGCATAAAAAAGGGGTCACGCCTGACCCCAACCTTTGTTAACCTTAAATCTAATACTATGAAAAACACAGATGCAAATGTACAGACATTTTTGACTCTTGCAAATATTGCAAATAAAATATTGTGTTTTATAACATCTTTTAAAATTTAATACGCCAAATCTAAAAAAAGTATAAATAAGGTGAAGGCAGGCGCCTTTTGTTGAATTACACAATACTGATACCCTGTGGTCATCTTTATTCTAAGTTCTGTGTCAATTAATTCACTTCATCCAACTTGATTAAACGCATTATTTACGAAAGATATTCCAACAAAAGGAGTACCGGTTTGAGATACGTTTTGTACTTTTGTCTTGCAACGTTTCATTTCTTATTTTTAAATTTTGCACCAAAAAGAGAGATGAAATTTTTCAATCTACAAAGCGTGGGCTAATTTATGTATTAACAGCGCTTTGTTGTTATTCTGATTTTAAATTAGTTGCGGAGTTAAGGGAATATGGAATCTCTTTGGGACAAGTGAAATAGTACAGAACATACAACCTAATACGAATATCAGATTTTATGAATTGCTACAATGAACAGGAAGTTCTTGCTCTGCTTCAAAAAGAAGATACACAAAGGAGAGGATTTGAAATGATTGTCCGAAAATATAGCGAACAGCTCTATTGGCAAATTCGACGAATGGTACTTTCACACGAAGATGCTAATGATATTCTTCAAAACACGTTCATTAAAGCATGGTTAAATATCAATTATTTCCGGGGTGAAGCCAAATTGTCCAGTTGGCTTTATCGTATAGCTTTTAACGAATGTCTTACGTTTCTAAGTAAACAACGTACTATGAATTCCATATCTATGGAAGAACTTAATGCCGCTATGATTCAAAAATTGGAAGGAGATTCCTATTTTTCAGGTGATCATGTTCAAGTGTTATTGCAAAAAGCTATACTCTCTCTTCCGGAAAAACAACGAATGGTATTTAATCTAAAATATTATCAAGAAATGAAATATGAAGAAATGTCCAAGATATTCGGTACATCTGTTGGTGCATTGAAAGCTTCATATCATCATGCTGTTAAAAAAATAGAAAATTTTTTAGAAGATGTTGATTAAACCTTTTAACTTGTCAATCATCTAATACAACAAAGAAAGGGAGGTAATTATGAAAAAAAAGGCAAATAATATACTAAAAAAAGTAGGAACTGACAACTATTTTATGGTGCCGCAAAATTATTTTGAAAGCCTTCCGGAAAGAGTAATGGATAAATTGCCCCCAACAAGGGTGCCGAGTAAGAAGGTGAAAAAGACTTTTTCCGTATGGAGGAAATGGAAACCATGGATGTATGCGGCTGTATTTGCAGGAGTGGCACTTAGTGTTGGGATAGTTTTTATACAGAATGATTTATTGGATACTAAGTACGGTAATGATATTTTGACTCAAATAGATACTGAAAATATCTCTGATGAATTTATCGACGAAATGCTTAATATCTCTCTAATGGATGATTATTCATTATATGTTTATCTTACGAACACGAGTATAAATATAGAGAATTAACCAAATAATTCATTAAAATGAAAAACCGAATAATTTTACTGCTGGTTTTTTGTGTGTTTTCGCTTGTTCTATGGGCAGCAAAGGGGTATAATCAATACATTACACCTGATGAATTTAGACAGAAACAAAAAGTATTTATTATAGAAAAAGCGCAATTAACTTCAAAAGAAGCTGCTGAGTTTTTTCCAATTTATTTTGAATTTCAAGATAAAAAGAGGGACTTAAATGATCAGATTGCACAATTAATGCGTGGCATTAAAGAGGAAAATAGTATGGAAACGCAATATAAAGAAATAGTAGACAAAATGTACGAATTGCGTACCACTCAGAACGAATTGGATAAAATATACTATGAAAAGTTCAAAAAAGTATTATCTTACAAGAAAATATATTGTGTACAAAAAGCAGAAATGCATTTTCACCGTGAGCTATTAAAAACAATGAATAAAGAGAATATAAGAAAACCTCCTCGTATTGATAGAAGATAGTTTATTTCCAAAAAGGGGCATGTTATAATTTCTCCATTTCATGTAACCATGCCGTAGGAGAGACATCACTTGGCATCCTCCAATCTCCACGTGGACTAATAGAAATACTGCCGACTTTGGGTCCATCAGGGAGACAAGAACGTTTAAACTGATGCATAAAGAATCTACGGAAGAAAGATTGAATCCATTTTTTTATAGTCTCATCATCATATTTTCCTTTGAAAGCATTACTAGCAAGGAAGAATATCTTTAACGGACGAAAACCAAACCGAAGAAAATAATACAAAATAAAATCGTGTAATTCATAAGGACCTACAATATCTTCCGTTTTTTGTTTGATATCCCCGTTTTCATCGGCAGGAATTAATTCCGGACTGATAGGGGTGTCTATAATATCCAAGATTGTTTCTTTGACAGTTGCAACTACTTCGTTTTCAGCTACCCATTTAACTAAATATCTGACAAGAGTTTTGGGAATACTTGCATTAACCCCGTACATGGATATATGGTCACCGGCATAAGTAGTCCATCCTAACGCAAATTCAGAAAGATCGCCTGTTCCGATAACTAATCCGTTTACTTGGTTGGCAATGTCCATTAATAGTTGAGTACGTTCGCGGGCTTGGACGTTTTCATACGTTATATCATGGGTAGTAATGTTGTGACCAATGTCATTAAAGTGTTGGATGCAAGCTTCTTTTATACTTATTTCACGGGAAGTAATTCCAAGAAGGTTCATTAGGTTTAGGGCATTATGATATGTACGGTTAGTCGTTCCGAAACCCGGCATGGTTATTCCCAGAATATCTTTCCGAAACAGATTAAGTTTATCAAATGTTTTAACGCAGACTAATAACGCTAATGTAGAATCTAATCCGCCGGATATACCGATTATTGCTTTAGGAAAGCCGATATAAGTTAGCCGTTGAGCAAGACCTAACACTTGAATAGAAAAGATTTCTTTGCAATGTTCATCCATCTCATACGGAGGAGGGATGAACGGATACGGATCAAGCGTACGTGTTAGTTTTAGACTTCTATCGGTTATATATTCCGTAGCAATAATACGGGGGAGAGATGGAGAAAGAGAATTGGCTTTGTTGGCAACAAAAGTGGTGTTTACACGGCGTTCGCTACGTAGGCGTTCGACATCTATCTCATTAATAATTAGTTGTTCTTTCAAACAAAATCTTTCGCTATGTGCCAACAATATACCGTTCTCATATATCAATCCGTTACCGGCAAAAACCACATCTGTAGTTGATTCGCCAAATCCACATGAAGAAAATACATACCCGGCAATACAGCGAGCAGACTGTTGACTAATAAGTGAACAGAGATACTTATGTTTACTTATTCCTTCATTATCCGCTGAGAGGTTGAAGATTATCTCGGCTCCTTGCAATGCTAATGATGAACTCGGAGGAATGGGAGCCCAAAGATCTTCGCAAATTTCAATTCCGAAAGTAACATTCACAGCCTCAAATAAAAGATCTCTTCCCAAAGGGATAGTCTGACCACAGAAACGTATCTTATCTTCTGCTATTGCCGTAGCGGAAGTGAACCAACGTCGCTCATAAAACTCTTTGTAATTAGGTAAATATGTTTTAGGAACAACTCCTAATATTTTCCCTTTTTGAATAACAACTGCGGCATTAATTAGTTGTGAATTTACAACTAATGGCATTCCCAAGATAATTATTATCTCGAACTGACGCATGTTATTCAATACTTGTATGAGAGCTATTTCGCTTTCTTCCAAAAGAAGTTGCTGCGCAAACAAATCCCCACAAGTATATCCCGTAATACACAATTCCGGAAAAACTATAATTTGTACCCCTTTCCCTTCAGCTATAGCCGTCAAGCTTTCTATTTGCTTGATATTGAATACACAATCAGCAATCTTTACTCTGGGTATGGCGGCCGCTACTTTTACAAACCCGTAATTCATAATTTTGTCTTATCTAGGGTAGTTAAAAGTATGAAATAAGATTTATTTCTTAATTTTGCTCCAATTGTTCCTTCAATGCGGCGAGAGTATCAATGTCCCCTAAAGTAGTAGAAGCTGCTTGGTTTTGAATACTGGAAATTGATTCCTCTTTCTTAGGAGAGGATTTTTTCACAGGTTTCTTTTCTACTTTTTCTTCTGATTTAAGAATGTCTTCAAAAATACGACTATGAGAGAGAATGATCCTCTTGGCGTCCTTATTAAATTCAATTACTTTAAATTGTAATTTCTCGTCTATGTGAGCTTGCGAACCATCTTCTTTTATAAGATGTTTAGGAGTGGCAAAACCTTCTACACCATAAGGAAGGGAAATTACTGCTCCTTTATCTAATGTTTCAACGATTGTTCCTTCGTGGATAGAACCAATAGTAAACAAAGTTTCAAATATATCCCAAGGGTTTTCTTCGAGTTGCTTGTGCCCAAGACTCAAACGACGATTATCTTTGTCTATTTCCAATACTTGTACTTCAATATCCGCACCTATCTGAGTAAATTCGGAGGGATGTCTGACTTTTTTTGTCCAAGAAAGATCGGAGATGTGAATCAAACCATCGACACCTTCTTCTATTTCCACGAATACACCAAAGTTAGTGAAGTTACGTACCTTGGCTATATGTTTAGAATCTACAGGATATTTGATCTCAATTGTTTCCCATGGGTCTTGTTTAAGTTGTTTGATACCCAAAGACATTTTACGTTCTTCACGATCAAGAGTCAATACTACGGCTTCTACTTCATCACCAACTTTTAAGAAGTCTTGAGCAGAACGGAGATGTTGTGACCATGACATTTCGGATACATGAATTAAACCTTCAACACCAGCTGCTATTTCAATAAATGCTCCGTAATCTGCCATAACAACTACTTTACCTTTTATTTTATCGCCAATTTTTATATTTGCACTGAGTGCATCCCATGGATGGGGAGTAAGTTGTTTCAATCCTAATGCAATGCGCTTTTTTTCATTATCAAAATCAAGGATAACGACATTAAGTTTTTGGTCTAATTCAACTACTTCTTTTGGGTCACTGACACGCCCCCAAGACAGATCTGTGATATGAATCAAACCATCCACACCTCCGAGATCGATGAACACACCGTATGTAGTAATATTTTTGACGGTTCCTTCAAGGACTTGTCCCTTTTCAAGCTTACTAATGATTTCTGTCTTTTGTTGTTCGAGTTCTGCCTCAATAAGAGCTTTATGAGAAACAACAACGTTTTTAAATTCTTGATTGATTTTGACGATTTTAAATTCCATTGTTTTTCCGACGAATATATCGTAGTCACGAATGGGTTTTACGTCTATTTGTGAACCGGGAAGGAATGCTTCAATACCAAATACATCAACAATCATACCACCTTTGGTACGACACTTCACATATCCCGTGATTACTTCTTCTTTTTCCAAAGCTGTATTTACACGATCCCAAGAACGGGTAGCACGAGCTTTTCTATGCGACAGTACCAACTGTCCTTTTTTATCTTCTTGATTTTCAATATAAACTTCTACTTTATCACCTACTTTTAGATCAAGATTGTAACGGAACTCACTCAAAGGAATAATACCGTCCGATTTGTAACCAATGTTTACAACAACTTCACGCTTGTTCATTGAAATTACAATACCATCAACAACTTCACAATCACTTATTTTGTTGAGTGTACCATCATAGGCTTTTTCAAGACTTTCACGACTGATTTCGTCAAAAATTTCACCCTTTTCATACGCATCCCAATTGAAATCTTCATTAGGAGCAATATTCTTTAAATTTTCCATTAAATAATTAATTAATAAATACTTTAATTAAGTGAGACATTATATATAATTGTATAATAATAGCGGTTGCGAAGATAATACCATTTTCGGGAAACTCAAAAGGATATAAAATATTTTTCTTTAAGACCTTTCTTTATTTCCTATACTCTCATAAATCTCTCATTTGTATAAACTATTATTGAATGTTGAAAATTCTCGTTTCCGACAAATACAACGTTGCCACCATGCCCACAAAAATCCTGTACCATAGCCAACAAGTTGAATAAAGGCGGCAGCTACGGAATAAATACCTATTTTAAGATTTCTATTTTGCCATGTCGCGTCTAAAACAATAAAAAGTGTATATAATGCAACAGGTATAAGGATAATTGGAGTAAATATTGCAGCAATAAAAGATATTATTATTCCATACGTAAATATTGCCGGCAATAAATGAACAAGCTTCAATGATTCGGGATATCTTATATAGAGATTGATACGTGCGATACCGGAATTATAAACTTGTTTAAAGAATTTCTTTAAATCGGTGCGCCGTTTATGAAATACCCATGCTTCAGGGAAAAACCTGCACAAATATCCATTTTTAAATATACGAATACTAAAGTCAATGTCTTCTCCAAAACGCATGTCTGAGAAACCACCCAATAGTTGATATATTTCTCTGCGTACTCCCATATTAAAGCTGCGTGGATAGAACTTATCCATCTTTTTCTTTCCTCCACGAATACCTCCGGTAGTGAAAAAAGAAGTCATTGAGTAATTGATAGCTTTTTGTATGGCGGTGAAAGATTTATGTGCTCTATCAGGACCACCGAAAGCATCAGTTGGAATCACTTGAAGTTCTTGTTCCACAATTTTGAAATAATCTGGAGGAAGGATACAATCAGAGTCTAATAGAATAAAGTAATCTCCTCGGCATCTTTCAGAACCATAATTCCGGCTTAGACCCGGTCCGGAATTAGGTTTGACAAGATATGTAAGGTCAAGTAAACGAATATATTTCTCTATTACTTCTTTACAAGAAATAGTCGAACCGTCTTCTACCACAATGACTTCAAAATTAGTATGGCTTTGCAATGTGAGACTTTGCAGCAATTCATCTACTTCGTTAGGACGGTTGAATACAGGAATAATGACAGAAAAGAACGGCATGTTATCGTTTCAGCTTCTATTTAAAAGTGCAAAGACTTTTACTATTGGGCAGTTATTCATTACAGTTGCCAATAGTATTAAAAACCATTGATTTGAGTATTCAAGTAAGTAATTCTATTTTTAAGCCATGTGCGCATCTGTTGTATTTGACCAGCATGATTGAGATTTTGTGTCCATACTCTTTTATTCTCAACGGAAGATTTTTGTAAATAGATTCCTATATCTTGAATGAACACATCAATATCTGATATTGAATCTTTAACCTCATTCCAACGTTTTTTGTATGCCTGACGAAATGCTGGGTCTCTAAAGAATCGTGTAAAATAAGATTCTCCGGGTGAACCTGAGCTTAACTTATTATAAAAGAATATTCCATCTGCTTGGAAAAAAATTTGGTCTGAACTTCCATCTTTTTTGCCGAATCCATAATCAAAATCCCAAAGTGGTCCCATGTGTATCTTTTGATTTTCCACCTTATACATATAGGTGCTATTGGGAGCGTATAAGTCGCGGTTACCGGTTACTTCATTTACAATTAAGAAATCTATAACAGAGTTTATGTCAATCAAATCTTGATAATTATTATTAGGGAAATTTGTTGCATACATTGCCTCTACGAGGTTGTTTATTGCTGTTTTTACAAACTCTATTTCAGATTCGTTTGTAACTTCCGGCGACTTCACATTTACCGGTAAATTTATCTCTTTGGATCTAAACTTAATTTCCTCATCAAAATAAGAGTCCAACTCAACAAAAAAATCCTTTTTTGCATCTATGTTTACTCTGTGTTCATTCACTTGGACTTGCTCTGTCAACACATAACTTCCCCTGTATTCTTCGCCTACAAACAGTTCTACGTGATGTGCATGATTCGTATATGGAAATCCCAATTTATGTCCTAACTCAAAGGCTACGGTATTCATTATCAAGGTTGGGTCCCGGTAATTTGCCAGCAATACCCAATTCTTGGCTTCACCTAAACCAAACATTGATATCTTTTTATCAAACTTTAAACGATATGGTTTTTTTGGATATGTCCATGTTACATTTCCTCTGCCGCGAATCCCTGCTTCTTTTCCTTCAAAATTATATTCAGGATGTAAGGCGTCTGATAATCTGACTGATGACGGTATATAGTTTTCCTTATCTCTAATGGCATTAATACCTCCTTCAACTTCTATTTTAATAACAGGTAACCCTGTTGATTGTGGAGAAACGAGGATTACAGTGTAATTTTTTTCTGATCCGTTTTCCGCTATTACTGTATATATCAACTCATTTCTATAGTCATTAGGGGTTATGCCGCTTATTTGTTTAACACCACCCACTTTAACTTGACCGGCTGATGTAAATGAGGCAACAATGTTGTCAATATTATCAATCCATTTGTCGGATAGAACATTTAATTGTATGATGGAAGATTGCTCATTGATTACTCCCCGTACTGATCGTTGTAGTTTATTTTGGGTGATATTGACACTAAATTGTGTTATTGTATTATTTGAACTTGGCGAAAGCGGAGGCGGAGTCCTTACTATGTACATTGTTTGACTATTATCTTCGGCAATAATTGTATAATGTAAATCGGAAGAATAATTATTACTTGTCTTTTCGCTAACTTGGGGAACTGTTCCAATAAAAACATCTCCAATAGCTTCAAAAGTTGCTATTAATTTTTTGTCTGTTGGTACTGTAGAACTCAGTGTAATAATTTTGTCTTTTTCATCTATCTCTCCTTGTATATCTGATTCCAATCCATTCTTTTCTGCTTTAATTGAGTAGGATAAAAATTGTTTCTGAGAGCTTTTTTCTTCTACACAGGCTACAATCAGAAAGGTGGTACATAGCAATAATATTTTGTTTTTCATAAAATATAAAGATTTATTTAGGGAGTAAAGTTCCAATAAACCACCTTTAACAAATATCCATACTAACAAATAATAAGCTTGTCGGAAAACGAACTATTGTATTGAGTGTGAATAAAAAACATACATATTCTTCTATTACAAAAGAATATCATAATGTTTATCAAAGGATAAAAATATTACTTGATACCTTCTAATGCTCTTTGGGCTGTATTATTTTCGGGATCTATAAGTATAATTTTATTCCAATATTCTTTAGATTCCGGTAGCATATTAGCAACTAAATAATAATATCCTAAATAACTATAACATTCGATTAATGGAGATTTATACCGATTGACATCATTTTTTGATTCTAATAAATTTGCAACAGTTTCATAATAAGGTTTAGCCAAACCTTGTGTTGTTTCTGGGTCTAAAGCTGAATTTGTACGGGCACGCCAAAAAACTCCAAGATAACTATCAGGAGCTTCGCTTATGATGACCGTAAAGATAGAATCTGCCATTTCAAGAGCTGTTATTTTCTCTTCATTAGTTATATTGATAGAATCGGTCGTCGTACCCTCTCCATAATACAATTTAGCAAATTGAAAATATATATCAAGTGTTCGCATATCGTCAGACAATTGATCATTATATTTTTTATAAGCATCAATAGCTAATTTGTAATCACCTATACGTTCATAAGCTTCGGAGATTTCATGCCATAAGTTTTTGGTTGCATCTAATTCCATTGCTTTTTGATATTGAGCAATAGCTGCATCATAATTTTTGACGGCATTCAATAAATGTCCGTAATATAAATAATCAAGATAAGAAAACTCTGGATTTTGCGAATGATTAAAGAAACCGTCAGCAGCTTCTATACCTGCATCAAATTGCTTAAGATCAACATAGTTATACAGCGCCAAACGGTTAAAGGCGGGACTGAGTTTGTTTCGTTGTAATCCCATATTGGAAACTTGCAATGATTTCTCAAAGTCGTGGTTCAAGAAAAGGGTAAATGCATAACTAACAAGGTCATCCTCTGTAATGTCCGGAGAATTAATAATTCGGGAATAAACTTCGGCAGCTTCTTCAAAGCGATTGTCACTATAATATACGCCGGCCAATGCTCTATCTACCTCTATAGAAGAAGGATCCAATCGCTTTAGTTCCGTTAATTTATCAATCGCTTGTGCAGGATTTGTATTTTTATAAACCTGTGCATACTTTAAATAGGCTTCTTTATTCTTAGGATCAAAATAAATGGCTTGTTCGTAAGCTTGACAAGCAAGCCCCACATCATTTTTAATAAGAGCGATATCCCCTTCAAGCATATAAATACCCGATGCTTTGTTGGTTATTTTCTTTGCCGATTTTAAGTAATTTTCTGCTTCGGATATATTTCCACCATCCAAATAAACACGACCTATAGCTAAAATAAGGTCATGATTTTTTTTGTTTTTCCCTTTTAATAGTTGATTAATTTCTGTTGAAGCTTGTACAGGATTTGTCTTAATAAGTTCTTTTATTTGACTTAAATCCGGTATACCTGTTGATTGAGCATAAAGCGTCCCAACAGCTATTATACATACTCCTATTAAGAATAATTTAATTCGTTTCATTACTATTTTATATTTATGTTAATGTTATTCCTTAATCTGTAATATTTACTATCCGTACCGGCTGTGTAGCAGGAACGAGTCCTGATTTCAATATAATCCTTTGTCCTCTATCTGAAGTAAGAAAAGAAGCAAATCCCCATGGTAATCCATTTCGCGGATCATTGAGCAGTACATAAATATTTCTCGTCAGTGGGTAATCTCCATAATACAAATATGCTTGATAAGGCTTATAGCTATTTCTAAGAATAGGTGTATTTGATGCACTAACTGACATCACCTTAATTTCATTTCTAAAAGAGAGGTGGGTTGTATCACTACGATTTCCCAACCAATTGACACCGATAACTCCTATCGCTTCAGGGGTCCGGGCAACATAGTCTACGACTTGTTGATTGGTATGCAAGGCTTTTATATTTGATGATAATTTCTTGCCGTGGCAAATAGAATCTATGGCAAATCGTACCGTACTTGAATTCTGGTTATCAAAAACCAATGTAATATCTTTTAACAGTGAAGTAGGATAAATACCTTTCCACGTTTTAACTTCTCCGGTTAATATCCGCTGTATATCTCGCACACTTATCAGAGAATCCGGATTCTGACGATTTACAATTAACGCCAATCCGTCTATAGCCATTTTTAACTCACGAGGGAAAAATTTACGACTATGAAATGAATTCATTTCCTCCGGAGTAAGTGTACGTGTAGCTATTGCCACACGCACACTATCTTTTAATAACATATTGATTGCTTCAATTTCAGTAGTATAATGAGGCTTAATTTCAGCTAAAGGAAATAATCCTTCAAATACATCTATTTCTTCTTGAATGATAGGCTGAAAACTCTCGTCCACAGCAATTTCTATCGTGCCTGAAGTATGTGTATCTGTTAACCCATCCTTTGGTCTTGAGTTACAAGAAAATACTCCTAAAAGAAATATAAGATCGACCATCAACTGAAATTTGCATGCTTTCATATACCTCCTCTACTGCAATTTAAACATTACCGGAAGTGTAAAATAAACGGGGACATTCCGACCGTTTTGTTTACCCGGTATAAATTTCGGTAATAATTTTAATACGCGTACCGCTTCTTTATCACAATTGGGATCTAATGAACGAACAATCTGAATATCTTGTACCGTTCCGTCCTTGGCAACTACAAATCGACAAATAACACGTCCTTGTATTCCATTTTCCAAAGAGATAGTGGGGTATCTCATATTACTGGAAATAAATTTCATTAATTCTTCCGTACCACCGGGAAAAGTTGGCATTTGTTCTACTACCTGATAAGGCTTTTCTTCTTCTTTTTGAGTAACTATTTGTCTCAAATCAGCAATATCTTTACCGTTTTCTTCATCATTTCCCGTTACATCGGCAATAGAAATAGTCAAATTTGTTTGTGTCAGCTCATCTTGACTTTTAAGTTCATCTTCTTCGCGCACCTCTTCGTCTTTCTTAATAACAGGAGCTGTGAACTTAATAGAACTTTTCAATGGGGGAGGGGGGGGAAGCGGTTCTACCGGTTTTACTTGCTCTTGTTTTACTTCAGGTTCTTCCAGTTGTGCAAAGGAAGTAACTTCTGTCATTCCTTCTTTCTTTTCCGGTATAGCCAACTCAATAAGTCGAGGGAGAGTAAAACCGACAAGTGCCACAACGAGAACTATTAACATTGCCCAATTATGACGTTTAG
>SNRY01000545.1_pt1 | contig 12498 bp, 9 predicted proteins | sample 4693421 | NCBI WGS metagenome assembly SNRY01 (sample SAMN11003215, study PRJNA524138) | termite gut metagenome | isolation source: Bacteroidetes bacterial symbionts from single cell of protist host amplifed... | host: Streblomastix strix ... | reverse complement strand
GAGAGAGAGAGAGAGAGAGAGAGAGAGATTATTAAGCGTATATGCTTTAAAAAAGTTTTTTCACAATTTATATCTAGCCGGAACTTTTTTTCGGCAACCCTGATTTACGGAACCACGGTCGGACGCAATGCTCGTTCAGCCGTTGCTCCGTTTTTTTATTCGTTCCGTTTTATCCCTACGCCTTTCTTTACACGGCTGTACGCACCCGAGGTTGTTTGTCGCTGTTCACGCTCTCAATCTATGCACACAAAAGGACAAGCCTGCACAGGCAGGAATCCGCAGGATTCGGATGTTGATCGCCATCAACCAAAACACGTGATCGTTCGACTCCGAAGGAGTCACATATAAGAGGTATATCAAGGTTTTTCAATCGGCATTAATGGGCTTCGTGCCTTTTGAAGAAATCATGAGCAAAGGAATAAATTTTTAGAAGTCCTTGTAATAAATTAAAATAAATCTAAGTACGTATGATTAAAAGAGTAGTAGTAAATCGAAAATTGTGTTTAGCTGCGCTTTGTTGCCTGTCGATTTTTGGAATGTTATCATCCTGCGATAAGGACAAAAAGGAAACGTCAGTTTATGATCCAAGTAGAGAGGTGAAAGTCACTTCGTTCTATCCCGATTCGGGACGAATAGCGGAAAAAGTAATGTTTGTTGGCGAGAACTTCGGTACTGAGCCCGACAGCATCAGTGTTTGGTTCAACAACAAACAGGGCAGGGTCATCGGCAGTAACGGCACTTACATGTACGTTATTGTTCCGAGAACGCCTGGCGACACCTGCACGGTTAAGGTGCAAATAGGTTCCCAGATCCTGACGCTTGAGCAGAAATTCCGGTACAAGGTCTCTGTCAGCGTCAGCACTATTTGCGGTAACGGCACTTTCACGTTTCGCGAAGGCGACTTGTCGTATGCGCAGATGCGTCCTCGATACGTAACGGTGGATGATGAAGACAATATTTTCGTGATTCAGCGAAGCGACGGTTTAGATGGGCTGATTCGCGTGAATGAGACGGAAAATGTCGTCCAGTTGCTGGGTCAGGGTATGAACGCTCCCAATGCCTTGACGGTGGATAAGGTAACCGGTATGATTACCGTTCCCGCCGATTCTCCTCCGGAGATATTCTTTAATGCCGACCCGCGTGAAGGATGGGCGGTTAGAACCCGTAACCTGTCTCTTGATTTTGCAATAACGGGAGGAAATTCAGGTGACGGCCGGTACAAACACTCTATGGCTTTTTGCGAAGCGGACGGCAAGGTGTATGTTCGTTACCGCAGCGGTGATATTGCGAGAATCGATCCGGAGACCTATCTGGCAGAAAGAATCTACACGACCGTGTTTGGCGACTCCTATGGTCTGGCATTCCATCCCCTGCATCCCACATGGCTATATATGGCTATGGGAAGCGAGTGTGGCGCTAACGCGCACAGTATTTGTTTTATCGACGTGAGCGATCCCGAGCATACATTTCGGCAATTGTCTGCGTCTAATATGTCCGGCGGTTTCAGGGACGGGAAATTGGAAAATGCGCAGTTCAGATATCCTTGTCAGATTTACTTCGACCCCGAAGGCAATCTCTACATCGCAGACCGGGACAATCACTGTATCCGCAGACTTACCGTTGACAATGTTGTTGAAACCGTAGTAGGCATGCCCGGCACTTCAGGTTTCAAGGACGGCAACTCCGACGAAGCTCTTTTCAAAGCTCCCTGGGGAGTGGGTGTTGGCAAAGACGGCACTGTCTATGTGGCTGACTACGATAACGGACGTCTTAGAAAATTAGCAATTGAATAACCATTAATTTGATATAATACATGAAAAGAATATATATATTAAGCATGTTATGTATGTTGTTCTGCATCACCTTTACGGTGACGGGACAAACCAAACAAAGTTTTAAGCTAGAAGGTGTTGTGACCGACCAGACAGGCGCTACAGTTCCGGGTGCAACGGTGTATCTCAAAGACAAAGTCGGTATAGGAACCGCATCGGACGTCAATGGCGTTTTCAGGCTCAACAAGGTTGAGGTAGGCGATGTTCTTGTCGTATCCTTTGTCGGATACGCGAAGTACGAATCCATGCTCACCAAAGAGCCTACGGGTCCTCTTACAATTCTGTTGAAGGAAGATTCTCAGGTGATGGAGGAAGTTGTCGTCATGGGTATGGGTACTAAACGCAAGATCAGTTCCGTAGCCGCCGTCTCCACAATTGATGTGAAAGAGTTGCAGGTTCCCACTTCTTCTGTCGCCAATCTTCTTGGCGGCAAGATAGCCGGTGTCATCACCATGCAAGGCAGCGGCGAGCCGGGCAAGAACATGGCTGAGTTTTGGGTTCGCGGTATCAGTACCTTCGGTGGCGGCGCCAGCGCTTTGGTGCTTATCGACGGTCTGGAAGGCGATATTAACAGTATCGACGTTGCCGACATCGAAAGTTTTTCTGTATTGAAAGACGCTTCTGCTACAGCCGTTTACGGTGTCAGAGGCGCTAACGGCGTTATCATCGTTACCACCAAACGCGGTGAATCCGGTAAGATCCAGATAACCGGACGCGCCAATGTGTCTTTGTCTCAACTCAAACGCTTGCCCGAATACGTAGGCGCATTCGAGTACGCCCAATTAGCCAACGAAGCCAAGCTTGTACGCGGCGATTCGAGAATGTACAGCGACATTGAGATGGATATTATCAAAAACGGTTTGGACCCTGACATGTATCCCGATGTGGACTGGCAGAAGGAAATGATCAAACCGCTTTCTTGGAAGCAAAGCTACTATGCCAGCGCCAAAGGCGGTGGCGAGGTAGCTCGTTATTTCCTCAGTCTTGGCGGCGGTTCTGAAGGCGCTGCCTACAATGTGGATAAAAGCAGCATCTATGCTAAGAATGTTGGTTACAGAACCTTCAATTACCGGACGAATATCGACCTGAACCTGACCAGTTCCACCAGTCTTTACTTTGGTGTTGACGGTTTTCTCTCCATGCGTGACGAGCCGGGTGTGGGCAATACGGATTATCTTTGGTGGGCGCAGTCTCAGTTGACTCCTTTGATCTTGCCTGTCCAATATTCAACCGGCGAATATCCCGCTTCCGCGGGCAACGAGCATGCCTCTCCCTGGGTTTTGATCAATCATACCGGCAGTCGTGCGGAGCAGAATTACAGTGGCAAAGCCACGCTGGCTGTCAATCAGGATTTGTCTTTTCTTCTGGACGGTTTGAAACTATCCGCCCAGGGCGCTTACGACATCCAAAGCAGGATGCAAGAAAGCCGTCAAGTCCTTCCCGATATGTACAGGGCTTTGGGTCGCAATGCCAACGGTGACCTTGTGATGACCCAGACGGTACAGTCTTCGCCCGCCTCTTATGGTAAATCAACGGATCAATACCGCAAGTATTATTTCAAATCCACGTTGAACTACAGTCATATTTTCGGTGAGGATCACCGTTTTTCCGCTTTGCTCAACTACGAAGTCAGCGATCAGAAGAGAGCCAGCGACGGCACCACCAACCTGAACTCTATTCCTGTTAGGTATCAATCGGTAGCCAGTTGGCTCACCTACAGTTTCCGCGATACATATATGACGGACGTTAACTTCGGTTATCAGGGCAGCGAAAACTTTGAGCCTGGTAAACAATACGGTTTTTTTCCTTCTTTGGGAGTCGGTTGGGTTCCTACCGGTTATACTTGGACGCAGGAGCATCTTCCCTGGCTTACATTTTTAAAGATCCGTGCTACTTACGGTCTTGTCGGTAACGACCGTCTTGCTGGTAACCGCAGGTTTCCCTACCTTACCTTAGTTACCACCGGTTCCAACGGTATTTTGGGCGGTAACTCCGTTGCTACGCTTAACGAGACCGCCACCGGTGCTGATAATCTGGAGTGGGAAACGGCTACCAAAGGCGATATAGGTGTTGACATTCATTTATTCAAGGATCAACTCACCTATACGGCTGAATTTTTTCAGGATCAGCGTGACGGTATCTTTCAGGAAAGATACCAGATTCCCCAGTACGTAGGCTTGGTTAACCGTCCCTATGGTAACGTCGGTCAGATGCGAAGTTACGGTAGCGAAGGCACCCTTGCCTTTAACCGTGATATTAATAAGGATATGCATTTCACCATCCGGGGCAATTATACATATTCCAAAAACATTGTTCAGAACTGGGAAGAGTCCTATCCGAAATACTCCTATCAGGAGCGAAGCGGATACCCCAACAGCGTTATCCGTGGTTTCCGGTCTCTGGGTCTTTTCAAAGATGAAGCCGATGTTGCTTATAGCCCTGTTCAGTCCTGGAACACCGTCATGCCCGGCGACATCAAATACATGGATGTGAATGGCGACGGTAAAATCAACGACGATGACAAAGTCCCCTTGTCTTACAGCACTTTCCCCTCGTTGATGTATGGTTTTGGCGGCGACTTCCGGTACAAAAACTTCTCCATCGGCATCATGTTCCGAGGCACCGGCAAAACCCCTTACTTCCAGGTTGCTAATGACGGTTGGGGTTGGATTCCGTTCCGTGCCGGCGAAGACGGCAATATCCTCACCGTTGTCGCCGACCCTCATAACAGGTGGATTCCCCGCGACTATGCCGCAGCTAATGGCATTGACCCTTCGCTGGCAGAAAACCCCAACGCCATGTTCCCGCGGTTGCAATTCGGCGATAATGTGAATAACCGTCAGTTGTCCGATTTTTGGCAAGGCGACGCATGGTATTTGAGACTTCAGGAGGTTACCCTCAATTACAACCTGAAAACAACTCGCATGCAGAAGCTGGGTATTAAGTCCATCGACCTTCAATTGGTAGGCAACAACCTCTACGTATGGGATTCGGTAAAGCTGTTCGACCCGGAGCAAGCCAGAAGCAATGGACGGGCTTATCCGATACCGGCAGTATATTCCTTCCAGATATATATTAATCTTTAAAACTTATGATAATGAAACCAGTATTTAAGATTTTTGTTTTTTTAGCCATTGTAAGCGGTTTATCGTTTTCATGTAAAGATTTCTTGGACGTGAGCAATTATTTCGACAATGAGTTGAAGATAGACAGCGTCTTTGCCGATAAGCGCTATGTTGAAGCGTATTTATGGGGCGCAGTTGCGCAATTCCCCGATCACGGTAAAATTTTCAGTAATCCCTACACTCCCGGTCCTTACGCCACGGACGAAGCCTTCACCTTAGCCGGGTTGGGCGAATATCGCGGCATGGCTCATGCCATCGGCGAGATCAACGCTTCCAATATTGACGGTACATCCTTTTGTACCTGGAATAACCTCTATAAGATCATCCGTAAATGCAATACCCTTTTTGCCCGTATTGACGAAGCGGACAACTGGACCACTTCCGAAAGAAATCTCATCTTAGGCTATGCGCGTTTTTTCAGAGCCTTTGCCTATTACAGCATCCTGATGGATTTCGGTCCTCCTGTTCTGTTAGGCGACGAATTGGTCAACGGCAACGAAATGCTTGAATATTACGACCGTCCTCGCTGTTTATACGACGAGGCAGTTGAATATGTCTGTTCCGAGTTGGAACAATCGGCATTGTTTCTTCCCGCCAAGCAGCAGATTATGAACTTCGGTCGCCCTACCAAAGGCGCTGCCTACGGTCTTATTGCCCGCCTTCGCCTTATCCATGCCAGTCCGTTGTACAATGGCGGTACTGTTTCGCATACCTATTTCGGCAACTGGACGCGCAAAACCGATGGTAAGCATTACATCCAGCAGAATTATGACGAAGGTCGCTGGGCTTTAGCGGCTGCCGCTGCCAAGCGCATTATGGACATGCTCGACGCAGGCTTGCCGCAGTATGCCTTATACACAGTTAATAAGGACAGTAAAACGCCGGACTTGCCAAGTAACGTCACTTATGACCCCCATTATTACGATGATTTTCCTAATGGAGCAGGCGGAATCGATCCTTACCGTTCCTTTTCGGAAGGCTTTAACGGGGAAGCCGTTGCCGCCATCAATCCTGAGTTTGTCTGGGGACGTCCTTCCGGCGAGATTGGCGAATGGACACGTCGTTCTTTCCCTATTCAGGTGGAAGGCTGGAGCGAATGTTGCGTTCCTCAGAAAATAATTGACAATTTCCGGATGGTTGATGGCCGTACCATCTACGAAGCCAGTCCCGAATACCCCTATTCCGAAACCGGTTTTACCACCGAACGGAACCAGTTTTCCGGTTATACCCTTTTGGACGGCGTTTATAATATGTATGCCAACCGTGAGCCTCGTTTCTATGCTTCCATCGGCTTCAGCGAGTGTCTTTGGCCCATGTCTTCCACCGCTACCTCCGGTAAGTATAACCTTCGAGTCACCTATTATTACGATTCTCCCAACGGCAGATCGGGTGCGCACAACTCCGGCATCTATACGGTAACTGGTTATGTGGCTAAGAAAACCATTCACCCTGTCGATGCTTGGAGCGGAGACAATAATCGGCGCATGAACAAGGCTTTCGGCATTATTCGTTATGCAGAAATTCTTCTTTCCTACGCCGAAGCCCTCAATAACCTTACCCGGTCGCACACAGTTCAAATAGGCGATCATTCTGTAACCGTTTTCAGGGATCCTGAAGAGATCAAAAAGGGCTTCAATCCTGTTCGTTACCGTTGCGGCTTGCCCGGCTTGACCCAAGAAGAGTTAGACACGCCCAAAAAGCTGCAGGCTGCTATTGAACAGGAGCGTATGATTGAGTTTTTTCACGAGAACCGCCGTTATTACGACGTTCGCCGTTGGGGCATCTATGAACAGGAAGAGAACAAACCTATCATGGGTATGAATGCCGACGCCATGAAAGATAATTTCTATCAGCGCGTTGTTGTCAACTCCCTTCGCATAGGCGCCCGGGTGGTGGATAAGAAAATGATATTCGTTCCTATCCCCAAGGATGAAGTACGGCGTATGCCTGCTTTTGACCAGAATCCGGGTTGGGAAAACTAATCCTAATTTTAAATTTTAAATTGCAAAACGATGAAATATATCATTCATAAATTAACACATACTTTCCTAACGCTTGCATGCCTGTTTCTTGTCAGTTCTTGCGATGAAGACGCCATGTTCAAGAAAGAAATGTACAAGCAAGTATTCGCAATCGTCAGCAGTGACAGTTACAATGTCTTTGCCGAAGAAGTTGATCTTGGCGACGCCCAGCCTGGTTACATCTCTGTTTCATTGGGCGGAACCACCACCGCTGACAAGGATATTTATATTTCCTTTATCGAGGATATTGATTTATTTAACCGTTACAATAAGGGCACTTACGACATTGAAAGCAGTAAGTATGCCAAATTGTTGCCTCCTTCCCATTATAGGATAGATGACTATCATCTGACGATTCCTGCTGGAGAAAGGAACGGAAGAATGGAAATCCGGATTGATCCTGCCGGTTTGTCTCCGGATTCCACCTATCTGGTATCGCTAAAAATCGATGACTTCACTAATTATGAAGTGAATCCCGACAAGAGCGATGTTCTGTACAGGGTGGATTTGAAGAACTATTGGGCAGCTCAGAAAACGGCTACCAATTATACTATCAAGGGCAACCTTGACGGCGGTAACGTTTTTGGTGTCAAAAGGGTTCAGCCTTTGAGTTGGAATTCAGTAAGAACCATGGCCGGTAATATCACCTTCGAGGCGGATACTGCCATTATCAATCCCAACAGCATCATTCTTGAAACCGGCGATGATGGCTACGTGAGCATTAAACCCTACAAGGACATCGAGATTGAACAGATAGACACTGATCCCGATTATCCGAACAAGTTCTTTATAGACGATGACGGTTTTAGAACGTTCAAATCATTCTTGTTGCACTACCAATACCGTTTGGCAGGCACGGATGCCTATCATGAGATGAGAGAAGAGTTGCGTCTTGAGTTTAAAGAAGAAAATAAATAATGCTATGGAAAAGAAAATAAATTTATTCAAATTTGTGTTGTTTCTGAGCGCCATCTGTGTTTTTGTTTTTCACGGCTGCGCCCCTGAAAAAGAGTATGACTATGAGAAGTTGCTCTATTTGAATCAGAAGTCCTTGAACCTGTTTTTTGGTGACACCATAGGGGTGAAAGCCAGCCCTTCCGATGCAACGGTATGGACGAGCGAAGACCAGTCCGTTGCCATTGTCAGCGCTAACGGCTTGGTGGAAGCTAAGGGAGTCGGCGAAACCTTTATCGTCGCTACCCAGGGCGAGATCAAGAAACGCCTTCCCGTCAAGGTTACCATTCCCGTTGTGGACGATTCCGCCATCCGCACATGGCATAATCGCGCGGGTATTGAGTTGAGAATCGATTCGGAAAGGATCAAAGCAGTACACGTTGTTTCGGAGGATGGAAGCTTGACGGCACAGATTGATGTCGATTATCTTCCGGGAACCTACTCCGCTTATTTCGGCGACTTGTCTGATCGGCGTTATGTTTTTAACGTGATTTGCATTGACCGCTACGATAACGAAGCGGTGCCAATAGAGTTGTCAGTTATAGTAAAATCGTTGAATGTCGCCCAAAGGATATCAACCGCTTTTGGTAATGGCTTACTCTGCGGCTGGAATGAAATCGGCGATGAGGTAGAATTTAATTTTACCAAAAAGGAAGGAACCCCCGGTTCCCTAATCGTTCCTGTTTCTGCCGGAGGTTACACATACGCTTTCAGCACCGAGATTGATTATTCCAAGCCTATCACATTCTCTTCGCTGTGGGAGCCTCAATTAGGCGCTACGGAAAGCATCAGATCAGAAGTGCAACCCCTTACGCTGAACAATACTCTGACCCATTTTCTTTCTTCGACAGCATCCGGCGTCATCTCGGGAAAAGAGTTTGACATGGGGGGCGATGGCGTAGGTTTCCATGACAGCGATACTAACAATCAGGGCGGTACATATCGCGGGTCTATCGGAGATACCCAGAGCGAAGGTTGTGACGTGGAAGGCGGCGGCAATATAGGCTTCACTACTGCCGGTGAATGGGTGATGTACACCGTTGACGTATTGGACGAAGGTGATTACGAAGGCGATTATTACATATCGGTGAACGGTACCGGCGCTAAATGCCATTTTGAAATTGACGGCGATGCTTCTTCTTCTGTTACTGAATTAGCCAATAACAGTAACTGGAGCGACTGGCGCTATTATTTCGAAAAACAAGGCATCACGCCTCCGGTGTTTCATTTGACCAAAGGGATACATAAGATTAAATTCGCCTTTGATAGCGGCAATTTTAACTATAATGGAATCAGATTTAGATGGAAACAACCATAAGGTATTGTTAATTTGAGCTAGTTTTATTACCTTTGCATCAAAGAGTAGCATTGCTGATTATGTATTGATAGTAATGATATTTGTTTAGTTGTAGTTCATCTATTCATATGATGAACTACAACTACTTATAGTATTATATTTTTTACAATGACAATATCTATATATAATTAGCAATGCTCAAAAAACCAGCAGGTTAAATATGATACTGAACGAAAGAGATTGTCGCCGTGAACACCTACTAAACGTGGGCAAACAAATGATGACTGCTGCCCGTACGGCTCCCAAGGGCAAAGGTGCGGATATACTGGAAACGGCTCTTGTTACAAGTGAAGAAATAGAACTGTTGTCGGAAACACTGCGAATCATGTCGGAAGAGAACGGTTTGAAATTCTTTCTTCGTGATGCCGATAGTGTCCTGAATGCGGAATGTATTGTATTAATAGGTACACACGGGCAGGAACAGGGATTGAACTGCGGACATTGCGGATACATGGCTTGTAATAAACGCATGGAAGGAGTACCTTGCGCCATCAATGCAATAGATGTAGGTATTGCCATAGGTTCGGCTTGTGCGACAGCAGCCGATTTTCGCGTAGATACCCGTGTGATGTTTTCTGCCGGAGTGGCAGCACAACGACTTAATTGGCTGCCGGACTGTCAAATGGTAATTGCCATTCCTGTTAGTGCATCCTCTAAAAATCCTTTTTTTGACCGCCAACCGAAAGAAAAAATATAGAAATGATGATTCCATAAAACATGCTGCTATTTTACGCTCCCGACATTCTGACGGACAACGAACTTCCGGAAGAAGAGACTCAGCATTGTATTCGTGTATTGCGTCTGTCTCAAGGCGATGAGATTTGTATAACAGACGGCAAAGGTTTTTTCTATCCGGCAATCATAGACACCCTATCGGGAAAGCGTTGCAAGGTTGTCGTAAAAGAGGCAATCCGGCAAGAACCCTTCCGAAAGGGATATCTACACATAGCTGTTGCCCCTGCTAAAAATATGGAACGTAACGAGTGGTTTGCCGAAAAAGCAACCGAAATAGGAATTGACGAGATTACTTTTTTAAACTGTCTTTTCTCCGAACGAAAGATTATTAAGCTCGAACGCATCAACAAAATAGTGGTTTCGGCTATCAAACAATCATTGAAAGCTTATTTGCCAAAACTGAATGAGATGGTGAATTTTGAAACTTTTGTTTCCTTGCAATTTGAAGGGCAGAAGTTCATTGCTCATTGTAGTGAAGAAGAGAAGCCTCTATTAAATGATGTGCTACATAAGGGAGAAAACGTTCTCGTACTGATAGGACCCGAAGGGGGTTTCAGTAGAGACGAAATAAGAAAAGCGATGGAAAACGGCTTTATTCCCGTTAGTTTGGGGAAGTCTCGGTTGCGTACGGAGACGGCGGCTATGGTAGCTTGTCATACGGTAAATTTGGCAAATCATTCATAAACAATCGAAACTTTTACCTAAATTTGTGAACAAAAAGTATTCGGAACCCGTTTCAATAATTTAACCCAATAAGAAACTATATGAGGATGTTAGATGGTATAAAAGTAGCGTTACTTTTAACGGTATGGATAGGATTTAATTCGTGCGAAATGCATTATACGGATGATTATTTTCGCAATAGTGACGCAAAGCTATGTAATAAACTCTGGGAGAGACAATATATCATAGATAATGAGCTTTGTACACATCAACTTACATTTAGAATAACTTCAAAAGGGGGGAAAGGAACAGAAGTTTTTATATACCAAAGAGATAGGTATGGCAAGTGGGATGTTCCATACCGCGAGATAAGCTATAGTTTTGATTGGGAATGGGGAGATAATCAATACGAAAGCATTCTCATAGACCATTCTATTGACGGAATTCTATATTTTGATAATGTTTGGGCACGAGACTATTATCTTTCGGGATATTTGGAGGGTGAAGAGGTAACATTCAGAGCTAATTAGGCGTAAATCATCATATCTCACCACCACTCATCAACTAAACATAGCTGTGCATACCTCCCAGAAGATAAGTAACTCCTAAGAAAGTCATTGCCACTGTCAGACATGCAATCAGGCAATAGCGATGAAACCCAACGGGATTACGAAATAAAGCAAGGCTACCTTTGTGCAGAGGCAAAGCATAGACCAACATGGTTATCAATGCCCACGTTTCTTTGGCATCCCAACCCCAATAACGTCCCCATGAGATATTCGCCCAAACGGCTCCGATAAATATCCCTGCTGCAAGCAAGAACAAAGCGGGATAAAGCAGTGTGGAGTTCAAACGGTAAAAACGTTCACACAATCGCATGGAACAAAGGGCTATAGCAGCCGTTACAGCAATGAAAACCAACAAGCCGTATGAAACCATAATAACCGAAACGTGTGCCGCCAACATAGGCGAACGCAATACCGGAGTCATGGGATTCATTTGGGAAATATAATACCATAAGGCTGCTGTAGGAAGGGCTGTATAAAGCAATCCCCGCCATCCGATTCGTTGCCAAAGCAACCCAAGCATTGCCAACGCCAACAACACATAGCCCGTATAGGTGATGCCGATGCCCCAAGGATCATGGTTTACCATAAGCGTAGTACCCATTTCGTCCGGATCGTAGGACATTTGATAGAACCGGTATCCATGCCGGGAATGTATCTTGTTCATGGAGACTTTGCACATTTCCCCATCCACTTTGAGGAAACTGATAAAGTCTGCCGGTTCGTCCGTACCCGGGTGGTATGCTATATCGAAAAGCACCAATTTGACATCAAACGGGAGCGGGAGTTCACCCACATCGTCATCTTCCGAAACGTAAGCTGCAAGTGTTTCCCCTTGGCGAAGATGAATGTATCCGCGGTCGGCAGTGAGAAAGGTAACGAATGCCCCTACTAATATGATGACAAACGCTCCATGAAGTAAACACGCTGCTCGCTGGCGATAAAGTGCCTGCCGAAGCATGTAAATAACGGCAGTAACGCCCAGAATCCCCCACAACGCCACGAACCACCACGAGCCATAAACATATTCCAAGGCTGTCTCCCTACCGAAGATCTTTTCCACAGCAGTTGCCAAAGCAAGGACTACCAACACAGCAATCAATGCTCCAAACGCACACTTTTTGATATACTTAGTCTCTATCATTTAAACAGATTGGAGGAATTTAATCAATGCTTCCCTGTCTTCTTTAGGCAATGCACGGAACTTTTCTTTGGGTTGTTTAGCCTCCCCGCCATGCCACAAAA
>SNRY01000544.1_pt1 | contig 12517 bp, 11 predicted proteins | sample 4693421 | NCBI WGS metagenome assembly SNRY01 (sample SAMN11003215, study PRJNA524138) | termite gut metagenome | isolation source: Bacteroidetes bacterial symbionts from single cell of protist host amplifed... | host: Streblomastix strix ... | reverse complement strand
AGGCGTTTTATGCTTGAAAATGAAAATTATATTGTAAATTGGTCTTGATTTTGTGACAGGGTTAAATGGACTTCGGCTCTGTTCCAATTTTAAGACGCAAAATTGATAATTTTAGAAGTCCCCAATAAGAATAAAAGCGAAAATGCTTTTGGGGCTGATAAGCCTCAAAAGGATTGTAGCGGATAGCCCGACCCCGTAGGGGGAACGCCATAATTAGTGGAAAGTGGAAAATTGAAAGTGGAGGTGGAAAGTTATTTCGTTTATTCTAATGTCTTCTCTCTTTTTGTAAATGCACTGCGAGTAACTTTCATGTTAAATATATATCTTTGTGCGGATATTTATTTAATTCCATTAATCCAATGACTTATCATCATTTAGCCGTCTTGGTGCATCGCCAGGCCGAAAAGTACGGCGGCAAAACGGCTTTAAAATACCGCGACTATGAGAAACCGGAATGGCGACCTGTCAGTTGGAAGCAGTTTTCTACATTCATAAAAGAAGCAGCTGCGGCAATGGTGGCTTTGGGTATAAAAGAAATAGAGAACATCGGAATCTTTTCACAAAACAAGCCGGAGTGTTTATACACGGAATATGCAGCTTTCGCTAATCGTGCGGTTTCTGTTCCGTTATATGCCACAAGCTCCTCTGCACAAGCGCAATACATTCTTAATGATGCGCAAATCCGCTTCTTGTTCGTAGGCGAACAATATCAGTATGATACCGCATTTATTGTTCTTTCTCGGTGCCCTGCCCTACGGCAATTAATCATTTTTGACCGCTCGGTGGTAAAGAACCCTCAAGACACGACCTCCATTTATTTCGACGAATTTCTTGCTTTGGGCGAAGGAACAGCATACCGAGAAGTCGTAGAACAGCGTTCTTCTCTTGCCCATGAAAACGATTTGGCAAATATTCTTTATACTTCCGGCACTACGGGCGAACCTAAAGGGGTGATGCTGCATCATAGTTGCTACCTTGAAGTGTTCCGCATCCATGATATTCGGGTAAAGATGACGGACAGGGATGTATCCATGAACTTCCTGCCCATAACGCACGTATTCGAGAAAGCCTGGTGTCATCTTTGTATCCACACAGGGGTGCAAATATGCATTAACTTGCGACCGACCGATATTCAGATGACCATAAGGGAAATACGCCCCACTCTGATGTGCAGTGTTCCCCGCTTTTGGGAGAAAGTGTATTCCGGAGTGCAGGATTTAATCGAATCCTCCGGCAGAATTAAAAGGTGGCTAATGCTGGATGCCATCAGAGTGGGGAAGATATATAACGTGGATTATTTGCGTATAGAGAAAACTCCTCCTTGGGGTATTCGATTGAGATATAAGTTTTACGAAAAGACAATTTACCGACTGTTGAAGCGGACGATAGGGGTGGAAAACGGCAACTTCTTCCCCACTGCCGGAGCTGCCGTACCCGATAAGGTTTGCGAATTTGTACATGCTGTGGGTATTGATATGGTGGTGGGGTACGGATTGACGGAATCGTGCGCCACCGTATCGTGCGAATGGAAAACCGGATATGAAATCGGTTCTGTGGGTATGGTAATGCCGGATGTAGAAGTTAAGATTGGAAACGATAGTGAAATCTTGCTTCGCGGAAAGACCATCACCAAAGGGTATTACCGGAAAGAAAAAGTTACGGCGGAAGCGATTGATACCGACGGTTGGTTTCATACGGGTGATGCCGGATATATCAAGAACAGGCATCTGTATCTGACGGAACGCATCAAAGACCTCTTTAAAACATCAAACGGTAAATTTATTGCACCGCAAGTTCTGGAGACGAAGTTGGCAATAGACCGTTATATAGACCAAATAGCCATTATTGCCGACTGTCGCAAATTTGTTTCGGCTCTGATTGTTCCCACGTATGAATTGGTGAAAAAGTATGCCATAGAGAAAGGAATCGCATATAAGAATATGACCGGATTGTTGCAACATCCCGCTATTGTGGAATTGTATCATAACCGCATTGATATGCTGCAACGGGAATTTATGCATTACGAACAAATCAAGCGGTTTACATTGCTTTCGGAACCCTTCAGTATAGAGCACGGCGAACTCACCAACACATTGAAATTAAAACGCAACGTGGTAACGGAGAAATACAAAAAGATTATCGAAAAGATGTATCAAGAATAAGCTACACCGGCTCCGAAATGATTTTTAGCAAGTATTGCCCGTATTGGTTTTTAATCATCTGTTGTGCTAACTCCCGTATCTTTTCGGCAGTAATCCACCCTTGGCGGAAGGCAATCTCTTCCAAACAAGCCACTTTCAGCCCCTGTCGTTTCTCTATTACTTCAATAAAAGTGCCGGCTTCCGAGAGTGAATCGTGCGTGCCGGTATCGAGCCATGCAAATCCGCGTCCCAATACTTGCAATTTCAGTTCGCCGGTTTCCAAGAACTTCCGGTTTACGCCGGTTATCTCTAACTCCCCCCGTGCGGAAGGCTTCAACTCTTTCGCAACCTTTACTACTTTATTGGAATAAAAGTAAAGCCCTACAACGGCATAATTTGATTTCGGGTTTTGGGGTTTCTCTTCAATATTCAATACATTGCCTTCTTTATCAAATTCCGCCACACCGTAACGCTCCGGATCATCTACCCAATAACCAAATACCACGGCATTCTTTTCTTCCTCTACCGTGCGAACTGCCTCTTTCAGCATTTTGGTCAAACCCTGCCCATGGAAGATGTTATCCCCCAACACGAGGCAGGCAGAATCATTGTCAATAAACTCTTCACCGATGATAAAGGCTTGTGCCAAACCGTCCGGTGAGGGTTGCTCGGCATATTCAAAGTGTACGCCGTAATCGGAACCGTCACCTAACAGACGCTTGAAACCGGGTAAATCATCGGGAGTAGAAATAATAAGTATTTCCCTGATTCCAGATAACATGAGCACGGATACCGGATAATAAATCATCGGTTTATCAAAAATAGGAAGAAGCTGTTTACTCACTCCTTTGGTTATGGGGTACAGGCGAGTTCCTGAACCACCGGCTAAAACAATACCTTTCATAATATGGTAATTTCATTATTTCCTTCACCGCTTCGTTGCAAAGAACGCTTTCATCCGGCAGACGCATTCATCAGCAAGAAACCCCTTTACTACCGTAGTTTTGGGATGGAGCGCTTGCGGTGCGAAATTCCGATACCCTCGCTTTTCATCTTCAACTCCATATACCAAACGTCCGATTTGTGCCCAAGCAATGGCTCCGGCACACATCACGCACGGTTCTACCGTTACGTAAAGAGTACATTCGTTCAGGTATTTTCCACCCAATACATTAGCGGCAGCAGTTATGGCTTGCATTTCGGCATGGGCGGTAACATCGTTCAATGTTTCCGTCAGATTGTGTGCACGGGAGATAATACGTTCTTTGCAGACGATAACAACTCCCACAGGAATCTCTCCGCGAGCAGCGGCGTTATCCGCTTCCGCAAGCGCCTGTTTCATAAAATAAGTATCGTCTAACATCGTTGTATGTATTATCGCCTCATGGTATGCTCATCAAAAAGAGTGGGGTAATCGGCATCTCTCATCTTATATATATGTGCAAAGAGGGCTTCACGCACCCATTGCGACCGATTCTTTATTTTATACTTCTCCAAATAATTATCCACAATCAATTTTTCGCTTTTGCCTAAAAGACACGTCATACGGTACTGACGCTTAGAACTTTCGGCGGCGATTTTGGCATGTTTCATCTCCTTTTTTCAAATGTTCGGCGCAAATTTAGTTTTACTCCGGTTAACTGCAAACATAAAAAGACTATTTTTGCAGAAATATGGCGGAACATAACACTTTGGGAAAAGACGGCGAAGAAGCCGCAGTGAATTATCTTCTGAAACATAACTATGTAATCAGACACCGGAATTGGCGAGACAGTCATTTAGAGTTGGATATTGTGGCTGCCAAAGATGATGAACTCATAATCGTCGAAGTGAAAACCCGAATAAACACAAAGTTCACCCTGCCGCAAGATGCCGTAACGGAAAAGAAAATCAAGCGGACGGTATTGGCTGCCGATACTTACATTCGGCTTTTTCAGTTAGATGTTCCTGTCCGTTTCGACATTATCACCGTCGTAGGAAAAAGTGGGAGTTTTGAGATAGAGCATATCAAAGATGCTTTTTATCCACCCGTTTGGTAGAAATATAAGAACATTATTATGAACGTAGAGAGCGCCCAAGAGTATTGCATGCAAAAGAAAGGAACCGAAGCATCATTCCCTTTCGATGACGATTCGCTTGTGATAAAAGTAATGGGAAAGATGTTTGCCCTGATAAGTTTGGAAGATGCCACTAAGATAGCATTGAAATGCGACCCTGAACGCGCTCTGGAGCTTCGGGAGCAATATAATGGAATCAATGAGGCGTATCATTTTAATAAGAAATACTGGAACAGCGTTTCATTCGGTGAAGACGTGAGCGATACGTTAATTAAGCAACTGATAGACCATTCTTACGAGGAAGTCTTGAAGAAGTTTACCAAAAAGATGCGTGCCGAATACGATGCGTTACCCTGATTCTTCTTTTCCCGTTCCGCTTATCCATTTAACGGAAGCCGATTCCACCTCCCGTTACCTGACAGCGCTTTGCGAACAGAACCGTATAGAAGAGTTCACCGTTGTGCTCAGTGATTTTCAGACAGCCGGAAGAGGGCAGCAAGACAATATTTGGGAGGCAGAAAAGGGAAAGAACTTGCTCTTTAGCTTTGTGCTTTATCCCTCTTTTCTGGAAGCGCGAAATCAATTCCTTTTGTCCCAAATCATAGCCCTTTCCGTTAAAGAAGAACTCGATGAATGGGCATCCGGTTTCTCCGTCAAATGGGCTAACGATATTTACTGGGAGAATAAAAAGATATGCGGTATATTGATAGAGAATGACCTCACTGGTAGCCGGATAGAACGGAGCATTGTGGGCGTTGGTCTTAACATCAATCAAAAGGAATTTCATTCTTCTGCGCCTAATCCCGTTTCCCTTACACAAATCACCGGCAATAGATATGATTTGCTATCCCTTCTGGGAAGACTTATGGAGCGATGCGCTCGCTATTACGAATTGCTTCGACAAGGGGAAAAGGACATCATTGCCGAACGTTACCGGCAATCGCTTTTTTGGAAAGAAGGACTACACCCGTATGCAGATACACACGGGAGATTCATTGCACGAATTATTCGTGTAAACCCCGGAGGTACGCTTGTTTTGGAGGATGAATCAGGGAGAGAAAGAGAATACACATTTAAAGAAGTAGCACATATCATTTAGCCGGGCAGGACGAAAGATTATACCCTTAATTTCATCCCCGCCAAAATGGTATCAGGCTTAAAAGTAAAGATACTGCGCATCTCGCCCGCCATGCAAAGTCCGCAACGGTCGCATACGCTGGCGCTTTTTCCTTGACATTCGGCAAGCCGACTTCCATCTGCCATAATAAAGTTGCTCACCCAGCATTGTTTGGGGAATTTGTTCGTCTTCATCAGGCGCAAGCCGGACACGGAATTCATAATCGGGTATCCTTCCTTCTTCATCCGAATGATTTTATCAATGATTTCTCCCCTTGTCTTCCAATCAATAAATAAATCTTCTGTACCGGCATAAGGAGTATGGAAGTTCAGGGAGATGGAGCGTATGTACGGACTCTCCTTTGCAAACTTAATGCAGTCTTCCACAGAAAGATAGTTCAGCCGATTGATAGCCATGTTTACGCTTAACTTGGGATGCCCGCTTCCTTCGATATTCTTCAGTAATCGTTCGTAAGTGCCTTTGCCGCGAACGTCCTCATGATAAGCGCCCAAACCATCCAAACTTACCCAGATGGAATCAGCCTCACAGGAAGAAAAAGGAACTTGCGCATTCGTAGTAACCGTAGTGGAAAAGAAGCCTGTTTTCTTAGCCAAACGGATTAAATCGTTGATTGTGTACTCTCCGTTATTCCATATCATCGGCTCTCCTCCCTCGAAATCTACGAATCGGGAGCCTTGCAAATAGGAGTATGCTAACTCTTCTTTGACCTGCTGGTATGTTTTAATGTATGGATTCTCCTTTTTATAAACTGTACAATGGCGGCAATGCAGGTTGCACTTTTCGGAGATGAACAACACCGTTTGCAAGGGTTGCTGCTTTCCCAAAAACCTGACTTTAAAGAACCACCAAGCAAGATAGGCTAACTTATACATATATATTATCCGGTAACCGTCGAGGATATGAAACAATTGACAATCATTATAATGAGGCAAAAGAAAGAGAGTAAATTACGCGCCAAGCACCACCGAACCATAAACCAAGAAATACCAGCTTTCTCTATTCTTTCCCAATTGGGCATTGGTCCCATCCAAAAACGAGGGGTGAACTTCTTTTGGGGATTCTTCTTAAATTGAATCATCAGATATAACAAACCGAATGCCATAGGCAAAGTAATCATCACTGCCATATAATAAGCCGGTAAGATGTGGGCAAAAATTCCGTAACAGACAAAGGCATAAGAAATAAATAAAAACAAGCCCAATACAATTAGCATGATATTTTTTCTCTTTAGCAGAACGGCTAATGTCATTTTCCCTACTTTAAGGTCGGGTTCATAGTCCATAATCGAATGTGTATAAAGGATATTTGCCACCAACAAACCCACAGGAATGGATATAAAGAGGAGTGAGAAATCCCATGACCCACAAGCGGCATAATACACTCCAACGATTAAAAGGGGACCAAACATCAATCCGGTTTGCAATTCTCCCAATCCTTTATAACTCAGTCTCAAAGGCGGACCGGAGTAAGAAAACCCCAATACTGCCGTAATCAGCATCAGATACAGTATTACCTCTCCACGCTTCAAAAGAATAACCAAACCTATTGCCAGCGCTAAGGTGCAAAAGATAATGCAGGCTCCTAAAAGCTGATTCAAAGTGGCTTTACCGGAAGTGAGGTATTCGCATTTGGCGATTCGCGCCCGCATACCTTCCCGTACCAATTGATTGCGGTAGCCGCTTTCTTTTCTTCGATAGTCAAAATAATCATCAAAAAGATTAATGCCTAAATGCCCTAACAATACGCCTGCTATCGCTAAAAGGGCATACAACCATGAAAATCCGGGCTGTTTATAAGCCATGCTTACTGCTAATATCGCCGGTAATGTGCTTTGTGGCAAAGCTGTATAACGGGCATTTCTGAACCAAAATTGTATTTTCTGTTTCACTTTCCTGGTATTATTTAAATTCAATGACAAAAATAACACTTTTACCCGTAGTGTATTTATAAAAAAGAAAGAAAACGTTAAGGTGAAGGAAATAATACTCTCCTTTCAACTCCCTTCTTTCCGGAAGGAGAGGGCGGGGGTGGCAGGTTTGAATTTTCCCTTGCGGTTATTGAAAAGGCAAAGTGTTGTTACCGGAATTGCAATACCTTGCGATGCTCCGTTTGGTATATATTAAAAGATCCATTTGGTATATACCAAACAAGTGGTTTGCTATATACCAAACGAAAAATAAGACGGTAGCATACGGGAATTATTGACGGCTCATACGGGGATATGAGCTGTTCTTACGGGAGTAATGCCACCGACAAACGTAAGATTAAAAAAGAATCCTTTGGAGTTCTCATAAACCTATTTTTCGGGTCAAATCATAACTGACTGAAAGCCTGCTATAATTCAGCCCCAGCTAAGCGAAGCGATAGCTGAGGATAAGAAAGCAGGTTCAAACTGTGCCTTGAAAAGGCAACTTAACTTGAGAAAACTCTTTAAGTTGGGCTTTCAGCCCGCCGGAGGGTAGTTTGCTCCTTAGCCCCGACTGCCACTCTGTTTAGTCGGGGCTAAGGTAAATTGGGCTTTCAGCCCGCTGTGTTAGTAGCGCGATCCGCATGGCGCGTTAAGGATAGTAGCGAAAATGCTTTTTGGGGTGTATTCCAGCCCAAAAAGCATTGTAGCGGATAGCCTGACCCGACAGGGGAACGCCCTACTAGTTGAAAGTTGAAAAGGGAAAGTTGAAAGTGGGAGAACACTACAGGTTACTTCACCTTTATCCTGTCAAAGCCCTCTCCATATACTCCAATGACCGAACTCTGCGAAATAAAGGCATTGGGGTCGATGTCTTTCACCAAGCGGAATATGGACACGGATTGGCTCTTTTTAGCCAATACTACCAGCACTTTTACGCCTGTTTTGCTATACCAGCCTGTTCCGTCAAGTACCGTTACTCCGCGATGGGTGTCCGATATGATGTGGTCGGCAATTTTAGCGTATTCTTTTGAAAAGATAAGGAACTGTACCGATTGACGGGCGCTGTTTATCACCAAATCGAGCACGTAACTGGAAATACTCATCGTAACGAATCCGAATACTACTCGTTTCCAATCGTGAAAGACAAAGTAGCAGGATGAGATGATAACAATGTCGCAATACAATATCATGCGTCCGAAGGTAATATCGCGATATTTGTGCACCACAGCGGCAATGATGTCCGTGCCTCCCGTGCTTCCATTGTTGAGGAACACCAAAGCCAAGCCTGTGCCGCAGAGAGTAGCTCCCAACACACAAGCCATAAATGCCTGGTCTTCGCCGAGAATTCGCACATCACCCACGATTCTCTGAAAAACACCCAGAAGGAACGTCAACGTTAAAATGCCGAAAGCCGTTTTAATGGTGAACTTAAAGCCTAATATTTTGAAAGAGAATCCCAACAATACGGCATTTATAGTGAGATAGGTGTATTGAATGGGGAATCCGGTGGCATAAAAGACGATAGCGGAGATACCCGTTACTCCCCCTGTGGTGATTTGATAGGGAAGGAGAAGAGCCGTCCACCCCGTCGCATAGCATATAAGTCCGAAAAAAATAAACAGATAATCTTTAGATTCTCGGAGAACGTTGGATGTTGAAAGTTTCATTGTAGATAGGATTATATAACGATATTAACTATTTTCTTCGGTACAATGATAATCTTCTTCGGCTCTTTGCCTTCCGTCCATTTCTGCGAACGTTCATCTTTTAGCACTTCCGTCTGAATGGCATCGGCGGGGGCATCGGCGACAAACTCCATCGTGAAACGCGCTTTACCGTTGAAAGAAATGGTATAGGTTACTACGTCTTCTTTCAGGTATTCTTCGTTATAGTCGGGCCATTGGGCATCGCAAACGAAACCGTTGTTGCCCAATACTTCCCACAATTCCTCACCAATATGAGGGGCGAACGGAGCAAGAATGATTACCAGCGGATTCAAAACCTCTTTTTTGCTGCACTTCATCCCTATCAATTCGTTGACGCAAATCATAAAGGCGCTCACGGAGGTATTGAAAGAGAAGTGTTCTATGTCCTCTCCTATTTTCTTTATTAACTTGTGGATGGACTTTAATTCGTCTTTTGTTGCCGGTTCGTCCTTTACAATCAATGCGCCACTTCTGTCATAAAAGAGCGTCCAAAGTTTGCGAACGAAGCGATACACACCGTCAATGCCGTTGGTATCCCACGGTTTGGATTGTTCTACCGGACCCAGAAACATTTCGTACATACGCAAGGTATCGGCTCCGTACTTCTCGACAATCGTATCGGGATTAACTACATTGAACATGGATTTGCTCATCTTCTCTACGGCATAACCGCAAAGGTATCTGCCGTCATCCTCAAAGATAAATTCGGCTGCGGCATATTCGGGTCGCCATGCTTTGAAAGCTGCTATGTCGAGTATATCGTTCGATACCATATTGACGTCCACATGCAAAGGGGTTACATCGTAGCCGTCTTTTTTGTTCAGTGATACAAAGGTATTGGTGTTTTTGATGCGATACACAAAATTACTCCGTCCCTGTATCATTCCCTGATTAATCAACTTCTTAAACGGTTCTTCGGTTACGGAAACGCCTATGTCATAAAGGAATTTATTCCAAAAGCGAGAGTAAATAAGGTGTCCCGTAGCATGCTCCGTCCCCCCTACATAGAGGTCAACGCTTTGCCAATAGTTGATAGCGTGGGGGGAAACCAGACAGTCATTGTTTTTCGAGTCCATATACCGCAAGTAATATGCCGACGATCCGGCAAATCCGGGCATGGTATATAATTCCAACGGGAATATGGTAACGTTGTCAATCGTATCGTTTTCCACTACCTTTTTATTTGCCGTATCCCATGCCCAGCAAATTGCATTTCCCAACGGCGGTTCACCCGTTTCGGTAGGCAGGTATTTGTCCACATTGGGGAGCTTTAAGGGCAGGCTGTCTTCGTCAATCATCTGAGGCATTCCGTCTTTGTAATAGACGGGGAACGGTTCGCCCCAATAGCGTTGGCGGGAGAATATGGCATCACGCAGGCGATAATTCACCTTTACCCGTCCCAAACCTGTATCTTTTATGTACTGTTTGGTTTGGGCTATGGCTTCTTTCACGGTCAGCCCGTTCAATACCAATCCTCCTTCAAGAGCTGCTTCCTGTGGGGAGTTCGTCATGATTCCTTCTTTGGCATCGAAACTTTCTTCGGACACATCGCAACCTTCTATCAACGGGCGGATTTCCAAACCGAAGTGTTTGGCAAACGCATAATCGCGACTGTCGTGAGCAGGTACAGCCATGATAGCCCCTGTTCCGTATCCCGCCAGCACGTAATCACTGACCCATATCGGAACAGCCTCATTCGTCAATGGGTTGACGGCATAACTTCCGGAAAACACGCCGCTTATGCTGCGGTCGGAAATGCGGTCGCGTTCGGTGCGCTTCTTGGTACGTTCCAAATAAGCATCTACTTCCTTTTTTTGTTCGGATTTTGTGAGTAGCGCCGTCAATTCGCTTTCAGGGGCAAGCACCATGAAAGTAACGCCGAATACGGTATCGGCGCGGGTGGTAAATATGGTAAAGGATACGTCCGAGTCTTTCACTTTGAATTGCATCTCGGCTCCTTCGCTGCGACCTATCCAATTGCGTTGCGTTTCTTTCAGAGATTCCGTCCAATCAATGGTTTCCAATCCGTCAAGCAAACGTTGAGAGTACGCCGACACGCGCAAGCACCATTGACGCATCACCTTTTGCACTACCGGATAGCCTCCGCGTGCCGATACGCCGTCTATTACCTCGTCATTAGCCAATACCGTCCCCAGTTCCGGACACCAATTCACCGGCGTATTGCCCAAGTACGCCATGCGGTAGTTCATAAGCGTTTCCTGCTGTTGCTGTTCGTTCATGGCTTTCCATTCTTCGGCGGTGAAGCTACGCTCTTCGGTAGATGCAACGTTCAATCCCTGCGTGCCGGTGGCTTCAAACGCCCTGATTAGCTCGGCTATCGGCGCTGCCTGCTTGGCATCATTACAGTAGAAACTGTTGAACATACGGATGAAAGCCCATTGCGTCCATTTATAATAAACGGGGTCGCAGGTGCGCAACTCGCGGCTTTTGTCGAATGAAAAGCCCAATTTGCCTAACTGTTCGTTATAGCGTTTGATGTTTGCTTCGGTGGTAATGGCGGGGTGCTGTCCGGTTTGTATGGCGTATTGTTCGGCAGGCAAGCCGTAAGCATCGTACCCCATGGGATTCAGCACGTTATATCCTTGCAACCTTTTGTAACGAGCATAAATATCCGAAGCAATGTATCCCAACGGATGCCCCACGTGCAACCCCGCTCCCGAAGGATACGGAAACATATTGAGCACGTAGTATTTCGGTTTCCGTTCATCTTCCGTTACGAGATAGGTTTTGTGCTCTTCCCAGCGTGCTTGCCACTTCTTTTCAATTTCTCCGAAACGATATTCCATAATAAAATGTCATTAATTTCCGGGCAAAAATAGTACATTCTATCTAATTGACTTCAATCTTTTTCAAACTTTCCTGTTTTTCCGGCCTCACCCCCCCGCCTCTCTCCCAAGGAGAGGATGGAGGATGGCTTGGTAGAGCCAGGCTTTCAGGCTGCTGTGTTAGTAGCGCAGTCCGCATGGTGCGTGAGTTAAGTTGCCTTTTCAAGATGCAGTTTGAACTTGCTTTCTTATCCCCTTTCCGGGAAAATGACGTCGATTTTTGGGAAAATGACGTCGATTTCCGGGAAAATGCCATCGATTTTGGAGAGAAAGTGCGTCACTTTTGGGAGAAATGACGGCAGTTCATACTTTCCGTAAGAACCGTTCATAATTCCGGTATGCTACCGTCTTATTTTTCGTTTGGTATATAGCAAACCACTTGTTTGGTATATACCAAACGGGTCATTTGGTATATAGTAAATATCAATAACAACAGGTCTTTAGGGGAGGGGAGGAATTAGGACAGGGGGCGTAAGCGCTTGGGAAGCGGGGCTTTCAGCCCCCTCTGTTAGTAGCGCGATCCGCATGGTGCGTGAGGGATACCTTAGATTTGTCCTTTCTAAGATTTGTTTAAACTATGTAAAAGCGTGAAAGGCAAAAATTCCGGCAATCGGATTATTTTTGCCCCCCACCAAAGAAAGAAAGTACTAACTACTAATAATCCAAAAGAAAGAAACTCGGAGTGGGTGACCTATCGTGAGGGATAAGCTCTAAAGCCTA
>SNRY01000543.1_pt1 | contig 12534 bp, 13 predicted proteins | sample 4693421 | NCBI WGS metagenome assembly SNRY01 (sample SAMN11003215, study PRJNA524138) | termite gut metagenome | isolation source: Bacteroidetes bacterial symbionts from single cell of protist host amplifed... | host: Streblomastix strix ... | reverse complement strand
TAATAAGATTTAGCTACCATACGCGCAAATTCAGGCGTATATACGTTTTGATCTACCATAACTTTACTTTTTAAAGGTTATTATACTCTTTTTTTGTAAAGCTATTTCAGGACAAGACAGTTTGACTTGTACTACAAAAACTTTACGGATTTAATTCATTGTCCTGAATGGACTTTACAGGTTGTATCGTTCTAAAAACACTCAATCCTAAAGGAAAGAGGCACAGAGGAGTAAAATCCGCACTTTTTTTTCTTTTCACCGGAGTAAATGATATTCATGAAGGAGGTAAACAACGGTTCACCGAATAAGATCTTTCGGTAGGAACGGGATGCCTTTAATTAAAATGACACAATATAAAGCAATTTAAGAGAGATTATCGAGAAAGTGATAATCTTATTCATTTGAGATAATAACTTCTCAAAATGGGGCTAAAAATGCCTCATTGCTCATTTATAGAAAGGGTTTTACTTTAGCAGAGTCTTGATGCCTACTGAAGGAGTTCCTACTCGAAAGAGCCATTTTAGGGAAATAATCAATTTTAAGAGCTTATACGGTTAGTTTATACTCAAAATAATATAACATTGCCTACTGAAAAATTCTCTCTAAAAACGGCTTAAAACAGGAGACACCTCAAGGAAAGATAACCTCAAAAGCAAAACGGGCGTTACCGAAAAAGTAACGTCCGTCTTGAGTGGTAGTGATAGCCATAGCTAAGAACCACTACAGAAATATATCATTTTTAAACTAACCAATGAATTACTTAAAAATGATTTGTGCGGGTTTGGCACATTCCCCAATGAAATAGCCAACGGATGCCATACAATCACTAATACCTCCATAAAATTTACCCTCTTTTTCTGCATCACGTTCGTTAGAGTTTTGTTTGCCGATAATTTCCATTTGTTCGTAAAACTCTTGTTCACACTCACGAAGTTTGATCAGAATACCTATCAACACTTGGTTGGTTGTGCTTTCTTTGCCTGCTGTTGAGGCTTGATTTTGATTTTCCATTGTCTTTGTAATATTTAGCATTGCAGGCACAAAAAGCGGTGTGCCTTTCCCGCTGCTAAATCCTTACAAAGAGGGATACAAGTCCATTACAGACATTGCACGGGGGTACACTCCGCCATATCTTGGCATAAAGCCTCAACAATGGATACAGAGACCCACCTAATTAAAAATCTTTATTAAAAATCTTTTAGGTGGGTTACTCCACCTCTTTGTATAATTTAGCATTACAAAGATACAATACTTTTAATAAATATAAATGCCATATAAAACAAAAAAACCGCCTCTTACAAAGGGCGGTCTGTTTTGGATTGAGTTCCGGCAATTGTTTCATTATCTGTAAAATGTTAAGAAGCGTACCTGTGCGATACGCTTCATAACATCTTAACATTTTTGTGGATGGGGGACTTTATCACAGATAAGTGATAAATAAGTTATGGATTAACAGCTAATTTGGTTTCCACCCCTTTCATTTTTCCGGCAAATGCTGCCATATCATGACTGATTTTTTCATTGGTAATCCGGGCGTAAATTTGAGTGGTCTTAATGTTGGTATGCCCCAGCATCTTACTCACACTCTCAATGGATACACCCTTTGATAAGGTTAGAGTAGCAAAAGAATGTCTGGCAAGGTGAAAGGTCAACTCTTTTTCTATACCGCACAAATCGCCAATCTCTTTCAGGTAAGCGTTCATTTTTTGATTGCTCAATACAGGAAGAACAATATTGTTGGGCAATGAGCCTTTGTATTTATCCAATATCATTTTAGGAACTTCCAACAGGGGAATATTAAAATTCACTCCCGTTTTTTCACGCTTGCTCATTATCCATAAACCACCGTCGAAAGAGGTACGGATATTGTTTTCCCGAAGATTTTTGGCATCAATATAAGCTAATCCTGTAAAACACGAGAATACAAAAATATCCCGTACCTGTTCCAACCGTTTAGTGACAAACTTTTTATTCATTATCTCTTTTATTTCCTCTTGAGTTAAATATCCCCTGTCAACCTTTGCAAAATGGATTTTGTAGTTTGTAAACGGGTCTGCCACAATCCAGCCGTTGTTTTTGGCAAGGATAATGATGCGTTTGAAAAATTGCATAAATTTGGCGGTGGTATTGGAATTACATCCGCAAGTGGTTCGTAGATACACTTCAAAGTCGTTTAGAAACAGGTGATTGATTTCTTTCAGAGCAATATCAGAGAGATTATACCTCTCTTTAATAAAATCAGTCAGACGGGTACGGGTTACTTCATATTTTTGGTAGGTAGCTTTGGATTTATCAATGCCAATTAATTTCTTCACATCTTCGTTGTGTCGTTGGAACAGTTCCAGCAAGTTATGGCGGGTTTCAGCGACACCTAAAAACTCATTCTTAATTTTTTCAGCGGTAACGTTGCCATCTCGCCGTTGCTGTTCATGGTAAATTTTATGGATGGAAGCCTTTATTTCTTCCAATAAGGTATTGATCTGCTGAATTTCAGCGGTACGCCCCACAGCTTTACCGGATTTGGTATTCCAATTGCCCGGATGAATTTCCAACTTGGTACTTATTTGGGCTATTTTCCCATCAACGGTAATTCTGCCAATTATGGGCACGTTACCATTTTTTCGCGGTGCATTTCTTTTCAGGTAGAAAAGAATCTTAAATGTACTTTTCATAACACTCATTTTTAAATTACAATAATATAAAAAATAATTCAAAATGAAATGTTTGCAGGTACGCCAAATCTACGCCAAATCACGCCAGCGAACGCCAAATTCGGAAATTCTGTGACCTTTTTTGGTTTTGTAAAATAGGTCACGATTTGGTCACAAAAGTGTGTCGTTTTGTGGCTTAAAGATGGCGTAGGTTCCAGCCAAAATACAAAGAAAAAGTCCTACAAAATGGTGATATTGTAGGACTTGGCTTAGTTTTGGCGGCTATTGGCGTAGCCTGCCTGCGGAAGCGGGGGTTCTATCAGCTATAAAATCATAGAATATTAAATTCAGTCAATTACCTATTAATAAACAGGTTATTACAAACTATCATTTAAGTAAAATATCTGATACTATCATTGCATATATCAATAATAGGGTGTATTTTTGGGTGATTAATTTACGCTAAACTTATCTTAAATAAATGCCCAATGAATATCAAACGAAACATCATCTTTTCCCTTGAAAGCAGGAAGAAGAATGGCAAACCCATCGTGGTAAATGTTCCCATACGCATGAGAGTGATGTATGCCGGACAAAGAATCGAATTCACAACCGGCTACCGGATTGATACAGCTAAATGGGATGAGGCAGCACAAAGAGTGAAGAACGGATGTACCAACAAGTTAAAACAAAATGCCTCGCAGATAAACAACGATTTATCGAAATATTATGCGGACATACAAACTATTTTTAAAGAGTTTGAAATAGCTGAAACCATCCCCACCCCCCAGCAAGTTAAGACAGCCTTCACAGAGAAACAAAAGGGAAAAACTATCGACACTCTCAAGCATCCTTTTTTTGAGAGGTTCGATGATTTTGTAAAGGAAAGAGGAGCCAAAAACGACTGGACTTTCTCGACCTATGAGAAATTCGCTTCCGTGAAGAACCACCTGCTAGCCTTTGATAAAGACATCCAATTTAACGATTGGAATGAATTCAGGCTAACGGACTATGTAAATTATCTTCGGGCAGAAAAGAAAATGCGCAACAGTACCATAGATAATCAGCTTGATTTTTTACGCTGGTTTTTACGCTGGGCAGTAGAAAGAGGATACAGTGAAAATAGAGCTTTTGACGCATTTAAGCCCAAACTGAAAACTACCCAGAAGAAAGTCATATTCCTTACGTGGGAGGAATTAAACAGGCTGCGGGACTACCCGATACCTGAAAGCAAGAAATACCTTGAGAGGGTGCGGGATGTGTTCCTGTTCTGTTGCTTCACGGGTTTAAGGTATTCGGATGTATTCAACCTAAGACGCAGCGATGTCAAGAGCGGTCATATAGAGGTAACCACCGTCAAGACAGCCGACAGCCTTACCATCGAGTTAAACAACCACAGTAAAACCATTCTTGACAAATACAAGGATACCGCCTTTGAAGATGATAAAGCCCTTCCGGTTATATCCAATCAAAAGATGAACGATTACCTGAAGGAATTGGCAGAGCTGGCTCAGATAAACGAGCCGGTACGGGAAACGTATTACAAGGGGAATGAGCGCATTGATGTAGTTACTCCTAAATATGCCCTGTTGGGTACTCATGCCGGTAGGCGGACATTCATCTGCAATGCCTTGTCTTTGGGTATTCCGGCGCAAGTGGTAATGAAATGGACGGGACACAGCGATTATAAGGCGATGAAGCCTTACATTGACATTGCAGACGACATAAAAGCTACCGCAATGGACAAATTCAACCGGTTATGACTGAATTCCGCAAGAAACACATACATCTTCAATACCCCACTGTCCGGGCATACAGAAAATCACTGATGCCAAACACTGCCATCTTTATTGATACGGATTTACTGTCTTATGAATTTGTATAGTGCATATCCCTCCCATGCGGGTATTCACCTTTCAAAACGGACTTGTATTTTATGGATTGGAGTAAGTGCATTATATTTTATTTATCAAAATGATTTTTTTATTGTTTTCTACATGTCTATTTATTTGAATTTAACCCTTTTACATTTTGTTGAGCAATAGCAATAGATTTTTGGAGTTTTTCAATAAACCATTGTTTATCTGGCAATTGGGTGAGATATTGCGCTACTTTAATATTTTCTTCGCCAAGCATTAATAGTTCTATATGCTCTGTGTTTCCTTCGCTACAAAGAAGTAAACCTATGGGCGAGTTTTCGTGCGGTTGCTGTTCGTGTTTTTGCAAATATTTCAAATAAAGCTCCATCTGCCCTTTGTATTTTGGTTTGAATTTTCCCAATTTCAAATCTATCGCCACTAAACGATTTAGTTTTCTGTGATAGAAAAGCAAATCAAGGTGATAGTCTATGCTGTCGATAGGAATGCGTTTTTGTCGTTCCAAAAAGGCGAAACCTTGCCCTAATTCTAAAATAAATTTTTCCAATTGGTTAAGAATGGCTTCTTCTAAGTCTTTCTCTGAAAAATATCCGCTTAATCCCAAGAAATCAAGAATATAAGTGTTCTTGAAAACCAAATCAGGGCTTAAATTTGTGTTTTCTGTTTCTTGCAGTGTCTGTAAAATAACATCTTCGGGTTTTGCTGCAATGGCTGTTCGTTCAAAAAGCATTACATCTTCTTTTTGCCGCAATGTGCGAATACTCCATTTTTCGGCTATACACATTTGTTGGTAAAACATTCTTTTTGTGCTGTCTTCGATAGAAACAAGTTCAATGAAATGACTCCAACTCAATGTTTGCGACACTGTCGCAAACATTGCTTCATTGTAGGCTTCTGCCACTTTTATCATTCGTGTCAAGGCAGAATACGTGTAACCTTTGCCAAACTTTTCGGTTAATTGTTGCGACACTGTCGCAAGGATTTGGTGTCCGTGTTGGGAATAGGTTTCGTATTGCATTTCAATAATAATGTAATTGCCTATTGACCAGTATAAACGGCTAACTTCCGCATTTAAAAATACAGCAACATTTCTACCTTTTTGTTCAATTAGATTCTCTATTCCGAGCAGTAACTGATTGCTTTTATTATTGATACTCACTATTTCCATTTATTCATTTGTTTGATTTTTGAATTGTCAAATTTCAAACAAAAATACAAAAAATAAACTTACCGACGCCAACCACTGCCATACCGACGCCAACCACTGCCACCGAAGAAAAAACGGAATATCTTAGCATATCCTTTCGTATTTTTGTATTAAACAATACGACAGGTTATGAATATCCATGAATTAAAAGAGAAGCCATTGTGGCAAATGACGGGTGAGGAGTTCTTATTCCTTCAACAAAACTCGGAGCACAAAGAAACACAACCGGTCACCTTAAATGATACCTCCAAGAGATATGTTTACGGTATATCCGGTATTGCCCGCCTGTTCGGGTGCAGTATTCCCACCGCCAACCGCATTAAGCAAAGCGGAAAGATTGATAAAGCCATCACACAGATAGGACGTAAAATCATTGTGGAGGCAGAACTCGCCCTTGAACTGGCAGGACGTAAACAGGGAGGACGCAGGTAATGGAAGCGCAAGTAAAAACCGGCGGGGTACCAACTCTCTCCCAACTATGGGAGAACTCCCGCCTATTTGTTACGGATGAATTTCTTCAACCCCCTGTTATCCTGCGGGTGGAGGATTCCATCATCGGTACTTTGGGCAATTTCAGCGCATCCACAGGTAAAGCCAAGAGTAAGAAGACATTCAATGTATGTGCTATTGTAGCGGCAGCACTGAAAAACAGCCTGATACTGAACTATTCGGCTTCGTTGCCACAAGGCAAACGGAGGATTCTTTATGCGGATACCGAGCAAAGCAAGTTCCATTGCCAGCGGGTATTAAAACGTATCCTGCAATTATCGGGGCTACCTACCGGCAGCCAACCTGATACATTGGAGTTCCTCTCTTTAAGAAGATACAGTCCTAAAACACGACTGGGAATTATTGAGGAAGCCATTTACCATAGCGAAGGACTGGGACTGGTAATCATTGACGGTGTCCGGGATTTGGCTTACGACATTAACTCTCCCGCCGAAGCGACCGAACTGATTACCAAGCTGATGCAATGGACAGAAGAGAGGCAAATCCATATCCATACGGTTTTGCACCTGAACAAGGGGGATGACAATACCGGAGGACATCCGGGTACGGAGCTGAACAATAAAGCCGAAACCGTTTTACAGATTACCAAAGACGAGTTGGACAGAGACATCAGTTCCGTTACTTCTTCCTATATCCGCGATATAGATTTCGACCCGTTCGCTTTTCGTATCAACTTACAAGGTTTACCTGAATTGTTGGATGATTACCAGCCCAAGCAAACTGTTTCACAGAAAGGTTTCGATTACAGGGAAGTGCCGGAAGCCAAACACAGGGAAGCATTGGCAATCCTGTTTGCAGAAGCCGAACAGGTTTCATATAACAGTCTAATAGGAAAACTTCAAAGGAGTTATGCCTTTGCCGGTTTTTCGTTTGGAACCAACAAAGCTAAATTACTCAAGGTGTTTTTGGAAAACAAGCGAATGATTCTCAAAGAGGATAAATGCTACCGGTTTAACCCTGATTTCCATTATTAAACCTTAAAAAAGAGGTTTAGTTTAGTTTAGGTATATATATAGTAAACTAAACTAAACCGGTTTAAGAGGTTTAAACCGATTTAGTCTCTCAGATGTTGCCGGCGAAAAGAAAAAGAATTCTCAATCCTGCCAATAGGCTCATATGCAAGATTCAACTACTCATCCATCTCTGAAAAACACATCATTAAATATTCAAAATATTACTCAATATGAATATAGCTCAAGCAAAAAATATTCCCCTTGCAGACTATCTGCAATCCATCGGAATAACGCCTTGTAAAAAGCAAGGTAACAACCTCTGGTATTACTCTCCCTTCAGGAAAGAAACTGAAGCCTCATTTAAGGTAAACCTTGTACGTAACCAATGGTTTGACTTTGGGATAGGAAAAGGAGGAAACATGCTTGATTTTGTAATGGAACAACAGGGGATAGAGGATATATCCCATGCGCTTCAAATTCTTTCAGGTAAAACGTCAACAATTTCTCCTGTCAACTCTTTTTCTTTTCGCCAGTGGGAGAATTTATCTGCCTATGAAGACATACAGATATTGCCATTGGAAAATCCCTTGCTCATCCAATACCTCAAGGAACGGCAAATCAACATCCCTTATGCACAGCAGGTATGTGGGGAAGTTCACTTTAAGTTTAAGGATAAATCCTATTTTGCCATTGGTTTTGAAAATAACCTCGGTGGGTATGAATTGCGTAACAAATATTTTCAAGGTACGCTCTCTCCCAAAGGAATAACGACCATAAAACGGGGAAATGATTCCTGCTGCATTTTTGAGGGATTTATGGATTACCTTTCCTATCTGACCTTAAAGCAAAAACACAATCCCGAATATCCAAACATAGGGAAACAGGATTATATCATTCTCAATTCCGTTTCCAATGTCTCCAAAGCGATTGACATCATTAGCGGTTACAAAGCGAAATATTGCTATCTGGACAACGATAAGGCTGGCGCTTCCGCTTATGAAGAAATCTGTAGCAAATGCGGTTTGAATGTTTTCGACAGGTCGGTACACTATCGGGAGTACAAAGACCTGAACAATTATTTATGTGGCAAGAAACAGGTTCAAGAAAAACGGCAAAGCAGGGGGATGAAGCGCTGAGTGCAGCGACGAGCAGGGGATATTGGAACAATTGCCCTAGCTTATTAGGGTATTTTCTTCACGCTTCGTTGCTCTACGCTAAAAATACCCCAATAAGCCAAAGGGGTTCCCCCTTTGGAATCCTCCCAATGGACTTCCTTGAAGAAGTCGGATAATCAAAGGGCAAATGTATAACAAATAATTGACATCATTATATGGGATATGTGGTACTTCATTTAAAAAAGGCATCAGGTAACGATGCCGGAACGTCTGCCCATATTGAGCGGACAATTCATCCTAAAAATGCGGATGAAAGCCGCACACATCTGAATCGGGAATTGATAGGGTTTCCTCAAAGTGTAAAGAACCGTACCGAGGCGATTCAGCACCGGATAGAGAATGCCGGTATTACCCGCAAAATAGGAAAGAATCAAGTTCGGGCAATAGGGGTGATGCTTTCAGGTAGTCCCGATGATATGAAACGGATAGAAGAAGCCGGAAGCCTAAATGACTGGTGTGCCGACAGTGTTGACTGGTTAGAGAAAACATTCGGTGCGGAGAATCTTGTATCGGCTGTCCTGCACAGGGATGAAACAACGCCTCATATCCATGCGACGATTGTGCCTATTGTTACCGGTGAAAGAAGAAAAGCCAAAGAGGAAAAGTCCACCGAAGGCAAGAAGAAATACAGAAAGAAGAACCCCGATGCTGCCCGGCTTTGTGCCGATGATGTAATGGCACGGGATAAGTTGAAAGGGTATCAGGACAGTTATGCCCGGAGGATGCAGGCTTACGGATTGCAGCGGGGCATTGAAGGTTCAGAAGCAAGACATATCAATACGCAGCAATATTACAGGGAGTTGTATGTGAAAAACGAAAATCTGAAAGAAGAGATTGAAGAGTTACAGGAGCAGAAAGAAGCCACCAAAGAAGAAGTTCGCTATATCTATGATAGAAAAGACGAGGCAAGGGATAAGTTTCTGGCTATGGATGAGTGTGTTCGCAGAAAGGATAATGAATTGGCAATCATTGAAACCAAACTCCAAAAAGCCAAACAGGCATACGAACCTTACAAGGCTCAGGAAGAATTGAATCTGATTCAGGAACTCTTTCCCATGATGAAAGAACAACTTCGCATCGCCGACCTTTGCCGGAAGATAGGTCTTGCTATTGAAAACATCAAGGCATTGTTTGAGGGCAGGAGCCTTACTGCTAAATCCTTTTCTTTCTTTTCACCGGAACATAATCAAAAGTTCACAGCAGAAGATGTCCGATTGAAGATAGAGAAAGAGCCGGATAATCCGAATAAATTGCGATTGATAATTAATGGAATAAATATTATGGATTGGTTTGAGCAGAAATACAAGGAAGTTCAGCAGAGAATTAAAGTTAACACCTTTAATATATCTAAAAACAAAGGGATTGGATTATAACAATCATTCGTGAATTCAACTACGGATTCGCATGATTCTATGTAAAAAACTCAAATCAATCATATCGGCATTAGAAATAAGCTTAAGATTGCTTTTTATTTCGGAATTATCTTTTTTTAGTCTTGTAGCTGATACAATGACTATTCTAAAATGGATAATTCCGATTAAACTTATACGGGTTTAATTATTAATCATACCGACTGTGATAACCGACAAAAATGTTACTTTTGTAAACTAAGAGTAGATAAATATGATAAAGAACAAAATCAATATGAATAAATGGACAGAATTTAGTATTGAATATGCTAATCAAAAATCATATCTTGATGATTTATTTCATGTATATCCAACTATTCCTGATGGAATTAGAGAAATAAGTGAAGATATTTGGAATAATGTCGAAAAGGCATTCAATCAGAAAGACAATAATTTACTTATTAGAGAGTTACTTAGACTTGATTTGTTTCCTATTAAAGATAGTTATGTTGCCTATCTAAGAAGAGACAATTCGGCTATTGATAGAAACCCTCGTACTGTAAACCGTATTTGTGGAAGACTTTATGAATTAGGATTAGACGAACTTTATAAGCATTGTAGTGAACCTAAAGAGACTAATCGGCAAATTGGACCGATGTTTCGTGAATGGTTGCGAAATAAATCATTAGGAATTACCCCTGTTGAACAGAATAAATTTCTTGCTGACGAAAAAGATGCCATTTTAGACGGGAACGATGAATCATTGATGGCTTTTGCACGAGAAGAATTAGGTTACAATCATAACAAGGGACTTGATTTTGTAGGACGTTTTAATGGAAAATATGTGATAGGTGAAGCAAAGTTTTTAACGGATTTTGGTGGACACCAAAACGCTCAATTTAATGATGCTATCAACACCATAGAAACTAAAAATGTAAAAGCTGAAAAAATTGCTATTTTAGATGGCGTATTATATATCAAAAGCAATAATAAGATGTATCAATCAATGACAGAAATATACAAAAATCATAATATCATGAGTGCATTAGTACTACGTAATTTTCTGTATCAATTATGAGCAATATGGAAAAAAGTATTCTGATACAAGGTGATAATATTCAAGGATTAAATTATCTTTTGGAATGTAGACAGTTAAAGGGTAAGATAGATTTAGTATATATTGACCCTCCTTATGCTACAGGAGGAAATTTTACAATCACCAATGGCAGGGCAACAACAATAAGTAATTCTAAAAATGGTGATGTCGCTTATACAGATACGCTTAAAGGTATTGATTTTATTGATTTTATGCGGAAGCGATTGATTTTAATCCATAAACTTTTATCTGAACAGGGGTCTATCTACTTGCATATTGATTATAAAATTGGGCATTATGTGAAAGTAATGATGGATGAAATTTTTGGAATAGACAATTTCAGAAACGACATCGCTCGAATAAAATGCAATCCCAAAAATTTTGATAGAATTGGTTATGGAAATATTAAAGACTTAATTTTGTTTTATACCAAATCCTCAAATCCTATTTGGAATGAGCCACGAAAGAAATATACAGAAAAAGACTTAGAAAAGTTGTTCCCCAAACAAGATAAACAAGGTCGCTATTATACAACTGTTCCTATTCACGCTCCGGGAGAAACTAAAAATGGAAAATCAAATCAACCATTCAAAGGGATTTTACCACCTGTGGGTAGACATTGGCGCACTGATATAACTACTTTGGAACAGTGGGATAAAGACGGGCTAATTGAGTATTCTTCAACGGGTAATCCACGAAAAATAATCTATGCAGATGAACGTGAAGGTATGCGAGTACAAGATATTTGGGAATATAAAGATTCGCAATATCCTCAATATCCGACAGAAAAAAATCCGAATATGTTGGATTTAATCATAAAGACATCTTCTAATGAAAACAGTATTGTTTTGGATTGCTTTTGTGGTTCTGGAACAACGTTGAAATCGGCACAAATTTATAATCGGAAATGGATAGGAATAGACCTGTCGGAATTTGCGATAAAGGCTACTTTGGATAAGTTAAATAACATTCAAGATGATTTATTTCTTTCCAAGCCGGATTTTGAGTTTTTATCATTGGATGAAAAGCTACTAACTACCAATTTGTTACCCGCTTACAGTCAAATAAAATAGAATCGTACAAGAAAAAGATTTGATAACAAAACGGCTGCATTGAGTAGTTAAATCTACAATTTTTTTGTGATTGTCATTTGATGTTAGTTTTTGTAAAGCTATCAAGACTATCATAGACATTGAAGTTTTGTATAGGTTTTCAATCTTTTGCATTTAAAAATAGATTACAGGACACATTAAATTTACTTTTATCTATTCTAATTGCTGTTCTTCCGAAAATAAACCGATGGTAAGATTGAAAAATAAATTACCAGAAACGTTTATAGGACAAATTCCATGCTACTTAAAAGGGATAAATAGTACATTTAAGTAAGATTGAAAAAAGAGAGAAGAAAACATAAATGCTAACGGGCAAAATTGATTAACCCATGAACATATTCTAAAGTTTTAAGGAACAAAAAATAACACCCGCCTTTATATTTTCGGGTGTAAGGTCGGGTGTTAATCTTGTAACTTGCTGGTAATCAGCCTTTATCGCGGAAGCGGGGGGATTCGAACCCCCGATACGGTTACCCATACGTCAGTTTAGCAAACTGGTGGTTTCAGCCACTCACCCACACTTCCTTCAGTACAAATGCGAAGCAAATATAACGTAAACATTTAATTTGGACAAATTTTTTTAATATTTTCCATGGCGGCAGAT
>SNRY01000542.1_pt1 | contig 12555 bp, 13 predicted proteins | sample 4693421 | NCBI WGS metagenome assembly SNRY01 (sample SAMN11003215, study PRJNA524138) | termite gut metagenome | isolation source: Bacteroidetes bacterial symbionts from single cell of protist host amplifed... | host: Streblomastix strix ... | reverse complement strand
GAGAGATATTCGATGATACTTTGCGCCAACCCCAGCTCGTCTTCTATCAAAAGAATTTTCATGTGGCAAAGTTACGAAGTTCAACGGTTTTTTATTGAAAACCTATATTGCCTTTTTCAGGTATTTCGGCATACAAAATGCTTTATTTCCCAATAAATTGGAATCTTGTCCGGCATTGCCTTTTCAGACTATGGAAACCTTCAATCGCTTAAAATAGAAGAAATTCCAATGTGGAACAGATTCAATGACGATGACGAAGTCATCTTGCCCCATGCTGACCAACAGGAGGAAAACTGGTTTGTAAACGAGGATTTTTATTACATACAGGAACAAAAAAAAGAGTCGTATCGCGTTCTGTATGCTAAGATACAAATCGAAAACCAGCCTTACATCCTGATGGTTCGTTTAAATATTCATGAAACACGGAAAATTATCAAATCTGCAAATTTACTCCAATTTTTCCTTTTCTTTTGCCTGATGTCCGGCTTCGTATTGGTAACTCGTGTGGTTTATAAAAAATTATGGAAACCTTTCTATTTGACATTGAGAGAAATAGAACAATTCAATATTCAAAAAAACGAGGCTCCTCAATTTCAGGAAACTTCCATACAAGAGTTCCGGCAACTGAACGATGCTCTGGGAAAATTGGTTTTCAACAATTTGCAGGCGTATAAAATCCAGAAAGAATTTACGGAAAATGCGTCGCATGAAATGCAAACGCCGTTAGCTGTTTTCCAATCTAAATTGGACATTTTGTTGCAGCAATCCAATCTTTCTAAAGAGCAACTTCTTATTATTCAATCGCTTTATAATGTAACTTCCCGTTTGGTGCGAATAAATAAAAATCTGCTTTTGTTGGCGAAAATGGATAATTTGCAGTTTCCGGATACGGAAGCCTTAAATGTTCCGGTCGTTGTTGCCGGCTCTTTGTTGTTTTTTACGGAGCAGGCAGAAGCCAATGCCATTCGGATAGAAACAGATATGGCACCCGGAGACTGCATCGTTCAGTCGAACAAAACTTTGTTGGAAAGTCTGATAAATAATCTGGTAACCAATGCCATAAAACATAATCTGCCGGAAGGAACCATCCACATTTCATTTCAAAACCGTCGCTTGGTGATTGAGAATACCGTAGTTTCCAAAGAATTGGATAATACGGCGCTCTTCCGCCGTTTTGGTCGCATGAGCCAAACAACAAAAGGCAGCGGATTAGGACTTGCCATTGTACAACAAATCTGCACGCTTTACCAATGGCAGGTTGAATACCGGTATGATGACAACCGACATCAATTTACAATTATTTTCTGAAATTCAAAAATTCAGAATTTCTTCAAAATCGCTTTTCACCTTTGCAGAAAATAGATTGCAAACTACAGATGAAAAACTTTTTTATTCTTTCTATCTTATTGTTACAAACAGTTGTTTTACCAGGACAAGGAACCATAACCTGTAGCATTGTCGATAAAGCCACCCAATCCCTTGTTGAATATGCTAATATCGCCCTTTACACTCAAAACGGACACAACTATGTGTTGGGAACCGTTACGGACTTTTCGGGTAAGTTTTCCATTGAAAACATCGCTTTTGGAAACTACGAATTGGAATACAGTTTTTTGGGATTTGAAAAAACGGAAACATTGAAAGTTCGTCTGGATAAAAACCATTCCGTAGCCAATGTGGGCATATTGGAATTAGCCGAATCTTTCCAAACGTTGGATGAAGTGGTTGTTATGGGACGAAAATCAACGTATGTTACGCAAATCGACAAGGGATTGGGTGGCTTTATCGACAATGCTACCGGTTATGGTTCCTTGTCCTTGTAAAACAACTGTTTGTAACAATAAGATAGAAAGAATAAAAAAGTTTTTCATCTGTAGTTTGCAATCTATTTTCTGCAAAGGTGAAAAGCGATTTTGAAGAAATTCTGAATTTTTGAATTTCAGAAAATAATTGTAAATTGATGTCGGTTGTCATCATACCGGTATTCAACCTGCCATTGGTAAAGCGTGCAGATTTGTTGTACAATGGCAAGTCCTAATCCGCTGCCTTTTGTTGTTTGGCTCATGCGACCAAAACGGCGGAAGAGCGCCGTATTATCCAATTCTTTGGAAACTACGGTATTCTCAATCACCAAGCGACGGTTTTGAAATGAAATGTGGATGGTTCCTTCCGGCAGATTATGTTTTATGGCATTGGTTACCAGATTATTTATCAGACTTTCCAACAAAGTTTTGTTCGACTGAACGATGCAGTCTCCGGGTGCCATATCTGTTTCTATCCGAATGGCATTGGCTTCTGCCTGCTCCGTAAAAAACAACAAAGAGCCGGCAACAACGACCGGAACATTTAAGGCTTCCGTATCCGGAAACTGCAAATTATCCATTTTCGCCAACAAAAGCAGATTTTTATTTATTCGCACCAAACGGGAAGTTACATTATAAAGCGATTGAATAATAAGAAGTTGCTCTTTAGAAAGATTGGATTGCTGCAACAAAATGTCCAATTTAGATTGGAAAACAGCTAACGGCGTTTGCATTTCATGCGACGCATTTTCCGTAAATTCTTTCTGGATTTTATACGCCTGCAAATTGTTGAAAACCAATTTTCCCAGAGCATCGTTCAGTTGCCGGAACTCTTGTATGGAAGTTTCCTGAAATTGAGGAGCCTCGTTTTTTTGAATATTGAATTGTTCTATTTCTCTCAATGTCAAATAGAAAGGTTTCCATAATTTTTTATAAACCACACGAGTTACCAATACGAAGCCGGACATCAGGCAAAAGAAAAGGAAAAATTGGAGTAAATTTGCAGATTTGATAATTTTCCGTGTTTCATGAATATTTAAACGAACCATCAGGATGTAAGGCTGGTTTTCGATTTGTATCTTAGCATACAGAACGCGATACGACTCTTTTTTTTGTTCCTGTATGTAATAAAAATCCTCGTTTACAAACCGGTTTTCCTCCTGTTGGTCAGCATGGGGCAAGATGACTTCGTCATCGTCATTGAATCTGTTCCACATTGGAATTTCTTCTATTTTAAGCGATTGAAGGCTTTTCTTGTTGAACTCCTCTTTCCTCTCCAATAAAAACTCATCAATCTCATGGGCATAATGCTTATCGTAAAAATAATAAAACACAGGAACAGTCAGCAATAGGAGGATAATCCCGAACTTTGAATAATAAATCAGTGTTTCGTTTAACAACTTCCTTGTTTTCATTCCACCCATTTGTAGCCCATTCCGTAAATGGTTTTGATTGAATTCCTGTTTCCCGCTCTGCTCAATTTGGCTTTCAGATTTTTAATATGGGCATACACAAAATCATGATTATCAAACATATCCGCCGTATCTCCCGAAAGATGTTCCGCCAAAGCATTTTTTGAAACCACCCGATTCTTGTTCCCAATCAAGAATAGCAATAAATCCAATTCCTTTTTGGTCAGGATAATTTTCTCCTCATTTACAAATACTTCTTTAGACAACAAATTTATCTTTAAATCGTTGGATTGAACGTAGTTATTGCCGACATACTGTGTCCGTCGAATCAAAGCGTAAATGCGGGCGCTTAATTCGGACAGATGAAAAGGTTTCGGCAGGTAATCGTCTGCTCCGGTAAGAATACCTTTCACACGGTCGTCTAACGAGTTTTTGGCAGAAATGATAATTACATTCGTGGGTTTATGTTCTTTTTTCAGCATTTCCAAGACAGCTAATCCGTCGCCATCGGGGAGCATCAAATCCAACAGAATACAATCGTAAGTATAGAGCGCGGTTTTCTCCATAGCGTCCCTGTATGTCGAAACCTGTTCGCACACATAATCCTTCTGGGAGAGATATTCGATGATACTTTGCGCCAACCCCAGCTCGTCTTCTATCAAAAGAATTTTCATGTGGCAAAGTTACGAAGTTCAACGGTTTTTTATTGAAAACCTATATTGCCTTTTTCAGGTATTTCAGCATACAAAATGCTTTATTTCCCAATAAATTGGAATCTTGTCCGGCATTGCCTTTTCAGACTATGGAAACCTTCAATCTCTATGCTGTGAGCGCCATATTGAAATACATAACCACATTTAGAAATTTATTTTTAACTGTTTTTATAATGTAGAAAATAAGTTATAATAGGTGTTAATGATAGTCCTAATATAAATGTTAATGATGGTATTATTAATATATTTGCATTTGTGAAGTTTGTATTTGTAAGGCTGATACTGGTAGTAAATACTAATAATAATGGCAACACCAATTAGAAACTGTCCTACTTTACGGGGTAAAGTGGCAGAAGAATTTGTTAAAGAAACAAAAAAAAGTTATTCGCTTAGCGAATTAACTTACGAGGAAAAAAAGATTTTGCAAAAAAATTAATTGAAAAGGCAAAGAGAGATGCAGAGATTGTTCGCACTCATCCTAAAACCAAGGAAGGTTTTGAAGAGATGAAAAAAAAAGGCGTTAATTTCGCATGGTAGAATATGTTTGATGTAGATGAAATTAATAAAGAAATACCATATAAAATTTCAGTAAAAGAATATGGATGTGTTAGTTTTACAACAGATAATAAATTAACCTATAACGTATTATTCTTAAGTTTATATCCAAACGATTCATATAATCTTCATAATATAAATTTTTATGACTTAACTGTTGAGGTTATTGGTAAAAATAAAAGGGATAAACGAAACAATAAAATTAAAGAAACAATTTTAAGAGTTGTTTCTTTTTTTATGAAGGAATTTGATGATGTTGTTTTACTTATATATGATAATTCTGACGGAAAAGGAAAAATAAGACTTCATTTATTTAAAAGTTGGTTTGATGATTTATATTACAAAAAAGATTATGATGATTTTTCTTTTATGACGAATAAAAATTATCAAAAGAAAGAAGAAGTTGAAAATATATTTGATTGTTATTCACTGGACTGCTGGGACTATCAATTATAAAAGCGGGTGGTTAGCCCGCTTTACTTATATTATACCGGACATATTTTTTTACTTTTCCGTTAACGTAATATCATCCATGCAAAAATAGGAAGGGGTATTCATTCCAAAATCTCCCGTATCGGTTGAAAACATTTCAAACTTGATGTATTCGGCGGAAGCAACAGGGGTGAAATCTACCCAAACCCATTTATCAATAAGATTCTTTTTTCCGCTGCGAAAATCTGCCAGGTAGAAACTTACTTTGCCGATAAGATTGTTGTGGCTGTCGTAACCTATGGCTGTAAGCACAAAAGAATCTTCTGCTTTAAATTGTCTTGCTGCTCCGAGACCACCATCGTTTCCATCTTTTATGGCTAAGTAGGCATAGGTGGAATTTGTTATCCATGCTCCAGTAAATTTATATTTGTCGGATTGAAGATTGGTAATTTGGGAAGGAGCAAAAATGTTGTCTATATAGGCTGTAAGATAGGTGTTTCCAGAGTGTCCTCCGGCTGTGCAGACGCCGATATTTGAGTATCCGGGTGTGCTGTTGTTTGTACTGTTGGTATAAGTAAATCCACCTCCAAAAGATCCTCCCTCGGGGTTGTAGTAGTAATGGTCGAATTGAAGAATATGCAAGGGGTCTTCAAAGTTTCCTTTATAAGAGGAGTATGGATCGTCTTCATTTGCTTTTACTCCGTTTGAGGTAATAAACTCTTGGTTCGCGCCGCTAAGTAATCCTTCAAAATTGACTACTATGGTTTCATCGTCTTTTTGGCATCCATAGAAGGCAAATAATACGGATAGTAACGTTAATACATACAATTTTTTCATTTTTTTTTGTTTTTAAATGGATAATCTATGTTAATAATGTAAATCTTCTACTGCTGATATTTCCGTTGATGTTTCTCCTGTCCATCCGCAGATTTGATTGACAGCACAATATATTTTCACAAAGTCAATAGCTTGTAAGATTACGGGATTTCCGTATTTGTCAACAGCCCATTCTATTTTGAACTGGCTATACTCACTGTTGTTTGGGTGATTGTCGGCATATCCCCACGGAAAAGCGTATCGTACCCATTGTTCTGTTCCATTAATTCCTTCGTTTACTGCGTTATCAGGTAAAAGCGCACCATGGAAAGTCATTTGATTATCCGCCCACAAGGGATAATACGGATTTTCCGTATGAAATGAATTACGCGGAATATACCCTTCTTTCCCTTGATTATCTGTCCATCGTACCTCGACAAGGAGAGAAACCGGACGATAGTACGTTATTTCATAGTCTCTGATTACTTTGCCGGAATCATATTCACTTCCGGCTAATTCGTACCATTCATCGTCCGGAAGTCCGTTGCCGTTTGCATCTTCGGATACGAGCACAATGCCGGGTTCGGAACTTCCTTCATAAGCGTTTCCATAAATTTTAAAGTCGTAAGCCCCTACCCTATTTTTAACCGGATGGTCAAAACCAAGAATGATATTTCCACCGAAACCGCCAAGAGTGAGTAAGGAACGTTTTTTGATTTGTTCGTCGGCATACGTTAGCACCTGTTCTGCGGTAAAACCTTCCCGATAAGCGGAAATAACGGTATTGACGAACTGTCCGGGTGCAGGAACGTATTCCCAAACTTTACTGGCAAAAGCGGAAAGAGCATCCGGCTCTCCGGAATTATCGACCGGTGAGGAACTTATATAGCTGAACACGAAGGTATTGGGATTAATCCCTACGCCGTTTAACCGGAATTGCAGTTTCCCTTGCGGGCTAAAGCAAAGCACATCACCCATTACCGTATAGTCGTAAGCATCTGTAATATACACATTGCCACTGTATGGATTTATGTAGACGCCGTAAGGGGTGGTAATGTGTGTGCCATCTGTAATAAAGTCTTCGCGCAACATAGTTTCTGTCTGTACATCAAATACTTTTATTTGAGAAGATTGCGTGTTGTAATCGTAACTGTAGAGATAAGCCATGTCGTTGTCAATGGCAAAATTCATTACACGGTCGGCATAAGAATTTGCCATAGTGTCCGTGCGGCTGTCTATACGAATCAAAGATTGATTATTGCCGGCGGGGTTACCGCGCACAATCACATAAACATCTCCGTAATGGTCGGCACAAATCTTTCCGGGATTGTCGCCCACTGTTATTCTCTTTATTTCGGTGAAAGAAGAAATATCAATAACCGACACCGTATTGTCATAGTTTGGAGCATTTAATCCACCGGAGTTAGAGACATAAAGTTTGTTGTTTTGTACGCAAATGCCATCCGGGTTTTGTCCTACTTTAACTTGCGCTTCCATACGATACGAGGCAGTGTCAATACGTAAAACGGTTCCGTCAAATGAACAAACATAAGCTTTTCCCTTATCAAAAGCAATGTGGCGCGGTTGGCGGGAACTACCGTTTTCGGTAGTCAAGGAAATACGATGAAGGGAACGTCCCGTTTTTAAGTCTATTACTTCCAACAGACTTGAAACATTGACTACAATGTAGAGTTTGGAACCGTATACCGCCATGTCGTTTGCCGTATCGCCTAATCCTCTATGGTTGACTCGACGAAAATAATCGGTGGTGATAGTATTATCAGCAAAAGTGTATCGCATCAATGTACTGTTGTTCAAGTTGAAAAGCCCTTCACAAAGTATATAAAGCTCTGCTGTACCGGATTCTATGGGGCGACTCCCTTCTCGAAAAGTTTCATTTATATCTTTCATATCATCGCAAGCGTAGGATACGATACAAAGCAATAATAACATGTATTTGACCTTCCACATATATTTATTAGTAAATGATTTTTAACGTAGCGCGCACCGATCGTCCCGGCATGGGGAAGTAGCGCACTATTTCATAATTCTTGTCAAGGAAATTAAGCGCTTCCACCGTAAGAAGTGTGTCCCATTTTCCAGATTTGAACTCTTTGTTTACTGATAGGCTGTGGTCGGAATATCCGTTAATCCGGTTTTCAGTGGAGTTCTGTCCCAGCACATATCTCTTTCCGGAGAAAAGAAATGTATATGACAGATTGAACCACGGCATGATAAGGCTCGCTTGCCCCGAACCGGAAATACGAGGAGTGTAGGCTATCTGATGTTTGTATGTTTTTCTGTTAGAGTCGGTAACATCCAATGCTTGCTGATAGGTGTAATTACCCGACAGGTTTACGCCTGTTTTCTGTCCGGGTTGCAAATGGATGTGTGCAGACACATCCATCCCTTTAATATCCACTTGTCCCAAATTAATTACGCTCCATACAAACAAGTTTTTAGTGGGGAGAGCGACAATTTTATTTGTTACCTTGTTATAGTAAATATCGGCAATAATTGATAGGAAAGAAACAAAACTGCTTATCTCTTTTTCGCAGGTAACTCCTACATTGTATTGTGTGGTGTTTTCCGGTTGGAGATTGGCGTTTCCTGTTTCGGAATAGTACAAATCGTTAAAAGTAGGCAAACGGAAAATATCTTTATAAAAAGCACGGACATATAATTCCTTTCCGGAAAAAGGTTTCAAGGAAATACCGGCGTAAGGATTCCTTTTTGTGTGATTCCTCGCATAGGCTCCCCAACGAGTTTTTTCGTTGATAACGGTGCTTAGCAAGGAAGCGATAACAGTAATCCGCTCGTTGGCGTATTTTCCCGCTACGGCTGTGAGCCAAGCATACCGGGTAGGGTATGCGAAATTTTTTAAGTCGGCATTCAACGTATTCATGCTCCCATCTGTGGAAAGGGAAAAGGAAAGGTTTTCTCCTGTTTGGCACCAAAGAGAAGCCGTAAGGTAGTATTCCTTGTTGTAGTAGCTGTTCTCTATTTCCCCTTCCACTCCTTTGTAATCGGGGTCAAGATATTGTTGATAACTCCAACTCCATTTGGCAGACGTTTGGAACGTCCACCTCCGGCTTAACTCTTTTTTATAATGACTTTGTATAAAGATATTCTTATCGTATAAGTGTTGAGAAGCATAATTGTAATAAAGTGTGGTAGCCCCCGGTAACCCGCGCGAGGATTGATGGTAATACATCTTCAGTTTCCATTGTTCTTGATGGGAAAAATTTCCAAACAGACCGGCTCCCGTTTTAAATGTTTGTACTTCCGTATTTTTCCGCTTTTCATGGGAAACGCTATCTGTTTCATTTCCGTAAAATAAGGTATAAGGATAGCGACCATCGGCAGATAGCCAGTCTCCGTTAACAGAAAATATCCAACGTTCATTCAGTTCTTTATCGAAGGAAATGGAGGGATTAACCAATCCCCATGAGCCGGTTTTTAATGAAGTACTTGTTTTTGTGTGTTTTCCTTCGGTGAAACTTGGGGTTATCGTTTGAATGTTTAATACGCCCGCAGAGGCGAAAAAGCGAGCGGGTTGGAAAATGTCGTCGCTTTGCCCGTTGGTAAGCGTCAGTTGTGCCACATTTTCTATAGAGATACGACTAAGGTCAATTTGTCCTGTTTGCATGTCAATCAGAGTGATGCCGTCATATCCCACAGTGGTATGTCCGGCTCCGAGACTACGTAGCGATACGGTCTTTAATCCGCCAATACCTCCGTAGTCTTTTACTGTGACCCCTGCAAAATACTTCACCGCATCAGAGAGTTGAAAGACGTTAAGTTTTTTTAATTGCTCTTCGGAGAATACTTGTGCTGGGGTAACCGTTCGTACTTCATGAGTTCGGTGGCGTTGAAAAACGGTGATTTCCGAAAGGGGATATACACGGGTAGTATCTATTTTGGGGTTTTGCGCATAAACAAAAACAGAAATAAACATCCAGATATATGCTATCCATTTACGTTTTGTCTGTACCAATGTACGATGGTTGTTCATATTTGTCTTTGCTCTTTCCTCGAAAGCAATGATAGTGATACATACGCACGGCAGGTCTTCTGACTTGTTTCTGTTGACAAAAACCTTCCCGAATAAGATTCAGTGGCAATAGCAAAACTGTTTACAACATTTGTGAAACTTACAGCAGCGGGACTGTTCGGGACTTACACCCGATTCCCTTTTAATCGCTTTTCCGTGAAAGAAAAGAGCGAACCAATGCAAGGGCAAAGTTAGGAAAGATTTTGAAAGAAAAAAATTTATAATGGAAATATTTTTATTGCGTGATTATGAACCTGTTTATATAGTTTCCAATAAATAATTACACCTATTTCTATGGTCCTTGTTCAACATTGTTGCAACGCATCCATAAAACAGCTCGCCCCATACCCAAGTTAGGATTAAAATTTAGTCTTTAATATCAAAAAACCTCTTCCCTACTTTAGTATGAGCAAATATAAACGTACCCACAGAGATAAAAATTATTAAACCACACATAATATAAACTCCTGTCATAATCAATCCTCCTTTTTATTTTTTGATTAGCCATAAACCTACTAACAGAGGGGCAATAGCAGTAACAGAACCCATAATATACATTATCCATCGTTCCTCTATATCCCCCAAAAAGCAGAGACAAGAAAAACGGTAGCTACATATTTAGCCACATCCATTAACCATTTACCAAACTCTTTTTTCATAACCCTTGCATTTATTACTTCATTACAAAGGTAACAATTATTTATAAGAAAACAAAAGGCAACAGTTACTACCGACATCCTATAAGTTTTTGGGACACCCAAAACACAAACTTGCTCCACAACCCCCTATGAAATAGTGATACTATCTTAGGCATAGCTTCAAAGAACAGAACCACCCCAAAAAGAGGTGGATTTTTAAGTTAGATTAAAAATCATTACAATACGGCAGCGACTTTGCGGATTTCGGCAATGCGTTTGGCAAGAGATTTATCTTGACGCACAATTTGCATGTTATATTTCAACTGCATTCGCATAAGCAAATCGGCATTTATACCCAATGCTGCTTCAAACAACATTGCAGTATTGGCGGTGAGTGGCCGTCTTTGGTTCAAAATATCATTCAATGCGGTGTATGGCACACCCATTTGTTTTGCTAAATTACTTTGTAGAATCTTTCGATATTCAATTTCTTCTTTCAGTAATTCGCCAGGATGGGTAGGGCAAAATCCATATCCTAAATTTCCCATAATTGTTTTATTTATAATGGTTTGACAATTCTAAAATATTACATACTGTTACAATAGTTTCCGATTCTATCTTATTTGTTGTGAACTCAATACGGTATTGGTCGTTTACCCTGATAGAAGAAATATCCTTTTTGTCGCCTTTCAACACTTCGTAATGAAGTGTATTGATTTGGAATAAATCTTCAATGCAATTTGCACTTTCGAGGGCTTCAATACGAAGTTTGTACCTCTTTATTACCTCCGATTGAAATCGGTGTTTTTTATCCGATGCTTTCCCGTTATAATAGAGTTCTGACAAGTATTCTTTTTCAAAAACAATTTCCATACCGTCTATTGGTTCGTGGCAAAGTTAGAATTATTTGTGGATATACACAAAAAAAGTGTAACATTTCAGATTTATTTATTTAATGATTATCCGTAAAGCGACCTAATAAAAAGGTACACATTGTCGGTAAAATTTATAAAAAGAAGTTCTTTAATTATTTGTATAAATCATTGATTTTCAATATATTTATGTTGTGAAAACAACTAATCAGACACTTATGAGTATCCTAAAATTCAATGAAAATTTTCCCGATGAGATCACTTGTATTCTACAATTTAAGGAACAAAAAGACCGAATGGGAGTTATCTGTCCTACATGTGGTTGTAAAGAGCATTACCGGCTGCAAAACAAGTTGCGTTATGAGTGCAAGCATTGTCATTATCGTCAGTCGTTGCGTTCGGGAACGGTAATGGAAAACTCAAAACTGCCATTTTTGTACCGGTATATACCATACACCTGCTGACGAGCACTAAAAAGTCGTTTTCGGCAGCCGAACTTCAACGGCAACTCGGGCACAAGCGTTATCAACCCCTTTGGGAGATGTGTTGCAAATTGCGCGATGTAATGGGCAAGCGCTATGACATCTATTCACTTTCAGGTCAAGTCGAACTTGATAATGCATTTATTACCACTCTGATCCCCGACGACCAAAAGGATGAGGCGCTGAAACGTGGAGTCGGCAGTCAAAACAAGTCAAAAGTGGTAGTAATGACCGAAAGCACTTTTATGGAAAATCCAAAGCAGGGCAAGCCTGCCAAAGCGGTAAACCACATTGAAATGAAAATTGTCTGCGATTTGAAAGCAGAAACAACCATAAATATGGTCAAAGAACACGTTGATTCGCAGGCGGAATTAACCACCGATGCTTCAACGTCCTATAAAAAGTTGAAAGAACATGTGAAAAAACAGGATGCAAAAGTTGTAAAACAGGGAGTGCTTCCGTGGGTGCATATCGCCATTAGCAATGTTAAACGGCTACTTTTGGACGTGCATCATCAACTCAAAAACGAATATTTACCATATTATCTCAATGAGTTCTTCTTATGATTTACGCAAGCGTACAGTCATAATTTTTCTCATAAAATCTGTTAAGTTTTATTACTGCAAACATTCTCAATACAAGTTTTGCTCTCACGGCGTTTAAGACCGACATTTTATTTTTTCCTTCGGCCACTTTTCGGGCGTAGTACTCCCGCAATTCTCCGTCCTTTTTTCGCGTGGCAACCGACAATGCCGCCAAATGTAAAAGCGCTTTTATGC
>SNRY01000541.1_pt1 | contig 12557 bp, 8 predicted proteins | sample 4693421 | NCBI WGS metagenome assembly SNRY01 (sample SAMN11003215, study PRJNA524138) | termite gut metagenome | isolation source: Bacteroidetes bacterial symbionts from single cell of protist host amplifed... | host: Streblomastix strix ... | reverse complement strand
ACTTTAAAAACACAATATGACGATGAGACCATATATGTAGATTTACTATCATTGATAGCAATTGTAATCTTCTCTCCATTTCGAGATGTTACAGTTACGAAGCAAAACTGATTGCTCTTGAATAATTTGTATGGAGTCAAAGACACTCCATTCATATCCGCCTTGGTATCAATAATTGATTTATTTATACTTATGCCTCTTACATTATCTACACTATACATTAAATTGCTATTCCTCTCATCACAAGGTTCAATATATGAACCAATCGGAATGAGAGGATATTTATATTTTAAGTCTTGTAGATAGCTTCGACAAAGCGACTCCAGTGGCTCGGCTATACGCTCATTTTCCTCTTTCATTTCACGCAAGCTTGTCCAAACAGCAACCATCTCTCGCTGTTTATCAATTGATGGTAGTGGAATTTCAATATCTAAGAAACGAGACTCCTTTAAATTTCCACGAATCGAACTATCTGTATAGAACCACACTAGTCTGTCTATTTCTGACGAATTAAAAAATCCATACAAATATTCCTCTAATAATTCTTTTTTCTTATTTTCTCTTATGCTAAAAACAAAATAGGCTGATGTAACTATCAAGTTTTCAGATGATTTATTTAATGCGATTGGCAATCTCTCATCACGTCCGATATGCATTAAGTTACAAGCAAAATATTGCGGTGGTACTAAGTAATACTTTGAAACATCCACATTGTCCAGATTTGCCCTTGTAGATATAAATTGCTTATTGATATCTACTCCTGAAACGATTGCAGAGCTATCTCCACATTTCATCTTAAAGGGCTTAATATAGTCCCCTAACCTTACCCTACATACATTGTTACTGTGCATCATAACCCAACGTTTTAAAGGCTTCAACAAGTGACTGGCAATTCTCCTGTTGACGATGCAACAAGTCTTTCACCTTTGCACCAGCATCCTGCAAGACTGTCTCGTAAGGCAGTTCGGTATCTCTATCCACAAATTCGATATAGCGACTTGGAACTAAACTCCAATTATTTGCTTCTATTTCATCTTTTTTTGCAGCACAATAGAGCTCAGGTTTTGCGTATTTTTCTTCAGATTGGGTTGTTTGCCAATCGGTGTATATTTTATGTATTGCTTCAATTTGATCTGGCAACAACTGTACATATTTTTTCTCATATACATTATGACTCCAACTTCTCAAATCTACAAACAACACCTCACCACTACGATCACGCAATTTGCGACCGTGCCACAATCCGCCCTTTTTATTGTTATTCAATATCCACAGTGTAACACTTATATCGGTGGAGTAAAACATCTCACGAGGCAAAACAAAGATTGCCTCTATTTTATCATTCTCTATTAGCTTCTCACGTATTGCAACCGTATCATCATCGCCCAATGCACCATTTGCAAGCAAGAATCCAGCAACACCCTTTGATGTATTGAGCTTAGAGAGGATATGTAAAATCCAAGCATAGTTTGCATTGCTCTCTGGCGGTACGCCATAGCCACGCCAACGGTAATCATCTGTCAAAGTATCGGCACTACGCCACTTTTTGAGATTAAAGGGTGGATTCGCCATAATATAATCCATCTTCTTATCCCCATGCTGATCGTCTGTAAATGTAGAAGATGCACGATTACCCAAATCATACGATATGCCTCTAATCGCCAAGTTCATCTTAGCGAAACGATATGTACTTGGTTCTGATTCCTGTCCATACACATTGATATTTCGGGTATTGCCCCCGTGTGCTTCAATAAACTTAGCACTTTGTACAAACATACCGCCCGAGCCACAACAAGGGTCGTAAATAGTGCCATCGAAAGGTTCGATAAGAGTAGCTATTAGCTCCACGATACTATGAGGCGTGTAAAATTCGCCTTCCTCTTTATCAGCATTGATTGAAAACGCTTGCAGGAAATATTCATAGACACGTCCAATTAAGTCCCTCTCTTGAAACTTCTTTTTATCAATTTTATTAACCTCATCAACCACCTGTTTCAGAACGCTGGGTTCGAGTGCCGTATTGGTACAAATCTGTCGAGGAAGTGCATTTTTCAAGGATTGTTCCTCATTGTCCAACGTTGTAATAGCATTATCAAATGCAACAGCCATCCCCTTTTGTTCAACATCTACAAGATACGACCAGCGACACTCTTCTTTCAGGTAAAATATACCATCTTTGCTATACGATGACGAATCTTCCTGCAATATCGCAGCCAATTCAGGTTCGCTAGCGTACTCCTCCAAAATCTCAGAGCGACGTTCTTCAAAGCGGTCTCCAATAAATTTGAAAAAGACGAGTGTTAATAATAAATCTCGCTTATCGGTCATAGATGCTTTACCTCGCAACGAGTTGCGACAATTCATCAGCACGTCTTCTAGTTTCACCTCCTTGGGTGCTGTGGTTTTCTTTGCCATATATTCAGTTTACTTACTTTTATTCAACAATTCTCGACGATCGACATCCATAATTTTTGCTATTTGATCAAAAACCTCAAGCGAAGGTTGTTGGTGGTTGTTGCACCAACGAGAGACCGTTGCAGGATCTTTTCCGAGTTGCTCTGCGAGCCATTTACCTGTCTTTTTCTTTTCGACTAAAACAACTTTTAGTCTGTTTATCTCTTCCATTTCTATATGATTTGACTTGATGCTATATACAAAAGTATTGATTTTTATTCTATTATTTTAACTTTGTTAAAAAATATCTATTTGCTACTATGTTTTTTCGGCATGTTTTGTACTTTTATACTATTATAAATCTGGTTATAAGCTACTTTAATGCGATTTTACAAACATCACCTCCTATCTATTAATATCAAACTTAAAAAATGAAATGCTATGAAAAGATTGATTAACACGCAGCTAATAACGCTGTTGAACTTAAAAGAAACATCCAACCCCGCAGACACAGACCTCATGCCGATGTACGACGACTTCGTACACTCGGCAGTCTCCATTTGTACCTCAGCACAGGGAGATGTGTCGGCCTATTTCACACTACACTATACCCGCCTGGAATTGGAGGCATTCCAATCCAAACTAAGCATCGAGGGGGCGGGAAAAAAATGTGTTGTTAATACAGTGCATCGATCGCTGCCTTGCATTCATACCCATTTGCGTGCAATGGGTAGAGTGTAACCCTGAGCCTGTTACACCTTGTGAAAACGAACACGAACCAATTTTTACACCCTATATATGGGACGGTAATATTGCCGAACTGACGGAGTTAGGCATCGTTATTTTCAAGTCCAAACTTATCCGCAAGCCTACGGGCGAGCCGTTGACCTATGTCGATATTATGAAAGGATTTGAAAAACTCTTCGGCGTTAAGCTACCCAAAAACATATACAGCCGCAAAACACGGGCGATGGAACGCAAAAAGAACAACTCGCCACTGCTGGAGCGGTTGCTTGCATTATACAAACAGGAGGTCGAGAAAATGTATCAGTAGATCAGCTTCTTACAAACAAAATGGTGGTAGGTATGGTGGTATCTACCACTTTCTTCGTTCGCACATTCGCTAACCTTGCACTATCAAATAGGTAAGGATATGAACGAGGAACTAAAAGAATGGTTAGAGGATTGGATGGAACGCTTCATGGAGCGTTTTGACCAACTGGATAAGTGTATGGAGCTGATGAGTGGGCGGTGCAACGTCTTGAACGGTGAACGACTGTTGGATAATCAGGACTTGTGTCGACTGCTCAACGTCAGCAAGCGCACCTTGCAGCGTTATCGCTCAGCGGGCGAATTACATTACATAACGATTCATCACAAGATATTTTATACGGAGAAAAACGTAGCGAAGTTTATGAGCGAACACTTTACGGATAGCACTAAGGAGGACGAGATTGAAACCTAAGTCTTGTCGAAATTATTAAAAGCGACTGCAAGATTTATTTCTGCGGTCGTTTTTTCTTTTAGATTTTCATCCCTTTCCTATCCACTTTTGGTGGACTACTGCCTACCGAAGCGATAACAAGCCTATCGCCCATAGCTTCTTTGGCACCCTGCAAGGTGTTGGCCATCGGAGCATCCTGAACAATAGAGGTCTCAGATTTCCCCTGCAACTGGTTCTTATTATAGTATGCACTTTATTTTTTTTCAAACTACTGTAAATGAAATAATTACAGTCAAGCCTACTTGTGATTAAAATAATTACTTTGATTTGTTTTTTTCTATCATCAAATCTGAAACTTTCTTAAATCTCGAACTCATATTGTTTTTATATCCTAGTTTCCAAGCCTGCCTCATCATGAATTTATTAAAGGGGAGGAGTTTGTTTTGTTCTGACTGACTACACTCTAACATATAGCTATCTATAAGATTATCTAATTGCAATCTTCCATCATTAAAATAATCTTCTAAAGAAATCATCATTTCAAGAGGCATCATTACACATTCCTTAACTAAATATTTATCAGAAATACTTCTTGATTGTTTTAATTCTTCAAACCGACTTCTTAGTATATAATCAACTCCTTCAATATCAAAGCAACGATCTTGATAAACAATGATAGGGTAAACATTAAATCTGTCAATTACTTCAATTTTATCTGCTTTCTGAATTATTGTATCTAACTTTGTTTCAATTACATTTAGCAACTGTGTTATTCCCTTTGCTTGTGGTTTTTTCTTTTGCTTTTTAGAGCTTTTCTCTATAGTTGAACTTTCAAATAGCTGAAGTATCTCTAACTTGATTCGTTCGAGACTTTCACTGTGCTTCGTTTTTGCATCCAGCATTACATCCTTGAATTCAAATAGAAAGATATTTTTACCTCTTCTGATATAAAAATCAGGTTCTCCATCATTTAAAAATACTTTTAAATTTTGTCCTGAGATTAATTTCTTGTATGTTTTAGCAAAGCACCCATTTATTATTTCATAAAATAGATAGTTCTCAGTAAAAAGGGCTCCTATTATTTTTTTAAGGTCTGGGTAACTACTTATCTTTGTTGTTGTTTTGTGCTTTCTAAGTACAGATGCAAAATCAAACAGGAAACTTTGAAACATTTTGTCTACAAAGAAGCCCATAGAAATAATACTATAATTATTATCACCGTGATAATAAATTGGTTTGTTTCTAAGATCTTTAAAATCAGTACTTCTTTTGAAACTTTCTACATCAATGCACATAGAGTCTAAGTGCTTTTTACCATAATAGGAATCAGGATCAATTTTAATCATATTTGTAGCTCCGTCTGGATTCGTTCTCATAGAGCTATACGTTTCAAATACAAAATACAGATAATCATCCCACTTACTGATATTGCTTTCTTCGAGAAAGAGCTTTAAGTATTGTTTAAAGGTTATATTCTCTTCACAAAAAATCATGAAATAATAAAATCTTATAAATTCAACTCTATAATCTTTGGGGTAGTATATATCATTATGTCTTAGCTGCTCAGGCAAATGGAAAGCCATTAGAGAATTTATATCATTAATTTCAGACAAGGATTTAGTTGTGTGTCTCAACTTTTCATCACAGCACATAAGGTATGCAATAATCATATTAGAAAAATCATCTTTGAATTTAAATACATCAATATTGCTTTGATTATGATTCTCTAATAAATGCTCTATCAAAATAAGTAATGCTACTTTATCTATAAACACATAACTACCAAAACCCTTTGATATAGATTGTAGATAATTGGTAATCGTGTATTGTAACTCTTTATTCATTTGAAATAATAGAGGAATGAAAAACTCACTTTCATTTTGGTCAATAGTCATCATATCTTTCTTAATAAGCATATATGAAGCCCATGCAATAGCACTTCTTGAGGGGATAATTTTAAGAATATCCTCTAACTTATCATGTCCATCAGGGAAAACACATGAATATGATATTTGCCTTTTGATTATTAGTTTTTCCATTGCTATTATTTTCCTACTAAGATACAAAAAGTATAATTGTAACTCAATAACTGTCAAATTTTAGGTCTAAATATTTTTCATTCATACCCATCCCTCTATATTCTTATAAACAGCTATTAATCAATTTGGAAAATATGCCATTCTAATAATCTGATTTATTATTAATGGCAAAGCGGCTAATTTTCACATTAACCGCTTTTCTGTTAGAGCTTAATCCCTCTTGAAGTGTCTCTCTTATCCACTTTCGGAGGACTACCACCAACCGAAGCGATAACGAGCCTTTCGCCCATAGCCTCTTTGACACCCTGTAAGGTGTTGGGCATCGGAGCATCTTGAACAATAGAGGTTTCAGATTTCCCCTGCGGCTGGTTCTGCTGATTAGGCGAAATATCCTTATTTGGAGCGTTTTGGGCGACTCCCTCGCTTTCTTCGATTGGCTTTAACGAGAGTTGAATTTCACGGTCTAACTTTATCAAATCGTCTTTCAGCACTTTCAACTCCGGCTCTTTTCGCCAAGTGCCTTCAACTACCTCTTTGAGTACCGGAATATCCTTTTCTATCTTTTGATTATCAGTTTGGTATTTCTCCAACAGTCGGGGCATCGTATCGAGTGCATTCAGAAAATTCTGTGCCGCTGTCTTCGGATCGGTCGCCATCACCCCATGATTGTAGTTGTAGAGAATATCGGTTTCGCCCTTAACAAAGAAGCGGTTTTGTATCACATCAAAGCCCTCTTTGTTGGTGGTTTCGGATTTAACCATCAAGTCAAAGCCGTAAAGCGAACCAATTTTCTCGTGTACCCCGTATGTACGAGCGTTGTCTGCTATCTCATTCAACTTTGTGCCGATTCCTTGGGGGTTACTGCCCTGAACACCCTCCAGCAATACCGGATTCAAGCGTGTTACGCCATCTGACTGATACTGAACACGGGAGTTAAACGCCTCCATATCTTTGGTAATGCGGTTAATATATCCGTTGTTCTTCTCCACATCTGACATGATACCCTCCAACTTGTAGCGGGACGAAGATTTGCCTCGGGTAAATGCTTGCCGTTCCGATTCCAACGAAGCGATTTTCTTCTCCAGACGTGCTTTCTCCAACAATTCGGTATTACCCGAAAGAATTGCCACATATTCTGAAAAATTCATGCCGCCTTTTTCATCCATACTCCCCTCGTCAATGGTACGGCTGCCCAATGAATTGTTTTTCAATTGGCGTATGAAAAGCTGCTTGTTGTGGAGTAACCCGAACTTATAGGCATCCAACGATTTTTCAACGGCATAGATAATCACATCTACTTTATTATCGGCATATAGTTTCGCAATATCGTTGCCTTTGCGAATGCCCCGTCCGTCCCGCTGCTCCAGATCGGACGGTCGCCACGGACTATCCAAATGATGGATTGCGACACATCGCTTCTGTGCATTTACGCCAGTTCCCAACATTTCGGTAGAGCCGAACAGCACACGGATTTTACCGCTATTCATATCGGCTATCATTGCTTTTCGAGCTTTGTCTGTTTTGGCTTCCTGAATAAAACGTATCTCATTAGCGGGGATACCGTAGTCATCCACCAGTTTACGTTTTATCTCGGAGCAGGGATTCCATTGCCCCGGCTTATAGGTACCCAAATCGGAAAACACAAACTGTGTAGCCTTATGCCCATCGAACTTTTGGTAGTAATCGGCTACCGTCTTTGCTACGTTAGAAGCCTTGTTATCCACATGATCGTCATATTTGGGGTCAATCAAACGCATATCGAGCGACATTTTACGGGCATAGTCGGTGGCGATTAGCATTTTCGCTTTTTCCTCACTTTGGCTCAAAGGCTCACGTCCCAACAATTCGGCATTGCCTGTTTTGGCAAACTCTACCAACTTCCCGATAAACTCCTGTTGGTCGGGAGTAGGCGGAATATTATGCAGAATTTCATTCTTTGCGGGTCGGTCGATACCAATATCCTCCGCAGAGCGATAATCCGTTATTTCCGCATAGAAAGCCGCCAGTTCGGGTACTTTGATAAAATACCTGAAACGCTCTTTCTGTACAATCTCGTTGGTTACCGAAAACTCGTAATCAATTGACTTTTTGGCAAAGATAGCTGCCCACGCATCGAAGGTGTTTATGCCTTGCCGCTCCAGCTCTTTTGGGCGGAGATACTTAAACAATAGATATAACTCCGTCAACGAATTGGATATGGTTGTGCCTGATAGAAAAGTCGCTCCTAAATCCTTATCTGTCCGCTCCTGAATGGTACGCAGGGCGAAAAGCATATTCAAGGCACGTTGGCTTCCTTCGGCATTGCCCAGCCCTGCCACACGGTCGTGGCGGGTGGTAAAAGTTAGGTTCTTAAATCGGTGTGATTCATCAACATACAGGTGGTCAATACCCATTAGTTTAAAATCCACCGTATCATCTTTGCGGTTTTCGATCTGATAGGCTACATTGCTTAACTTGGCTTCAAGGTTAAGCTGACGTTTGACTAAGCCCTTCTCCATAGCTCGTGAAATCTCTTTGCCCTGCGAACGCAATACTTCGAGATTTTCTTCGACCGAATCCAACTCCGCCTGCAATATCCGTTGCTGTATATCAGGCGACTGGGGTATCATGCCGAACTGTTCATGTGTTAAAATAATAGCATCCCAATTGTTATTCTTCATTTCGTTGAAGATTTTTGCCCGTTTTGCAGGAGTAAAATCTTCTTTGCCCGGATACAACACTTTTGCATTGGGGTAAGCGGTGCAAAAAGTTTGGGCTATTTCGTGCACATTGGCTTTGAGAGCCATAATAAGCGGCTTGTTTACCAATCCCAAACGTTTCTTTTCGTAAGCACTGACACACATAATCAGTGTTTTACCGCCGCCTACTTCGTGGTCGATAATAGCCCCACCGTTGAGTTTATCCATCCAAACGGCATCTTTTTGGCTCTTATAGAGGTCGGGAATACCCAATCCTTTCAAGTCCAGTCCGGGGAACTCTTGATGGCTTCCGTCATAATCGGGACGAACGAAGCAGTTAAAGGTGCGGTTATACTTATCCGCCAACCGATCTTTAAACTCGGGCGACTGTTCATTCAGCCACTCCGTAAAACCGTTCCGAATTTCGTCAATTTTAGAGTTTGCCAACTGTATGGACTCGGCATCACGCACTTTGACCTCTTTAATTTCCCCGTCAATCAGCTTATTTACTTTCTTGGTAATGTCGGGAGAGGTATTGTGCAGGGAGTGTTTCATCAGGGCGATACCGTCGAAAGTGCGACTTTGGGATTTTACGGCATACTGGTCGTAAATTTTTACGTTCTTACTATCGGCTTTGAGGCTATACTCGTCTATGTTATTTGCATAGAGTACCGACACATTGGTATCGAACAGATGCGAAGCATATTTGCTGTAAATACCTGTGGGTATCCACCGTTCGCCAAAATTAAAATCCAAATCCTCAAAAGGTATCGGGCGGGGCGTAGCTTCCCGCAACACCAAAAGCGATTCTTTCGCTGCTTCATGGTCAGGATGGTTTTCCAAATAACGCTCCACATGCTCGGCTTTGGCAATCACGTTGCCGCTTATGAATTTGTCCTTAATTTCATAGCCCCTTATCATGGGATTGAAGAATACCTGTCCTTTGAGTTCCGCAAGAATATCTTCCGAAGTACCGCCTGTAAGCCCTGCCATGTAGTCCAAATTGACTTGTGCATACTTATTAAGCGATGCGGCAAGAGCTTCCCGTGCGTTATCGACACGACTTATCTCATTGGGATTAAAAGCTACGGGTTGTTGGAAAATATCCGCTTTGACAGTTTTGCCATTTACATACCGTTCCAGAGAAAGAATTTCCGTTCCTCCTGCATCCATTTTAATCAGGCTAAGATTTTTCGGATCGTTGATATTTCCGAAACGACGGGTAAAATCATCGTAGAGTCTGTTGAGCATCTCCCGCAAAGCGGGATTGGCTTCCAAACGTGTGGCTTCGTTACGGTACAGGTGATGATAGGTATCCCTTATCTCAAGATAAAGGGATGCTTTCATCTGCTGTGTAGCTGTGAGTTCCAAGGGATGGAACATCGGTTGAAATCCGTTCAAATCACGCAAATATCCGATGCGGTTATTCTCATCGGCGATAAGCGAACCGTCTTTGTAATGAGGTGGTATATCTTCCAACAGATAAGGAATGGGCTTCATGCGTTCCTGCCTTTGTTGTTCGGCTTCTTCTTTGAGTCGGTCGAGTTGTTCGACGGAAGCCGAACCCGCTTGTTCTTTCCGTTTATTCGCCTCTACAATCATCTCTTCTCGCCAATCCATAAATGGCAACTCTTTGGCTTCCTCTTTCTTTGCCTTACTGCCTTTACGCTGCTTGGGGTGTTTAACCTGCGTGCGTTCTTCTTGGCTGAACCCAAAAAGATCATAGAGCGTGATTATCGGTTGTTGGGAGATAGATTGAGGTTTTGCCTGAGGAGTCGGCTCTTTTTTAATGGTCGGATCGTTCATGTCGAACAGCGTACCCGAATAAGCGGATTGCTGTTTTGATGGTTCAGCTTGCTGCGATTTCGATTGTACTTGATTTACCTGTGCGTAGCTTTGGTAATACTTCACATCCAAATGTTGAGCTAAATCCTCTTTTAGCATCTGCCGCAGATCTTTGGCAATACCCTCTACTCCGCCTGAGTGGGTAAATTCCATTGCAGGTTTCCCGTAGGGGTCTGTACCGACTTTTACATCGGTATGTATCACCCTGTCGAAGTTTTTAAACAGGTTGTTGATGGATATGCCGTTGGATAGTTTTCGGGAGTCGATAAAATCCTGCTGCCGTGCACTCGGAACGATATTTTTATTGTTCCGTTGCAGGATAATCAAATCGCTGCCGACATCCGTACCTGCATGGTCTGAAAACAGATTGTTGGGCAAGCGGATAGCCGAAACAACATCGCAGGTATTCATCAGGTATTCCCGTATCGGTTTGTTTTGTTCCGAGTTAAGGACACCCTGTGAAGTAATAAAGGCAATTATGCCTCCCTCTCTGGCAGCTTGTACACTCTTCACAAAGAAATAGTTATGGATAGCCTGTGTCGATTGTTTGACGGCAGGTATCTCATGGTTGGATAATAGCGGATCGAATACTGCCACGTCGCCAAAAGGAATATTGGAGGCTATCACGTCGAAATGTTGTGCGTAGCGTCCTTCCATTTTCTCATAGCCCTCAATCCGTACTTTATCGTTTGGGTAGAGGTGCGAAAGAATTTTGCCCGTCAGCAGGTCTTTTTCAAAACCTGTAACGTTGGCTTCAGGTGCGGTCTCTTTGAATGAAGAGATAAAAGCACCTGTTCCGGCACTGGGTTCTAAAAAACGTGTCGGTGTCACTCCACTATCTTTCAAGGCATCTGCCAAAGCATCAATCACTGGCTTTGGCGTATAGAATGCAGTCAGTATGGAGCTTTTCAACGAACCGATATAACGTTTATAGGTTTGTTCATCGGCTGAGTTCTCACGAAGTACCTCGTGAAGTTCACGCACTAACGGAAAAAGTTCCGCTTCTGAGGCACTCCACTGCTCAATATCCTGCGGTTTGTCAACAGGACTAAGAATGGCTTTGATACCGCCAAAACCCGAATACGCCTGCAATACAGCCTGCTCTTGCGGGGTGGCTGTACGGTTTTCCTTCTCCAAAAGGAATGCTGTTTTTATGGCATCAATATTTACCCGCAGATGCGCTTTCTTATTGTAAGCCATCTTCGAGTAGTATTTGGATTGAACCAGTCAGTTCCGTGTAAAACTGCTCGTACTGTGGGGTGTCGGCGAAATCATCAGACAAATTATATTTGGTAATGACGGTATTAAGGCGGGGCAATAATATCAATGCCAATGCTTCGGCTTGGTCGGAGTCTATTTCTTCGGAAAATTCTTCCCAAAGAATAGTAACAATAGTTCGGTAGGGTGAGAAATGCAAACCCTCATACAGGATTTGCGAAGAAAATTCTTCTGCTTGGTCGTGGGTAAGACCTGATTTTATAGCCTCGCTGTAACGTAATGCTGCGGCATCGCCACGTGCAGCGATAAAATTGAGGTCGCTTGCTTTGGTGGGGTGTGTATCCCTGAGAAATGATAATAGGGAGAGCCGGAAATAAGACATTTCTACGGCTGACGTTTTTGGTTTTGTTGCCATATCGTTGATTTTTTAGTGGGGGGAAATTGAAAGAGAAAAAAGGCATCCAGAGCTAAGCCCCGGATGCCACCACTAAAAAATCAATGTTAAACGACTATTCCGAATCGAGGAACAAAGAAATTTCAGTGGCAAATATAGTGAAGATTTTACTTAGAACGCTTCTTTTTGCTACCGTCTTTGCGTGGCGGGAAATCAAATACGGTTTTGTAGTCCGCATCGAATTTAACCGAAGCATCAAATGTACTTCCTGTCTTAGAACTCATAAAACCTTTTATCAGAGCGGTCTTGCCGTTCATCAAAAGGTCGGTAAGCTGTCCGTCCGTCAACTCTTTTTTAGCAATGGAACGCCATACGGTAAGTCCGCAGGATTCATTCTGACACTTGGCAACTTTCTGATAACCTGAGTTCGACGAAAACTTAGGTTAAAAAGCAATTTCCAAGCAGACATAGTTCTCCCTCTTCACTTTCCACAAGTGAATTTAATATAGTAAAAAGTAAGTTCTATTTCAGAAGAACAAATCCTA
>SNRY01000540.1_pt1 | contig 12557 bp, 5 predicted proteins | sample 4693421 | NCBI WGS metagenome assembly SNRY01 (sample SAMN11003215, study PRJNA524138) | termite gut metagenome | isolation source: Bacteroidetes bacterial symbionts from single cell of protist host amplifed... | host: Streblomastix strix ... | reverse complement strand
CAAAGATATTGGAGAAAAGAAATACATTTGTTTCTGAAAAGTGCTTGTATTTCGCTTTTTTTTGTAATTTGCAACCATTTTAAGGGAACAGTTTCCGGAGAGATGCTCGAGTGGCTGAAGAGGCACGCCTGGAAAGCGTGTGTACGCCAAAAGCGTATCGCGGGTTCGAATCCCGCTTTCTCCGCCGGCAGGCTACGCCAAAAGCAAGCCAAGTCCTACAACATCAACATATTGTAGGACTTTTTTTATGATTTTGGCTTATGTCTGATTCCAAAATAGGTTTACAGAAAAAAGTGTAAATTTATTATGGAATTAACGAGTAAATCGAGATTACTTTTGTTTGCCTCTAACTTTTGCAAATGCACTACGAGTGCTTTACAACCCCCTACATTAGTTACAAGATTAAAGTAGACTATATTATCTCCTCTTCTTCATACATCTGATAAAGGAAATCATTGTAGGGAAAACGTTGCACATGCAGTTCTTTCACCTTTGCATAAATCAAATTTTTTAGTTCTTCTAAATTGGTCTTTTCGCAGGCAGAAATGAATATGGAGTTTTCATTTAATTTAGCCGGCCACGTCTTTGTTAATTCTTCAAGTGTTAAGTTCTCTTTTGTTCGAGGAGTTAGGTCGTCGAAAGCTTTCTCCACGTAGGTATAAGCATCTATCTTATTAAAGATTAAAATGCTTGGCTTGCCTGTACTACCTATATCAACGAGCGTTTTATTCACTATCTCAATTTGTTCTTCAAAACCGGGGTGGGAAATATCAACAACGTGTAGCAATAGATCTGCTTCGCGAACTTCATCAAGTGTGGATTTGAAAGAGTCAACCAAATCAGTGGGCAGTTTGCGTATAAAACCAACGGTGTCTGAAAGCAAGAAAGGAAGGTTATCAATAATTACTCTGCGCACAGTCGTATCCAAAGTCGCAAAGAGTTTATCCTCCGCAAAGACTTCACTTTTGGCAAGGAGATTCATGAGAGTTGATTTTCCCACGTTGGTATAACCAATCAATGCTACGTGGATAAGTCGCCCACGGTTCTTGCGTTGGGTGGTTTTTTGCTTGTCTATCTGTACCAATTGTTCTTTGAGCAGAGCCATACGGCTTAGGATAATGCGCTTATCCATTTCGAGCTGAGTCTCTCCCGGTCCGCGTAAGCCTACCGAACCACCCCGAGCGCTCCCTGAACCACCTCCTTGTCGTTCCAAGTGTGTCCAAAGACGGGTTAATCTGGGAAGCATGTATTTGTACTGTGCCAATTCTACTTGTGTTTTGGCATTGGCCGTCTGAGCACGCATAGCAAAGATGTCAAGGATGAGTGAAGTACGGTCGAGAATCTTTACTTGCAGCTCCTTCTCAATATTCCGTATTTGCTTAGCAGAAAGCTCATCATCGAATATAACCATCCCTATTTCATGCTCGGATACATATTCTTTGATTTCTTGCAATTTACCTTTTCCTACATAAGTAACGGCATTAGCAATATCTACTCTTTGAGTGAATTTTTTTATCACTTTCGCTCCGGCAGTTTCAGCCAGAAAAGCCAATTCGTCAAGGTACTCATTCGTTTTCCTTTCGTCTTGGGTTTGAGTTATGAGAGCCACGAGAACAGTAGTTTCGGTTTGGGCTTGGGAAATTAAGAAATCTTTCATGTTAATAATTAATGGGTTGTAAATACAAAGGCAACATCGAGTTGTTTTCGTTTGTTCTATCCTTTTCTTTGCTTTTTGCAAATGCACTATAGGTAATGTAAACTGATTTTGAGTGAATATTTCCTACAAATCTTTCAACAGAATATTACCGGCTTCCTTGTAATATCGTTCCCTCGAATCGTATAAAAGCTGCCATTGTCCGTGAAAACTCTTTTCGGTATCAATCTTGAAGTCTTCAGAACCGTAAGTGTCTAATCTCTCAAGCAATAGTCCCACATTTAATTGATTAATGTCTATCGTAGGAAGAAATGCCGTATCTTCACTCTTTCGGTCATCTAACACTTCGCGAAGCAAATTAATTTCTTGCAATTGATAGAGTATTTGTTTGGTCAAACGCAAAGGGATGCGATGTTCGTGCGAAATCATTTGAGCAGTATAGAGATTTCCACCGTTGACGAAACGTTTAGCAATCAGTGACATAATCAGCAACGCTACAAAATCACGGTAACGCCGACTGATGTTGTGCGTATCTTTATCGAAGCTGAAATTTTGAATATTTTGTTCCGCATAAGTCAGTTCAACGCCGAACAGACAAATAATCCATGATACGTGAAGCCACAAAAGCAACAGCGGAATGGCTGCGAAACTACCGTAAACAGCATTGTACTTTGAAACCGATAGCTGTCCGTTAATATACAGATATTGAAAAAACTGATAGATACTGCCTGCGAAAATACCTGCTACGAACGCATATTTGAATTTCACTTTCGTGTTGGGCATAAACAGATACAGCCCCGTAAACATCAACCAAATCAAGACAAAGGGTATAAGTTTTACCAAGAAACGAAAGAGAGGGGTTAATAAGACGTAATCGTCCATCTCTTTCAGCATCGTACTCATAAAAAGGGACAACCCTGCCGAAATGACAAGTAGCATAGGCAACAAAAGAAACATGGAAAAGTAATCGGTGATTTTTCGGTACATGCTTCGGGCATTTTCTATCCCCCAAATGCGGTTAAAGGTGTTTTCGATGTTATTGATTAGATTAATAACCGTCCACAACAACAAGATTAAACCGACTCCAATAAAGATACCGTTATTGTTTGTCTCCAATAAGTAGGAGTCCACAAACCGAAGCAAGGTCTCTGTCGTGGCACTCTTCCCTCCGAACCCGTCACGAAACAGATTCTCCATGATCGTTGAAAAGCCGAACCCGCGAGCGATAGCAAAAATAACGGCAAGTATGGGTACAATAGCCAATAACGAACAGTAAGTCAGAGCCGAAGCTTTGTTGACAAGCCTGTCATTCGCAAAACGATTGATGCAGAGATACACGGTTTTTAGGAAGGTAAAGAAAGAAAATTGCCTCTTTGAAACTTCATGTTCCGTTATGCGCCAGATGTCATAGGTCAAGAACTTCCAGAATTCAATTAGCTTTTTATACATTTTATGTTTGTTTTTGCCTCCATGATACGCAAAATAGGAAAAACAGTCGGTCTATAAGCCGGGTTCCGTATTTCGATAGATACCGAAATGCCTGTCATTTATCTAAGCGGCATGTTGCCATGCCGCTTTAGCGATCTACCCTCCTGCATGGAACGAGCCACTCTCTTAACGCCGGTTTACATGATCTTACAACTCCTAAGACGTACGGCACAACGTGTCGCCACGTGTCCGGTAGGCTCTTACCCCACCTTCTCACCCTTACCGCTTCCTTATCGGAGAGGAAGGTCGGCGGTTATTTTCTTCTACGTTACTCTACCCTCGCGGATAGCTTTCCGTTAGGAAGTAGGATGCTCTGTGTTGCCCGGACTTTCCTCTTTACACACAAATGCAAGCGACAGACCGACCGACTGTTTTCTTATACAAATATAGACAATAAAACCGGTTGTGCAGGTAGCAAAAAAGAAAAAAATTCTTATTTTTGTATTTACCCGGAAAGGATAAAAGCGAAAGAAACATCTGCCCGACGAGTTCAATTGACCGATTCCCATACAAATCCCATACGATTCCCATAGAACTCCCAGCGGTTTCCCATACATCTCCCATACATCTTACTGCATTCTAAGAGCTACCTTTTACTTCCCTAAGAGTTACCTGCTATTTCCCTAAGAGCTACCTTTTGGAACGCTTATACATTGCTCGTACTTCAATGCAACCATACATAACCATCACTCAAAAAATGCTCCTCCGTTTTAGCAATCGGAGTGGAATTTTTGATGCAAAATTACCTCTAAAAATGAACCGTTTTTCATCCTTTTTTCTTATCTTTATACCTGTAACAGTCACTCTTTAAACCTGAGTTTATGAAAGCATCTACGGTCTTTTTATCTCCTTTCACGGGGCGTGTGGGTAATCTTTCGTTCTCGGTTGTCGATGGGCAACAAATGGTGCAAACCGTCAAGCGACAGCCTAAAAATCCCAGAAGCCTGAAACAAATGGAGCAGCGAGTACAGCTATCCAACGTCCTCTCCACCTATCACCTCCTGTCTTCTTTTTTGTATGAGGCTTATGAAGCCATTCCTCCTAAGTTGAATTTCTATAACCTGTTCGTCCGGCAGAATCTGAATCAAACGAAAGTGTATCTTACCAAAGAAGAAGCAGAGGCAAGGGCTTGTGTGGTGGCACCTTATCACATTTCCGAAGGCTCGTTGCCTACGATTAAAATGAGTGTGCTGGGAAATGCACTGGTTAGCTCCCTCCGCGTACCGGAACGGTATCAAATAACGGAAGAAACGAGTTCCAAAGAGGTGACTTCCATGCTTTTGGGATGTAATTCCTTTCTACATCCAAGGCATCAAATTGCCGTTATTTACCTGCAACAAATCGTCTCTCCACATACGGGCATGCCGCAGGTATCTTTACATCAATATGACTTGGATTTATTCTCAGGAGACGACACGCCTTTTTATTATGAAATCCCTCGAAAACTGTTTTGCGTACATAACGGCTACATCGGTACGGACGAAACGCTCGAAGCCGGAGGCATTGCCTACGTCATCACCCGCAGGGGTACGACAAGATTACGCACTTCTACCCAATCCATCGTTTTAACCCCCAACAATACCCTCTATAAAGAATACGCCTCCGAGAAGAAAAAAACGGAAGCGGCGCATAGCTATGGAAGTAAGGTGTCCGAAGAAAAGAATTTGACAAACCCGTACTGCATAAATGATAATTTTCATAATTTTGAAGCCGAAAACGAAAGTAAATGTTTGTTATATAACGATACGGAGATGGACAAGAAATTTGCCGAACATTCGGGCTTAGACCTTGCACGGATTAATAAAGAAGTGTTGAAAGAATGGGATGGGAACGACGTTTTTGCCAAAAGTACGACGGAACGCGAGGGTTGCCCTTCGTTTGTGTTTTACGAAGGACCACCCTCGGCGAACGGTATGCCGGGCATTCACCATGTTATGGCACGTACCATTAAAGATATATTTTGCCGGTATAAAACGATGAAAGGCTTCCGCGTGATGCGCAAAGCAGGCTGGGACACGCACGGACTGCCGGTGGAACTGGGCGTGGAAAAATCATTGGGCATTACGAAAGAAGATATTGGAAAGAAGATTTCCGTAGCCGATTATAACGCTGCCTGCCGCAAGGACGTGATGAAATATACCAAAGAATGGGAGGGGCTTACGCATAAAATGGGTTATTGGGTGGATATGGACGACCCTTACATCACTTACGATAACCGCTACATCGAAACCCTTTGGTGGCTGCTGAGCCGGCTCTACGAAAAAGGACTTCTCTATAAGGGATATACCATTCAACCCTATTCACCGGCAGCGGGAACGGGGCTGAGTTCGCACGAATTGAATCAGCCGGGTTGCTATCGCGACGTAAAAGATACGACCGTTACGGCGCAGTTTCGCATAAAGCATCCGAAGCCGGAAATGGCGGCTTGGGGCACTCCTTATTTCTTGGCATGGACTACTACGCCTTGGACGCTCCCCTCGAACACGGCTCTCTGCGTGGGCAAGAATATTGATTATGTGGCGGTGCAGTCGTACAACGCCTATACAGGGCAACCCATTACGGTGGTATTGGCAAAAGAATTATTGGATCAGCACTTTAATCCGAAAGCCGCCGGTTTGGCTTTGGAAGACTATAAACCGGGTGATAAACTGATTCCTTTCAACGTAGTGGGCAAATACAAAGGTTCCGACCTGCTGGGTATGGAGTACGAACAGCTTATCCCTTGGGTAGCCCCCGGTGAAGGGGCATTCCGCGTCATTTCAGGAGATTACGTTACTACGGAAGACGGTACGGGTATTGTTCACATTGCTCCCACGTTTGGAGCTGATGATGCGCAGGTGGCAAAAGCTGCCGGTGTCCCTCCCTTGCAACTGATTAATAAAAAGGGCGAGCTACGCCCGATGGTGGATTTAACGGGAAAATTCTATTTGCTTGAAGAGTTGGACGAGGCTTTTGTGAAGGAACGAATAAACGTTTCCTTATACAAAGAATACGCCGGACGCTTCGTAAAGAACGATTACGACCCGAACCTGACGGAAAAGGACGAAACATTGGACATCGCTATCTGCATGATGCTCAAATCTGCCAACAAAGCCTTTAAGATAGAAAAGCATACGCACAACTATCCGCACTGTTGGCGCACGGACAAGCCGGTGCTTTACTATCCGCTGGATAGCTGGTTTATCCGCTCCACAGCTTGCAAAGAGCGTATGGCGGAGTTGAACAAATCCATTCATTGGAAGCCGGAATCAACGGGAACGGGGCGTTTCGGCAAATGGTTGGAGAATCTGAACGATTGGAACCTGAGCCGTTCGCGCTATTGGGGAACACCGCTTCCTATCTGGCGCACGGAGGATACCGGCGAAGAAATCTGTATCCAATCCGTAGAAGCGCTTTATAATGAAATAGAGAAATCCGTAGCAGCCGGCTTTATGAAAGCCAATCCTTACAAAGACAAGGGGTTTGTGCCGGGTGATTACAACGCGGAGAACTACAATAAGATAGATTTGCATCGTCCGTATGTGGATGACATTATACTGGCGTCAAAGACCGGAAAGCCGATGAAGCGTGAGGCGGATTTGATTGATGTTTGGTTTGATTCGGGAGCTATGCCCTATGCACAAATCCATTATCCCTTTGAAAATAAAGAGATTTTGGACAGGGGAGAGGTGTATCCGGCGGATTTTATAGCCGAAGGGGTTGACCAAACTCGTGGGTGGTTCTTTACGTTGCACGCTATTGCGGCGATGGCGTTCGATACTATATCCTTTAAGGCGGTTGTTTCCAATGGGTTGGTGCTGGATAAATTCGGTAATAAGATGTCCAAGCGATTGGGCAATGCCGTTGACCCTTTCACTACTATTGAGCAATATGGCTCCGACCCTTTGCGTTGGTATATGATAACTAATGCCTCGCCTTGGGATAACCTGAAGTTCAACACGGAAGGGATAGAAGAGGTACAACGCAAATTCTTCGGAACGCTGTACAATACCTATTCTTTCTTTGCCCTCTATGCCAATGTGGACGGTTTTGAATACAAAGAAACCAATATCCCGATGAGCGAACGTCCGGAAATAGATCGTTGGATACTTTCCGCGCTTCATTCCTTGATTAAAGAAACCGATGCCTGTTACAACGATTACGAACCAACCAAAGCCGGACGTCTTATCTCCGACTTTGTGAACGATAACCTTTCCAATTGGTATGTACGTCTGAACCGTAAACGTTTTTGGGGTGGGGAGTATTCCCAAGACAAAATCTCGGCGTATCAGACTCTATATACCTGTTTGGAAACCGTGGCAAGGCTTATGGCTCCGATAGCTCCTTTCTATGCCGACCGTCTATATACGGATTTGATTACTGCAACAAAACGAGATACTGTGGTTTCCGTACACTTAGCCAAATATCCCGCATACAACGCCGGTATGGTGGATACGGAGTTGGAAACGCGGATGCAGACGGCACAAGACATTACTTCTATGGTATTGGCTCTGCGTCGCAAAGTGAATATCAAAGTCCGCCAACCGTTGCAACGCATCATGATTCCCGTTATCAATGACGAACAGCGGAAGCACATAGAAGCTGTAAAAAACCTAATCATAAGCGAGGTAAACGTCAAAGAAGTGAACTTTGTGGACGGTACTGCCGGCATATTGGTGAAGAAAGTAAAATGTGATTTTAAGAAGCTCGGTCCCAAGTTCGGCAAACAGATGAAAGCCGTGGCAAAAGCTGTAGAAGAGATGTCGCAGGAAGCCATTGCAGAGCTAGAGAAAGAGGGTAAATATGCCTTTAATCTGGATGGTGCAACGGTTGTTGTCGAAACAGCCGACGTGGAAATCATCAACGAAGATATTCCCGGTTGGTTGGTTGCCAACGAAGGAAAACTAACCGTTGCCCTCGAAGTAACCATCACAGAAGCGTTGCGTCATGAAGGTATTGCCCGCGAATTGATAAATCGTATTCAGAACATCCGTAAGTCAAGTGGCTTTGAGATAACAGATAAAATAAGGATAGTCTTATCTAAAAATCCGCAAGCGGATGGTGCTGTAAATGAATATAATAGTTATATTTGCAATCAGGTTTTAGGCAATTCTTTGGTGCTGGCGGACACGGTGGAGAATGGAGTGGAACTGGAGTTTGATGACTTTTCGTTGTTCATCAACATCACAAAAAGTTCAAATTAAGAATATAAAGATCTCTTAAAAAGTAGTTTTAAAACAACAGATGCTACAATATGGTTTGGAATGTTGATATTGCAACAGGTATAGTAGTAAAGTGTTAATTTAAGGAGTTTTACTATGGCAGAAAAAACAAGGTATTCGGATGCGGAGTTAGAAGAATTCCGCGCCATCATAGAGGAAAAACTGAAGTTGGCAAGACGTGATTACGAACAACTGAAATTAAGTATCATGAATTTAGATGGTAACAGTACGGATGATACTTCCCCTACTTATAAGGTTTTTGAAGAGGGAGCTAATACGCTTTCCAAACCATATTGTAGCATCTGTTGTTTTAAAACTACTTTTTAAGAGATCTTTATATTCTTAATTTGAACTTCTTGCGATATTGATGAACAACGAAAAGTCATCGAACTCCAGTTCCACTCCATTCTCCACCGTGTCCGCCAGCACCAATGAATTACCTAACACCTGATTGCAAATATAACTATTATATTCATTTACAGCACCATCCGTTTGCAGATTTTTAGATAAGACTATCCTTATTTTATCCGTTATCTCAAAGCCACTCGACTTACGGATGTTTTGAATACGGTTTATCAATTCGCGGGCAATACCTTCATGACGCAAGGCTTCGGTGATGGTTACTTCGAGGGCAACGGTCAATTTTCCTTCGTTGGCAACCAACCAACCGGAAATATCTTCGTTGATGATTTCCACGTCGGTTGTTTCGACAACGACCGTTGCACCCTCCAAATTAAAGGCGTATTTACCCCCCTTTTCTAATTCTGCAATGGCTTCCTGTGACATTTCTTCCACGGCTTTTGCCACCGCTTTCATCTGTTTGCCGAACTTGGGACCGAGCTTCTTAAAATCACATTTTACCTTCTTCACCAATATACCGGCTGTGCCGTCCACAAAGTTCACTTCTTTGACGTTTACCTCGCTTATGATTAGGTTGTTTACGGCTTCTATGTGCTTCCGCTGTTCGTCATTGATAACGGGAATCATGATGCGTTGCAACGGTTGGCGGACTTTGATATTCACTTTGCGGCGCAGAGCCAATACCATAGAGGTAATGTCTTGTGCCGTCTGCATCCGTATTTCCAGCTCCGTGTCCACCATACCGGCGTTGTATGCGGGATATTTGGCTAAGTGTACGGAAATCATAGTATCTCGTTTCGTTGCGGCAATCAAATCCAGATATAGACGGTCGGCGTAGAAAGGGGCTATCGGAGCCATAAGCCTTGCCACAGTTTCCAGACAGGTATATAGCGTTTGGTACGCCGAAATCTTATCTTGAGAATACTCCCCACCCCAGAAACGTTTGCGGTTCAGACGCACGTACCAATTAGAAAGGTTATCGTTCACAAAGTCGGAGATGAGACGCCCTGCTTTGGTAGGTTCATAATCATTGTAACAAGTATCGGTTTCTCTAATCAAAGAATGGAGTACGGAAAGTATCCAACGGTCTATTTCCGGGCGTTCACTTATCGGAATATCGGCTTCCTTGTATTCAAAACCGTCCACATTGGCATAGAGAGCAAAGAAAGAATAGGTATTGTACAGCGTTCCGAAGAATTTGCGTTGCACCTCTTCTATCCCTTCCGTATTGAACTTCAGGTTATCCCAAGGCGAGGCATTGGTTATCATGTACCAACGCAAGGGGTCGGAACCGTATTGCTCAATGGTAGAGAAAGGATCAACAGCATTGCCCAACCGCTTGGACATCTTATTACCAAACTTATCCAGCACCAGCCCATTGGAAACAACCGCCTTAAAGGATATGGTATCGAACGCCATCGCCGCAATAGCGTGCAACGTAAAGAACCACCCACGAGTCTGGTCAACCCCTTCGGCTATAAAATCCGCCGGATACACCTCTCCCCTGTCCAAAATCTCTTTATTTTCAAAGGGATAATGAATTTGCGCATAAGGCATGGCTCCCGAATCAAACCAAACATCAATCAAATCCGCTTCACGCTTCATCGGTTTTCCGGTTTTCGATACCAATACAATGTCGTCCACATACGGGCGATGCAAATCTATCTTATTGTAGTTGTCCGCGCTGTAATCGCCCGGCACAAATCCTTTGTCTTTGTAAGGATTGGCTTTCATAAAGCCGGCGGCTAGGGATTTTTCTATTTCATTATAAAGCTCTTCTACGGATTGGATACAGATTTCTTCGCCCGTATCTTCCGTGCGCCAGATAGGAAGCGGTGTTCCCCAATAGCGCGAACGGCTCAGGTTCCAATCATTCAGGTTCTCCAACCATTTGCCGAAACGTCCCGTTCCGGTCGATTCCGGCTTCCAATGAATGGATTTGTTCAACTCCGCCATACGTTCCTTGCAAGCCGTAGAGCGGATAAACCAACTATCCAGCGGATAGTAAAGCACAGGCTTGTCCGTGCGCCAACAGTGCGGATAGTTGTGCGTATGTTTTTCTATCTTAAAGGCTTTGTCGGCAGATTTGAGCATCATGCAGATAGAGATGTCCAATATTTCGTCCTTTTCCGTCAGGTTCGGGTCGTAATCGTTCTTTACGAAGCGTCCGGCGTATTCTTTGTATAAGGAAACGTTTATCCGTTCCTTCACAAAAGCCTCGTCCAACTCTTCAAGCAAATAGAATTTTCCCGTTAAATCCACCATCGGGCGTAGCTCGCCCTTTTTATTAATCAGTTGCAAGGGAGGGACACCGGCAGCTTTTGCCACCTGCGCATCATCGGCTCCAAACGTGGGGGCAATGTGAACAATACCCGTACCGTCTTCCGTAGTAACATAATCCCCGGAAATGACGCGGAATGCTCCTTCACCAGGGGCTACCCAAGGGATAAGCTGTTCGTATTCCATACCCAGCAGGTCGGAACCTTTGTACTCGCCCACTACGTTGAAAGGAATTAATTTATCACTCTGTTTATAGTCTCCCAAAGCCAAACCGGCGGCTTTCGGGTTAAAGTGCTCATCCGATAACTCTTTTGCCAACACCACCGTAATAGGTTGCCCCGTATAGCTGTTGTACGACTGCACCGCCACATAATCAATATTCTTGCCCACGCAGAGAGCCGTGTTCGAGGGGAGCGTCCAAGGCGTAGTAGTCCATGCCAAGAAATAAGGAGTGCCCCAAGCTGCCATTTCCGGCTTCGGATGCTTTATGCGAAACTGCGCCGTAACGGTCGTATCTTTTACGTCGCGGTAGCAACCCGGCTGATTCAATTCGTGCGAACTCAGCCCCGTTCCCGCTGCCGGCGAATAGGGTTGAATAGTATATCCCTTATAGAGAAGTCCTTTTTCGTAGAGTCGGTTCAGTAACCACCAAAGGGTTTCGATGTAGCGGTTATCGTAAGTGATGTAAGGATCGTCCATATCCACCCAATAACCCATTTTATGCGTAAGTCCCTCCCATTCTTTGGTATATTTCATCACGTCCTTGCGGCAGGCAGCGTTATAATCGGCTACGGAAATCTTTTTCCCGATGTCTTCTTTCGTAATGCCCAATGATTTTTCCACACCCAGCTCCACCGGCAGTCCGTGTGTATCCCAGCCCGCTTTGCGCATCACGCGGAAGCCTTTCATCGTTTTATACCGGCAAAATATATCTTTAATGGTACGCGCCATAACGTGGTGAATGCCCGGCATACCGTTCGCCGAGGGTGGTCCTTCGTAAAACACAAACGAAGGGCACCCCTCGCGTTCCGTCGTACTTTTGGCAAAAACGTCGTTCCCATCCCATTCTTTCAACACTTCTTTATTAATCCGTGCAAGGTCTAAGCCCGAATGTTCGGCAAATTTTTTGTCCATCTCCGTATCGTTATATAACAAACATTTACTTTCATTTTCGGCTTCAAAATTATGAAAATTATCATTTATGCAATATGGGTTTGTCAAATTCTTTTCTTCGGATACCCTACTTCCATAGCTATGCGCCGCTTCTGCTTTTTTCTTCTCGGAGGCATATTCTTTATAGAGGGTATTGTTGGGGGTTAAAACGATAGATTGGGTAGAAGTGCGTAATCTTGTCGTACCCCTGCGGGTGATGACGTAGGCAATGCCTCCGGCTTCGAGTGTTTCGTCCGTACCGATGTAGCCGTTATGTACGTAAAACAGCTTTCTGGGGATTTCATAATAAAAAGGCGTGTCGTCTCCTGAGAATAAATCCAAGTCATATTGATGTAAAGATACCTGCGGCATGCCCGTATGTGGAGAGACGATTTGTTGCAGGTAAATAACGGCAATTTGAT
>SNRY01000538.1_pt1 | contig 12568 bp, 9 predicted proteins | sample 4693421 | NCBI WGS metagenome assembly SNRY01 (sample SAMN11003215, study PRJNA524138) | termite gut metagenome | isolation source: Bacteroidetes bacterial symbionts from single cell of protist host amplifed... | host: Streblomastix strix ... | reverse complement strand
CGCTTCAAAGATGCTTAATAACTTTTTCTCATCTTCTGTCATTCTACACCAATATTGTACACAAAAATACAATTAACAAACATATAACAAAAACTTTTTGTAAATATTTAATAGGGCTGCCTTGTCGCTGAAGAGTTTGAAAACCCGCTTGAACCTTTTGGAATGGGGATAAGAGGAGGAGTCAGAATGTGAAATTCATTTATTTCTTTTGAGCGATTTGTAAACCGGAATAAACACAAATGCCGCCGACATGATAAGAGACAGGATAATCGGACCATCAATATGCTCCACACCGGTGAGTATAATATAACAAAGCGCCATCCAAAGAAGGATGATACAAATAATTTGTGTTTTTGATAACGGACGTTTCATAGCGAAATAGGATATTAATGGGTACGGCTTGTATTATCAGCCACAATTTTAAATAATTTATCGTTAGGTCGAATCTTTTCTTCAATTTTCATAGAGAAGTATTCGCGTTGTTTGACTGTTTGCACCGGTTTTAAATCCACACGCGCCTCCTCAAGAATAGTATATATGGCTCCGGTGGTAGGTCCGGTAATAAGCAGTTTATCGCCTACGTTTAATTCGGTAGCTTCTACTAGAAACTCTGCTACACCGATGTTACCGAAATATTTAATGCCTTTGCCCACATATACTTTTCGCTCGGTAGCTTCGGAACCGTAATTTCTGCTCCATTCGCCTAAACGTTGCCCCAGGTAGTAACCGTCCCAGAAACCACGATTGAAGACTGCTTTCAGGCGTTCGTCCCAAGCTGCAATCTTTTCGTCGGTATAAGTACCTTCAGTATAAGACTGAATGGCTTGCTTATAGCATTCGCAAACAGTCCGCACATATTCCGGCCCGCGGGCGCGTCCTTCTATTTTAAAGACACGCACACCGGCTTCTATCATCTTATTGATAAAATGAATCGTCTTTAAATCTTTGGGGGACATGATGTATTGATTGTCCACCTCAAGCTCCACATCCGTTTCCTTGTCCCGCACAATGTAGGCACGCCGGCACGCTTGCATACAAGAACCGCGATTGGCAGAACTATTCATCTCATGCAGCGAGAGGTAACACTTTCCCGAAACAGCCATACACAATGCTCCGTGGCAGAACATTTCAATACGGATAAGTTCTCCACTCGGACCGCAAATGTTTTCTTCTTGAATCCGGCGATATATTTCGGCTGTCTGTTTTAGATTTAATTCACGAGCCAATACGACTACATCGGCAAATTGCGCATAGAACTTTAGCGCTTCGGTATTAGAGATGTTCAGTTGAGTCGAGAGGTGGACTTCCTGCTCAATTTGACGCGCATAGCTCATTACCGCCACATCTGCAGCGATGACGGCAGAAATGCCGGCACTCTTTGCCGCATCAATAATGGTTCGCATCAGCGTTAAATCTTCATCATAAATAATCGTATTGAGGGTGAGATAGCTTTTCAATCCGTTTTTATCGCAAATTTGCACAATATCATGCAGGTCGTTTATTGTAAAGCTATTTGACGAGCGTGCACGCATATTCAGATGCTCAATACCAAAGTAAACGGAGCCGGCTCCTCCCTGTATGGCAGCAGCAAGGGAGTCGCGGGAACCGACGGGAGCCATTATTTCAAAGTCTTGTATCATTTTGCCGTAAAATCTTGCTGTAAAAGTTTTATGGAATTGTCGGGCAAAGGTAACTTTTTTCCGGATGTAATGTTAAAAGGGATTATGTTTACTAGAGGTAGATTCAAGTTCTAACTGCGACACTTCGTTCAAAGAAGTATAAAAGATTTTAGATGGTGGTTGAAAGCCTAATTTTTCTCTTGGTCTTCGATTAATTTTGTTCCGAACAAGCTTTGATATACCCATAGCTATAGACGTTAAAATTAGAACTTTTAGGGATGTATTGTCTAATCAAGCCATTGGTATATTCATTCAATCCCCTTTCCCGCAGAGGCGTCTTTTTTTGCCTGTTTCTTACGGATCGTGCGCCTATTTCTCACGGATCGTGCGCCTATTTCTCACGGAGTGCGAGCCTATTTCTCACGGATCGTGCGCCTATTTCTCACGGATCATGAGCCTATTTCTCACGGGGCGTGAGCCTATTTCTCACGAAGCGTGAGCCTATTTCTCATAACCCGACTCCGGCTCTAATAGTGGAAAGTGAGGGGGCTATATATAATAAGGTGTAAATAGAGAGCTAAATATTCTTTTCTCATTAAACTTTTTTCCTTTTCGAGCATCTAACTACATAGGGCTGACAGCCCATCTTCGTTAGAATTAAAATCAACACACGGAATAGACAAATGAATAGAAACATTAAGCGAGGTATTTTTATCCTTATCGGAGCCGTTGTCCTTGCCTTGGGGGTGCGTTATTTCCTTCCGGGAAAAGAGACCGGCGAACCGGCGGGGGAGGTATCAAAAAGAGCAATCCCACAGGGGAGAGAGAACAGAGCGTTGAACGTCAATGCAATGGTTATTAAAAGGCAGTCGCTGACGGACGAGGTGGAGGCGAGGGGGCGGCTTATGCCTGACGAGGAGGTGGATTTATCTTTTGAGACATCCGGTAAAATTATGCAAATCAATTTCATAGAGGGATCTGTGGTGGAGAAAGGGCAGTTGCTGGCTAAAGTGAACGATGCTTCTTTGCAGGCGCAGTTGAAGCGATTGGAAGTGCAGTTGAAGCTGGCTGAAGACCGCGTGTTTCGCCAAAGCGCCTTGTTGGAAAAGGATGCGGTTAGTAAGGAAGCCTACGAGCAGGTGCGAACGGACTTGGAGACGTTGCAGGCAGACATTGAACTAATCAAAGCCAACATTGCTTTGACGGAGCTGCACGCACCGTTTGAGGGGGTTATCGGCTTGCGGCAAATCAGTGAGGGGGCTTATGCGTCGCCCTCCATAACGGTGGCGAAGCTGACTAAAATATCGCCTTTGAAACTTGAGTTTTCGGTCAACGAGCATCATGCTCCTTTTATTAAAAGGGGTACAAAGGTTAGCTTTCATATTGAGGGTCATCTGGAAACGTTTAATGCTTCGGTATATGCCACTGAATCGAGAATTACGACTGTCAATACACTTGCTGTCCGCGCTCTTTATCCGAATGAAGGTCATGAGTTGCTTCCGGGCTATTCGGCGGTTTTGAAAATCAAAGTACACGAAATACCCAATGCCATTGCGATACCTTCGGAAGCCATCATACCCGAAATGGGAGTGGACAAGGTGTTCCTATACAAGCACGGCAAGGCGCAGCCCGTTGTGATTACCAAAGGATTGCGCACGGATGCCCAAGTACAGGTGCTGGAAGGATTGAGCATCGGCGACACCATTATCACTTCGGGAACGTTGCAACTGCGCATGGGGCTGGATGTGGTGCTGGATGAGATTAATTAAGAGTTGAAAGTGGAAAATTGAAGATTGAAAGTGAAGAGAACTTTCAACTCTCCATTTTCAACTTCCCACTTTCCACTTTCAATTTTCCACTTTCAATTATAATAAAAATGAATATTTCCGAATTAAGCATCCGCCGTCCGGTATTGGCTACGGTGTTGACACTCATTATTATATTGTTTGGTATCATTGGCTATACCTATTTGGGGGTAAGGGAATTTCCTTCGGTGGATAATCCCATTATCTCGGTTACCTGTTCGTACCCCGGAGCCAATGCCGATGTCATTGAAAATCAGATAACGGAGCCGTTGGAACAGAACATCAACGGTATTCCCGGCATCCGTTCGCTTTCCAGCGTGAGCAGCCAGGGACAAAGCCGCATTACGGTGGAGTTTGAGCTGTCCGTTGATTTGGAAACTGCCGCCAATGACGTGCGCGATAAAGTGTCGCGTGCGCAGCGTTTCCTCCCGCGTGATTGCGACCCGCCTACCGTAGCGAAAGCCGATGCCGATGCATCACCTATTTTAATGGTAGCCATACAAAGCGACAAACGCTCTTTGCTGGAATTGAGCGAAATAGCCGACCTCACCGTAAAGGAGCAACTGCAAACCATCTCCGATGTGAGTAGTGTGGCTATTTGGGGAGAGAAGCGTTATTCCATGCGTCTTTGGCTCGACCCGATGAAAATGGCGGGGTATGACATTACGCCGATGGACGTGAAAAATGCCGTTGACCGCGAAAACGTAGAACTGCCTTCCGGGAGCATCGAAGGGAATACGACCGAGCTAACTATCCGCACATTGGGGCTGATGCACACAGCCCATGAGTTTAACAGCCTGATTATTCGAGAAGATAACGAACGAATTGTTCGCTTTGGCGACATCGGCTATGCGGAATTAGGTCCTCAGGACATCCGAAGTTATATGAAAATAAACGGCGTGCCGATGGTGGGCGTAGTGGTGATTCCTCAACCCGGAGCGAACCACATAGAGATAGCCGACGCCGTATATGAGCGTATGAGAATAATGAAGAAGGATTTGCCGGAGGACATCGTAACAAGCTTCAGCTTCGACAACACGAAGTTTATCCGAGCCTCCATCGATGAGGTAAAAGAGACGGTTTACATTGCTTTTCTATTGGTTATCATTATTATTTTCCTCTTTCTGCGCGATTGGCGCGTTACGCTCGTGCCGTGCATCGTCATTCCCGTTTCGCTCATCGGGGCGTTCTTCGTGATGTACGTGGCGGGGTTCTCCATCAATGTGCTTTCCATGCTGGCTATTGTGCTTGCCGTGGGGTTGGTAGTGGACGATGCCATTGTGATGACGGAGAACATTTATATTCGCGTAGAAAAAGGAATGGCGCCCAAAGAGGCGGGGATAGAAGGAGCCAAGGAGATATTCTTCGCCATTGTTTCTACCACTATTACGTTGGTTGCCGTGTTCTTCCCCATTGTGTTTATGGAGGGGATGACGGGGCGGCTTTTCCGCGAATTCAGTATCGTTCTTTCCGGTTCGGTGATTATTTCTGCTTTCTCTGCGCTTACCTTCACGCCCATGCTGGCATCTAAATTGCTTGTCAAAAGGGAAAAACAGAATTGGTTTTATCGGAAAACAGAACCTTTCTTCAACGGAATGAACCGGGGATACAGCCGGGGATTGGCGTTCTTTCTGCGCCGGCGAGTGATAGCCATCCTCTTTGTGGGGGTTACCGTTATTCTTATTGTGTATTTGTGGGGGGCTATTCCAGCAGAAATGGCTCCGCTGGAAGACCGTTCCAACATAGCCATAAATACGCGTGGGGCGGAAGGAATCACTTATGAATACATACGCGACTATACGGAAGATTTGAACTTGTTGACGGATTCGCTGATTCCCGATGCAGCATCCATTACCGCGCGTGTTGCCGGCGGGGGTGGAAACATCACCATTTCCTTGCGGGACATGAAAGAAAGGGATTACTCCCAAATGGAGATAGCAGAGAAACTCGCGCGCGCCGTGCAAAAGAAAACAAAGGCGCGGGCTTTCGTGCAACAGCAATCCACCTTCGGCGGGAGACGGGCATCCATGCCGGTACAGTACGTAATCCAGGCAACGAACCTAAGGAAGTTGCAAGATGTGCTTCCGGCATTTATGAACAAAGTGTATGACAATCCGGTATTTCAAATGGCGGATGTTAACCTCAAATTCAGTAAACCCGAAGCGCGTGTAGGTATCAACCGCGATAAGGCAACCATGATGGGAGTAAGCACGCGCAACATTGCACAAACGCTTCAATACGGTCTTAGCGGTCAGCGTATGGGGTATTTCTATATGAACGGAAAGCAATACGAGATTCTGGGCGAAATCAACCGGCAGCAACGGAATAAGCCGGTCAACCTGCGCTCCATTTATATCCGCAGTGATAAGAACGAGATGATTCAGTTGGACAATCTGGTAGAGTTAACCGAAGACATCGCTCCGCCCCAACTCTACCGGTATAACCGTTTTGTATCCGCCACTGTCTCGGCAGGACTTGCCGAAGGTAAGACTATCGGGATGGGATTGGACGAGATGGACAAGATAGCCAAAGAAACGCTTGATGATACGTTTCGTACGGCTCTGTCGGGCGATTCCAAAGATTATATGGAAAGCTCTTCGAGTTTGATGTTCGCCTTCGGTTTGGCGATTATGCTGATTTACCTTATCTTAGCCGCTCAATTTGAGAGTTTCAAAGACCCGCTTGTCATCATGCTGACCGTGCCGTTGGCTGTTGCGGGAGCGTTGGTATTCATGTATTTCTCGAATCAGACGATGAATATATTCAGTCAAATCGGTATCATCATGCTTATCGGTCTGGTAGCCAAGAACGGTATTTTGATTGTGGAGTTTGCCAATCAAAAGCAAGAAGCCGGCGAAGATAAAATGACTGCCATTCGTGATGCAGCTCTGCAACGCTTGCGTCCGATTCTGATGACGAGTGCCGCCACTATTTTAGGATTGCTTCCGTTGGTATTCGCTTCGGCAGAAGGAGCAAACGGACGTATCGCCATGGGGATTGCCGTTGTTGGAGGGATGCTGGTTTCTACGGTGTTGACTATGTTTATCGTACCTGCTATGTATAGTTTTATTTCGACGAGTCGTAATTAATAAAAACCTTATCTTTGTATTTTAGCACATAAATCTGACAATCATGATAGTAATTACCGGTAAAGAGTTTGGAGACAATCCGCAGAAGTACATTGATTTGGCAACAAAAGAAAGAATCATAATCAAAAAAGAACAGGAATATCTTGAAATCGTTCCTCGTGGTAAATCCATACCCGAAAATCCAAGCCCGAGTAATGACCCCTATTTCGATGATCCGGAAAACATAGAAAGAATATTGCATTCGAGCGCACAGGTAGCGGAAGGAAAGGTACATAAATTGGAAAGAGAAGATGTTCATTCACTTTTAGGATTGGATTGATGAAGTACTATGGACTTGAATACACTGATGATGCTAAAGATGATATTCAGCATTTGAAGAAATCCGGTGATAAGATTACTCTCAAAAAGCTTGAAACTTTGTTGTTGGAACTTACTGAACATCCGACAACGGGAACAGGAAACCCCGAAAAACTGAAAAACAATCTTTCCGGCAAATGGTCTCGGAGGATAAATCACAGGCATAGGCTTGTATATGAAATACATGAAATGACAATAACAGTTGTCATTGTAAATGCTTACGGACATTATTCGGACAAATAATTATCTGATATGAGGACTATCAATATAAAATATATCTTCTTTTCCCCTGTTATTGCCTTCTTCCTATTTTATAACGTTTCTATACAAGCGCAACAGCGAGTATTGGATTTAAAGTCATGTTTGGAAATCGGTTTGGAGAACAACTATTCCTTGCGTGTCAGTCGTAATGACGAACAAATAAGCAAAAACAACGTTACTTTAGCCAATGCCGGATATTTGCCTACACTTGACGCATCGGGAAGTTCTCAGAATGTATTGAACAGCACCGATACGAAAGTACGCGCTACGGGCGAGACAAACAGCGAGAGCGCTGCTTTTGACCAAACGTTGAACGTGGGGCTTAACCTGAACTGGACTATCTTTGACGGGTTTAAGATGACCGCCAATTACAAACGTCTGAAAGAATTGGAGAAACAAGGAGAGATAAATACTCGCCTCACCATAGAGGATTTTATAGCCGACTTCGCGGCAGAATATTATAATAACATCCAGCAGAAGATTCGCCTAAAGAACTTTCATTATGCCGTTTCACTTTCTAAGGAACGGCTTCGCATCGTAGAGGCGCGATATACGATTGGAGACTTTTCCCGTCTCGACTTGCAACAGGCACGGGTGGATTTCAATGCCGACAGTTCCAGTTACATGAAGCAGCAAGAGCGTTTGCAGACTTCACATATCCGCTTGAACGAATTGATGGCTTACGAAGATGTGAACCGGATAATCTCCACTTCCGATTCGATTATTGGCGTGAACACCCTTCTTGATTTTGATGAATTATGGGAATCCACATTGAAAACAAATGCTTCGATATTGAAAGCCGAACGGAACAACGCATTAGCCGAGTTGGATTTGAAGAATGTGTATTCGCGCAATTACCCTTATGTAAGGCTTAGCTCTGGATACGGATATACGTTGAACAATTATGGTACAGGAGTTAATAGCCGCCGGAACAATTTGGGCTTTAATGCCGGTATTACCGTCGGTTTCAACATTTTCGACGGCAATAGGAAAAGAGAACGGACAAACGCTAACATTGCCATAGCAAATGCCCGGTTAAGGCAGCAGGAGCTGGAGCAATCCCTCCGGGCGGACATTAACAATTTGTGGCAGGCTTACTGCAATAACCTTCAAATGCTGAAACTCGAACGGGAGAATCTCGTTGCCGCTAAAGAGAACCACGACATCGCACGGGAACGTTATTTGCTGGGAGACCTTTCGGGAATTGCGATGCGCGAAGCCCAGAAAAGCCTCCTTGATGCCGAAGAACGGATACTCACAGCCGAATACAATACCAAATTATGCGAAATATCCTTGTTGCAGATTAGCGGTAGGGTGGTAGAATATGTGGAATAGTTGTTATATTTGCGCTTATGAACCTCAAAACCATATCGCAATGAAAACAACCGGAGAATCCCGCCCTCTCGTATCCTTCGACTGGGCAATCAAACGTCTATTGCGCAACAAAGCCAACTTTGAAGTGCTGGAGGGTTTCTTGAGTGAATTGTTAAGATGCTCCATTAAGATTGCGCAAATATTGGAAAGCGAAAGCAATCAGGAAACTTACAGGGATAAGTTTAACAAGGTGGACATCCTTGTGGAAGACGAGAAAAAGGAGTTAATGATTATCGAACTGCAATACACACGCGAGTTTGATTATTTCCACCGTATGCTCTACGGTGCCAGCAGGGTAATAATTGACAATTTATTCAAGGGCAGTGAATATGTAAAGGTGAAGAAAGTGTATTCCATCAATATTGCCTATTTCGATTTGGGCGATGGAAGCGATTATGTCTATCACGGTAAAACGCATTTCAAGGGCATTCATACACAGGACGAGCTTCATCTCTCGGCATTGCAACGTGAGAAGTTCGGCAAGATGGAAGTGGGTGACTTGCACCCGGAATACTACATTCTTAAAGTAAATCACTTCAATGATGTAGCCAAAGACACGCTTGACGAATGGATTTATTACCTGAAGAATAACGCCATAAAGGATGAATTCACGGCTCAGGGATTGGACAAAGCCCGTGAGATATTGAATTATGACTTGCTTTCACCCGATGAAAAGAGGAATTACGACAAGGATTTGGATGCGGTGCTTGGAGAAGCCAGTGCCATTTATACGGCAAAAGAAGAAGGAAAGATAGAGGGAAAAATAGAAGGAATTGAAGAGGGAATAGAAAAAGGAATAGAAAAGCGCAACAAAGAAATCGTACTCAACGCTCACCGTTCCGCTCTGACGGTGGAAACTATCCGTTCCCTCACCGGTCTCTCGCAAGAAGAAATACAAGCAATTATAGAGAGTTGAAAGTGGAGAATGGCAAAAGAAAAAACAGTCTATGTTTGCAAGAACTGTGGGCAAGAGTCTCCTAAATGGGTAGGAAAATGTCCCGCGTGCGGTGAATGGAACACCTATACGGAAGAAATCATACGCAAAGCCCCTTCCAATTCGCTCCATCCCTCCGGCATTACCTCTTCCAAGAACATCCCCCTAACATTAAAAGACATTGAAGCCGGCGACGAACCACGCATTAATATGCACGACGATGAACTGAATCGCGTACTGGGAGGTGGTTTAGTGCCCGGTTCATTAGTCTTAATCGGTGGCGAACCCGGAATAGGGAAATCCACCTTGGTGCTGCAAACCGTCTTGCGAATACCGGACAAACGCATCCTCTACGTTTCGGGTGAAGAAAGCGCCCGGCAGCTAAAGCTGCGTGCCGACCGCATCACCCGGCAATCCGGCGATTGTTTCATTGTTTGCGAAACGTCTCTGGAGCAAATCTATGTACACATTAAAAACCTCCGCCCCGACTTGGTCATCGTTGATTCCATTCAAACCATTTCGACGGAAACCATTGACTCATCACCCGGAAGCATTGTGCAAGTGCGCGAATGTTCGGCTTCCATCCTCCGCTTTGCCAAAGAAACGCACACCCCCGTATTGCTCATCGGGCATATCAACAAGGAAGGAAGCATTGCCGGTCCGAAAGTCTTGGAGCACATCGTTGATACGGTGTTGCAGTTTGAAGGCGACCAACACTATATGTACCGCATCCTCCGCAGCATCAAAAACAGGTTTGGCAGCACCGCCGAATTGGGCATCTACGAAATGCGGCAGGACGGATTGCGACAAGTGAGCAACCCTTCGGAACTCCTGCTTTCGCAAGACCATGAGGGAATGAGCGGAGTAGCTGTTGCCTCCGCTATGGAAGGGGTCCGTCCTTTTCTTATCGAGACGCAAGCCTTGGTCAGCTCGGCAGTCTACGGCAATCCGCAACGATCAGCCACAGGCTTTGACATCCGGCGGATGAACATGCTCTTGGCTGTGCTCGAGAAGCGGGCAGGTTTTAAGTTGGCACAAAAAGACGTATTCCTCAATATTGCCGGAGGGCTGAAAGTGAGCGACCCAGCCATTGACCTGGCAGTGATTAGCGCCATACTCTCCTCCAACATGGATATAGCCATAGAGCCGGGAGTCTGTCTGGCGGGAGAGGTCGGTTTATCGGGAGAAATCCGTCCGGTCAGCCGCATGGAACAGCGGATAGGAGAAGCCGAGAAGTTAGGATTCAAACGATTCCTTCTGCCCAAGTATAATTTGCAGGGGATTGACCAGAAAAAGAGGAAGATAGAACTAATCCCGGTAAGGAAAGTGGAAGAAGGGGTGAAAGATCTTTTCGGGTAAGGGCAAACGAATGCTGCCCTATCTACCGCCTTCCGGTGAGCCTCTTTCAATGTTTTTCTCCTATTCCTACCACTATTGGCTTCATTTCCATATTGATTCCATAGAGTACACCTTCAAATCTTTTATCTCAATGTTATGTCCCCAGAAATGAAAACCTTCCGCGTTGTTCTTATCAGGTTTCCGTTCCATTGAATAATACCAAATTGCTATCAAGATAGTATAATCTACATAACCCGTTAGCGGAATTACAACAGGGTAGCCACATCAAAATAATGTTGCAGGGCGCGAAAGCAAGGCATGCCTTCATTTATTTATTTGTTTTAACACAGAGACTCAGAGACGCAGAGTTTGTAGATTCTCCGTGTCTCTGTGCCTCTGTGTTTATAAAAAACGTAGAATGAAATGCGCTATTTGATGACGGGTTGGTATAAGTTCCCGAAGCGCCCTGCATCACCCATTGGGTGTTATTCTTGTTTCCGTCCACCGGCAATTCAAACAGTTCCGGACACTCTCAAAATCCTGTAACATGGCTCTCATATTTCCATTCTTTCAAATTTTAAGAATGGGATTAATCTACGAGAAAAAAAGGATGTAACCTGTAGTACATTTATATCGAAAGTATAATTGACAAAACGGTAGGCTCACATTCCGCGAGAAATAGGCTCACGCCCCGTGGGAAATAGGCTCACGCTTCGTGAGAAATAGGCTCACGCTCCGTGGGAAATAGGCTCACGCTCCGTGGGAAATACGTTGATCACCATCAACGTAACGATTGCCACGGCTATCATCACCAAACCCCTCCGGGAAGATACCGGAGCAACGGTGTACAGCTTCGACAGTTAAAAGTGGAAAGTGATTTTCCTGAACCTATCTTTCCTCTCTCTCCTTTGGAGAAGGGCTGGGGTGAGGCGTGGGGTATAAGGCTTCTAAAAACAAAAAAGCACCTCCGCAAGGAGATGCCTTTTTAATTAGTAGCATATATAAACTTTCCTTAGCCTTGGCAAAGCAGGAGCTTTGCTTTTAGCTCGGCGTAGTCTGGAAACTACGCCGAACAAGGAATAATTTACTTACTCAGGAATAGCAACATACACAGGAAGTTTGGGAATACCAAGACTTGTAATATCTACACTTACAGGATTAGTACCTATAGGTGCAACCTTAGTAGATAGAGATAAATTGTTGCCTGCAGGTAGGCTAAAGAGTAATACAAATCCGCTAGCTTTATTGCCTGGATCTATTGCCCCATTAGTAGCAGTTCTTAAAAGAGTAAGCAAACCTTTAATATCATTAGGAGAATCACTCTTGATTGTTACCTCATCTGTCTTTCCTTCGCAATTTGTACCTTGGAATTTCAGTTTTCCACTAAGATCAATAGTTGCTGAGCCAGTAGTGCTAGGTAATGGCAATACTCCAGTCGTAAAGCTAGTACCAGTACCAGGAACCAATACATCATCTAATATACCTGAAGCAAGATTCAACAGATTTGTATATGATGTTCCTAATCCAGAAGAAGCTATGATGTAACCGCCAGGTATAACGGAAGTTGAAGCTGCTATTTCCAGTTTTAAGGTCGCTCCAAATGTTTGCAAATTATAGTATTTTTCAAATTCACTTCTTGACACATTATCATAGGTAGTCTTATCAATATCTGTGAAGATACTTTCACTCAATCTCCTCTTAATTGTAGGAGTAAACTTGAATTTTGCAACATCCTTTGCTTTGTCCGCCTCTGCAGCATTATATGTATATTCAATTTGCGGTTGCAAACCT
>SNRY01000537.1_pt1 | contig 12580 bp, 9 predicted proteins | sample 4693421 | NCBI WGS metagenome assembly SNRY01 (sample SAMN11003215, study PRJNA524138) | termite gut metagenome | isolation source: Bacteroidetes bacterial symbionts from single cell of protist host amplifed... | host: Streblomastix strix ... | reverse complement strand
ATATGAATTGGTTTTTATTTCATTACAAAAATAGAAAAAATCGGGTAAGGATACGGAGGGGGCACTTCACACTGACCCCTCAATTTTTATTCGTCTGTGAGTAATTGAAAAATTTCATGTATATTTGTAAATAGATGCAACTCTTGTTACTATGGATGAGAGTTGTGTCATATCGAAGCTTTGTTCGACGAAGTTCATCGGAACTAATACATAGTAGGAACACAAACATGAGATATAAATACTAATACAAATGAAACTAATAACTTTCTTTCTACGGTTGTTTTTAGGTATAAGTTTCGATCTTCAACAACGCCCTGCAACATTCAATCATCAGCCGCTTAATCGGATTTGGTTCAGTCACGACGACTACGCCAAAGGCGGGATATTAGAATTATGGTTGGGTCATGAACCGGCAAGGAATTTTGTAAAAATTAAATACTAAGAAATAGTTATTCGTATAAGCAATTAAAAATCAAAAAAATTAATCACATGAAGGATAACAAATTATTCATTCTATTGTTTGTATTGACTTTCTCCGCATTGGAGGGCATTGGTCAAACCATCTTTCAAATTAAGACGGCAGATTTTATTGTCTGTTTGCGTAACGGCAAAGATGGTTTGCAATACAAAGCCGGGCTTGAAGATCAAATCAAAAATGATACTACTTGGTATGCATTCCATTTTGGAAATGCCGAAGATAAAGTATTGTTGCCCAGCGACTTTACCATAACCGATATACGGGAATCAAATCAGGGCGATGTACGCAGCATTGGTTATTTATTGCAGCACCGTTTGTTGCCTTTGCAAATAGCCGGCAAGTTTACAGCCTATTCTCAAACCGGAGTGATTGAGCAAACAGCCGAGTTTCGCAATACGGGTGTTTATCCTGTCCGTATCAACGAGATACCCTCCGGAAGTTTTTCATTTCCGGGTGACCGGTATGAGTATTCATATATGACTTCGGCATGGTCGAAGGAAAGAAAATTAAAAACGAAAACGCTTGATAACGATACCTTGTTTGTATCCAAAGAAGGGCGTTCATCTGCGGTTTATTCGCCATGGTTGTGTTTGCATCAATCCGATGCCGGTATTTATTATATTGCGCAACTTGCATGGTCGGGCAATTGGACGGCAAGTGTCGGCAAACAGCCTGCAACCATCCGTATGAGTGAATATTTCGATAACGGCTTTCTCGTATTGCTGCCCGGAGAAACACACCAACTTCCTTCGCTCTGTATTAGCGGAGGCACATCTATGGACGCAGCAGCCAACCGGTTGCATCGCTACCAGCGGGACTTTCTACTTCCCAAACAGCCTGCCGGACAGTTCATGCCGGTACAGTTTAATTCATGGTTCGCACTATTCGAAGGTGTTACCGCCGAAAAGCTGAAACCTTACGTTGCCAAAGCCGCCGACTTCGGATGTGAAGTCTTTGTCATTGATGCCGGTTGGTATTGCACAAAAGACTGGTTTAAACACATCGGCGACTGGTATGCTAATCCCGAATCGTTCCCGAACGGACTAATTGAAACGGTTGATGACGTGCGTAGTAGCGGCATGAAGTTCGGTCTCTGGTTTGAGTTGGAAATGTGGGGCGAAGATTCGGAAATGTTTATGCAGCATCCCGAATGGTGCCTGCAATACGACGGAGTTGCCATCCATCATGATTATCGCAAACATTTGGATTTCAGTCATCCCGATGCATTCAAATGGGCGCTGGATCAATTCGACAGGATATACCGCGAATGTAACGGTATCGACTGGGTAAAGTTAGACTACAACAACAGTATCGGCTCAAGGTTCGAAAACGAGCAAGGCATCAAAACCGGCGATCGCCTGCATCGCCATATAAGGGGGTATTATGCATGGTTAGATTCCTTGCGTACTCATTATCCCGGGATGATGATTGAAAATTGTTCCAGCGGCGGCTTACGTCTTGACTTGGGAATTGCCGCTCATGCTCATACCACATGGCTTTCTGATGATACCTCACCTAATCCGTCGTTGGGCATGGCTTGGTCAAACACGCTCGAATGTCTCCCGCGAGCTGTCAACCATTGGATTGTGGGAAAAGGGAATCATGATGCAACCATCGACCCTACATTGGCTACCGGATATTATGATTTCATGTTCAAAATACCGATGAACGGACAATTCGGCATCTCCAGCAGAATTATCGAATGGTCTCCGGAACTGTGTCAATGCGCTGTAAAAAATGTGCAGCTTTACAAGCGTATCCGTACGGTTATCGCTGACGCCGATTGTTATCACCTGACCTCTCAACCCGATTACGATGATCCTGCCGGATGGATGGCCATGCAATATGTGTCGCCCGACCGGAGACAATCCGTAGTGACGGTTTATCGTACCCGCAGCAGCGAACCCACATTCAAAGCCATCTTACAGGGCTTAGACCTCAAACGAAAGTATAAAGTTTCCGTTGACGACGTTTCCAAAGGCGTTTATACGGGAAGCACTTTGATGAAATCCGGGCTGACAATATCTCTGCCTGATGAATACAGAGCAAGTGTGGTAGAAATAAATGACAAATAAAAATAGTTAAGATGACAGGAAAAGAACGAATTAATGCGGTATTATCCCACAAGGAAGCGGATAAAATAGCTTTGGATTTTGGTGCTACACCGGTAACCGGTATCCATGCAAAGATGATAGCAGCGTTGCGGCAACATTATGGTTTGGAGGCTAAGCCGGTAAAAATTGTCGAACCTTACCAGATGCTGGGGGAAGTGGACGAAGAACTGGCGCAGATATGGAACATGGATACCTTTGCGGTAGGCGGTCAGTATGACATGTTCGGACATAAACAGGAAAACTTCGTCGAGGCTCGTATGCCTTGGGGACAGGTTGTGTTGTTGCCCGAATCTTTCAAAATGAAAGAGGAAAACGGCAATATCTATGTTTTCCCGCAAGGCGATACGCATTATCCGCCGACAGCTATGATACCTTCGGGCGGATATTTCTTTGACGCCATCGAACGTGTGCCGGCAACCGATTTTGATGCGGAACTGAATGTCGAAGACAATCTGGAAGAATTTACCCTGCTGGACGAACAGGATGTTGCCCACTGGAAAGAGGCTTTGACCAAAGCAAGGGCGACAGGAAGGGCAGTTGTGGCAAATATCGGCGGAACAGGCTTAGGTGATGTGGCTTTGGTTCCGGCGATGAATCTGAAAAGCCCCAAAGGTATTCGTGCTATTGCCGACTGGTATATGTCCACTGTGGCACGGGAAGATTTTGTTCGTGAGATATTTGACCGGCAGACGGATATTGCCATTCAAAATCTCGAAAAAATAAACCGCGCGGCAGGCGACTGCATTGATGTGATGTACGAGTGCGGAACCGATTTCGGAACACAGGACAGCCAGTTTTGTTCGGCAGAAACCTTGTCTTCGCTTTACGGACCGGCTTACCGGAAAGTCAACGACTGGGTGCATAAAAATACCCAATGGAAAACGTTCAAACATTGTTGCGGCGCCATCGTTCCTTTGTTAGATACGCTGATTGATATTGGTTTCGACATTATCAATCCGGTGCAAATCAATGCGGCAGACATGGATCCGCAATTTCTGAAAAACACCTTTGGCAAAAGAATTACTTTTTGGGGAGGTGGTGTTGACACTCAAAAGGTGCTGCAATTGGGTACGCCCGAACAAGTTAACGCTCAGGTACGGCAACTGTGCGATATATTCGGTGCCAACGGCGGCTTTGTATTTTCTTCCGTCCACAACATACAGGCAAATGTGCCGGTCAAAAACGTAGTTGCTTTGATGGATACCATTTCGGAAATCAGAAACAAGCATTAACAATTAATACCAACCCGCCATCAAATAGTACATTTAATCATACGTTTTTTATAAACACAGAGGCACAGAAACACAGAGAATTCACAAACTCTGTGCCTCTGAGTTTCTGTGTTAAAATAAATAAATCAATCAAAAAAATGGCAGTTGCTTCTTTTGTTATGGTCGTTTTTTATTCTAATTAAAATTAGTCTTTCATTTCTTCAAAATCCACATATTCTCCTTCGTCTTTCGGAATTATTTTCTTGCGTTTGGAATCGGTTTCCTGTTTTTTTACGTATTTTTTATTGCTTTTCGTGCGCGATTGTTTCCGTTCTGTTCCCGAATGGGTACGACTGCCAATTCCGAATATAGCTCTTAATATATTACCTATTAGAGAGAGTCCAAACAAAAATACGGCAAAGATAAAAATGATAATAAATGCGATTATAGACATAGAGGAATATTTTCATTTATCTTTTTTCCATGTTGACAAAGATAAAATAATGTACCAACTTATGACGGCAGCCAACCCTCCCGTTTTTAAAACAAGAAGCAGGAGAACGGATACTATTAAAAAAACATAGCGGACTTTGTTATCTTGCCAGGATAGATTTTTAAACTTTAGAGAAAACATAGGGATTTCTGCTACCAATAATCCTGAAAATAAAAGAACCAACGCTATCAGATATACGGCATTAAATGCAGAAGAGACGATGAAAGGATGAAACCCGACTGCTACCGATGCCCATAATAAAGCGTTGGCGGGCGTGGGTAATCCGATGAACGAGTTTGTTTGTCGCTCGTCCACATTAAATTTTGCCAAACGGAGCGCAGAAAATACGACAATGAGGAATGCCAAATAGGGAATATAATGTTTCAATTCCAGCAGGAAACAGGGATATTGCACTTCTTTAAACAATGAAAACAGGATGAGTGCCGGTGCCATTCCAAAACTGATATTATCTGCCAATGAGTCCAGTTCCTTGCCAATGGGAGAATATGCTTTTAACAGACGTGCCAACATGCCATCAAAAAAATCGCATACAGCGCTTAATAGAATAAAGATTACCCCCAGTTCGTATTTTGCCTCAAATGCCATAACACAAGCCACACAGCCGAAAAAAAGATTCAGGCATGTCACTGTATTGGGTATTTGGCGGCGGATAAAAGAGGTTATCATTACTGTGTTTATTTCAATTTAGCGATTATTGTTTGATTTCCTGTAGTTGCCTGTCCCAATTTAACGAGAATTTTGGTGTCAAGCGGTAAATATACATCCACCCGGGAGCCGAATTTGATAAACCCCAAATGTTCGTCGATATAACATACTTCTCCTGTTTCGGCGTATGTTATGATGCGTCGCGCCATCGCTCCTGCTACCTGCCGTATCATGATTTCTTCACCTTCGGGTGTTTCGACAACAATCATCGAACGTTCGTTGTCTGTGCTTGCCTTGGGCAACCATGCCCGTAGAAACTTGCCGTTATCGTGTGCTACTTTCTTTATGGTTCCATCTACCGGATACCAGTTGGCATGTACATTAAAGATACTCATAAAAATGGATATCATCATGCGGCGGTCGTGAAAATATTCATATTCGTCCACTTCTTCAACAACCACTATTTTACCGTCTGCCGGAGCTACCACAATCTTTTCCGTGTTTTCTCCGAATAAACGTATTGGACACCGGAAAAAGTTGACCATTACAAGATAAAGAATGCTACTAATTGCCATAGGAATATAAAAAAACCATTTGCATCCGATGCTCCGATATAAAGCGATATTAACAATCAGCAATATAATAAAAGAAATAATAAGAATTCGTGTCCCTTCACGATGAATTCTTATTTTCTTTAGTCTCTTTATGGGACGCATGTCAAATGTGTTTTATAGTTACTATTAAGATACAAAGTTAAATTTATTATAGGATTTAACAAACAAATATGTGAAGAAAAGTCCCACTTTAACAACAATTTCACAATATAGTAGCCACTGAAACAATTCAAATTCGAGTTACCGGTATCCCCCATGCAATACAATAAGAATCAATCTAATCGGTAAAAAATAGAGTCTGTTTAAATTTGGTTGAAAAACAGGTTATGCAGCTTCCAAAGGAGTTTTAGATGGACAGAAATGCTCGAATATGCGTTATTATCCGGCATATCGGAATATAAAAAAGAAATGGACGATGCCTCTGTTGTCAAAACAACAAAGAAGACCATAATCATAAAACAAAAGAAAATCTCCATTTTCCCCTCCATTTGGGCGTATCCCTAAAGGTACAACTCCCTGGAGTCTTTGCTATTCCTATTACTATCCGAATCCTTTGGATTCACAGTTTAATCAGCTTTAACTTTAAACAATAAATCGTCTGATTTAAACTCTGTGATAGGGGTTTCCGCGTTTCCTATTTCTGTAGGTAATTTTACGCAAATAAGACCATTTATCCTGTTTGGTAAAACAAGGTCATTATTTTCTTTCCAAAACCGATAGGTTGAATAATCTTCTATTATTGTCCGTTCTGTTTTTAGAAATACTTGATTTTTTCTCCAATCGCTTTCTATGTTTAGAGATTCACGTATTTTGAAAATCTTTTTATCCATTCTTTGATTCACAAAAAAGTTCATCATTTCATCATAGTTTTTAGCACTACTATCAACATGATAGTCTATAGGTTCTTGAGTAACCCAGACATATCTTTCTATCACTCCTTCATTCGCAGTATAAGGATTTATACGCAAAACTATGACATTCCGGTCTATACTATTTGGTGGAATATCTTGTTCATTCGTAATAGTATATTTATATATTACATAGTTTGTCGGTTCATATACCCAAGATATCCAAATGTATTCCGTCTTATTAAAAAAAGATTCGATTATCCAATCATGTGCGAGGAATGCCTCAACCTGGGAGGAAGAATTTTTAACTTCTTCCGATGGTAGTACTTCCTCCATAGGATCATCTTTACAAGAAAATAAGGATAAAACTATGACAGAATATAATAATTTTCTAAACATACACATATACTATTTTAATAAAAAAGACATATTTTGCAAAGATATAAAAAGTTTTTATTTTTTAAAGAAAAAACATTTAAAATAGAGTTTATATTCAATAAAAAAAAATAAAACATTCTTTTCCATAACTTTGCGTGATACAAATGCCCCAGTCCATGCGAATGGTTACCGGAGGTATCCGTGAAATAAGAGAATAACAGGGCAGGGCATATTGATAAAAGAAAGAAAGAGAGGCGAGAGGCTGATTTTGGGGACAGCCTTCTCAAGACCTTCCTTTTACGTTCTATTAATTAATCTTCTGCCTGTGTAGCTTCAAATTCTTTAATCAGTTTGTCTTGAATATCACTTGGAACAAGTTCATATTCCGAAAACTTCATACTGAAAGAGGCACGTCCGCCGGTCAGGGAACTGAGAGCCGTAGAGTAAGAAGACATTTCTTTCAACGGGATTCTGGCAATTAACTTTTCAAATCCTTTCTCGCTGCTCATCCCCATAATTACGGCGCGTCTTCCTTGCAGATCACCCATTACGTCGCCCATTTTATTGGAGGGAACGAATACTTCCACATCATATATCGGTTCCAGAATCTTAGGTCCTGCATTTTTGAAAGCCTCACTAAAAGCGTTACGTCCGGCAAGCATGAACGATATTTCATTAGAGTCCACCGGATGCATCTTCCCCTCATAAACGATTACACGGACATCGCGGGCATAAGAGCCTGTCAACGGTCCTTGTTCCATGCGCGACATTACCCCTTTTAAAATGGCAGGCATAAAGCGTGTATCAATCGAACCGCCCACGATGCTGTTGATGAATATCAGTTTGCCACCCCATTCCAAAGGAATTTCATCAGTACCTCTGACCGATATTTTGTATTCCTGACCGTTGAATCTGTAAATTTCCGGTACGGGCACTCCTTCCTTATAAGGTTCTACGATAAGATGTACTTCGCCAAACTGTCCCGCCCCGCCCGATTGTTTCTTATGACGATAATCGGCTCTGGCAGCCTTGGTAATCGTTTCCCGATAGGGAATTTTCGGTTCTTCAAATTTAATGAGCAACTTTTCGTTGTTTTCCATGCGCCACTTCAACGTGCGGAGGTGGAATTCTCCCTGCCCATGTACTAACGTCTGCCGTAATTCTTTGGATTGTTCTATTACCCACGTCGGGTCTTCTTCACGCATACGATTGAGGATGCTCATCATTTTTTCCACATCCGCCTCGTTTACCGGCTTAATAGCGCGAGTATATTTGGAGTTGGGGTATTTGATAAAGTTGAATTGGTAATCACACTCTTTGCTGTTGAGCGTATTGCCGGTTTTCACATCTTTCAATTTTACGGTTGCACCGATATCGCCGACTTGCAATTCTTCCACTTTGATACGGTTGGCGCCGGCAACCACATATAATTGAGCGATACGTTCTTTGGAACCTCTGTCGACATTCAGCAAATCATCGCCCTCTTTCACCTTTCCACTCATCACTTTGAAATAGGATACTTCACCGATATGCGGTTCTACGCTGGTCTTAAAGAAGTAGAGAGAAGCGGGCGCATTGCTGTCCGGGGTAATTTCTTTGCCTTCCGCATTGGAAACTTTCGGCATATCCGAAACAAAAGGTACCACGTTGCCCAAAAATTCCATTAAGCGGCGTACACCCATATCTTTGCCTGCACAAACACAAAATACGGGGAACATGCCGCGCGAAATAAGCCCCTTACGAATACCTTCACGCATTTCATCTTCAGTCAGAGCATCTTGTTCAAAGAATTTTTCCATCAATGCTTCATCGTTTTCGGCAGCGGCTTCTATGAGCGCTTTGTGTAATTTTTGTGCTTTGTCGATTTCTTCCGCCGGCACATCTTCTATCGTAGGCGCACCTCCTTCGGGCTTCCATGAATATTTCTTCATGAGCAGCACGTCAATAACGGCATTAAAATCGGGACCCGTATTTATAGGGTATTGAATGGGGATAACTTTAGAGCCGTATGCTTCCCGGAGTTGTTCAAGAATACCGTCGTAATCGCACTTATCATTGTCAAGCTGATTTATAAGGAATATAACGGGTTTAGTTAGTTTTTCGGCATAGCGGAAGTGGTTTTGTGTACCCACTTCTATTCCATGTTGACCGTTGATAAGCAGAATGGCTGTATCCGTAACGTTCAATGCCGTAACAGCTCCTCCTATAAAATCGTCCGAACCCGGACAGTCTATGATATTGAGCTTTTTATTGTTCCATTCGACATGCACTACCGTCGAAAAGACAGAATATCCGTATTCTTGTTCCACCGGAAAATAATCGCCTACCGTATTTTTCCCACCGATGCTTCCGCGACGTTTTATAACTCCACTCTCGAAGAGCATCGCTTCTACGAGAGTGGTTTTCCCAGAGCCTGAACTTCCCAAAAGGGCAATGTTCTTAATTTCATTCGTTTGATATACTTTCATAAAATATAAAAAATTAATAAGTTATTTAATTTGGATATGCTGTTACCTATTTCCATTTACTGTAAGAAGTCTGCAAAGTATAAATTAACAAAACGAAAAACAATTCATACGGCAATGTTTCTAAACAATGTTATTTAACATAGTGGGAGAGTGTATGATTATTAGCAAGGCTAATTTCCAATTGGCTATATGTCACTATTAAAGATAACCTGTCAAATTCATGCGATAAAATTTGTTTCTTTGTATCCGAACTAACTATGTAAACAAGGGACTACAATGAAGGATAGATGGACGGAAACAGGCTTTACACCTGCAACGGCGAATGGCAACAAAAAATTATTTATTGAAACTTACGGCTGTCAGATGAATGTGGCGGATAGTGAGGTAATAGCTTCGATAATGCAGATGGCAGGATACGTAACGGTGGATGTGTTGGAAGAAGCGGATGCTGTATTTGTGAATACTTGTTCTATTCGGGATAACGCCGAGCAGAAAATTCTAAATCGTTTAGACTTCTTTCAGTCTTTGAAAAGAAAGAAAAGACATTTGATTGTCGGCGTCTTGGGGTGTATGGCAGAACGTGTAAAAGCTGATTTAATAAAGCATCATCACGTGGATTTGGTTGTAGGACCGGATGCCTATCTCTCTTTGCCGGATATGGTAGCGTCGGTTGAAAATGGCGAGAAAGCGATTAATGTAGCGCTTTTGACTACCGAAACGTATCAAGATGTGATGCCTTTGCGTATTTGCAGCAATCATATTTCGGGTTATGTTTCCATAATGAGGGGATGCAATAACTTTTGTACCTATTGCATTGTTCCCTATACGCGCGGGCGTGAGCGAAGCCGGGATGTGGAAAGTATTTTGAATGAAGTTCGAGATTTGATAAACAGAGGATATAAAGAGATTATTCTGTTGGGACAAAATGTTAATTCGTACCGGTTTGAAAAGGTGACAGGAACGGTTATTACCTTTCCTTTGCTTCTTCGTATGGTAGCTGAATCGGCACCGGGTATCCGGATTCGTTTTACCACTTCTCATCCCAAAGACATGAGTAACGACACCTTGGAGGTTATTGCCCAAATGCCCAATGTTTGCAAGCATATCCATTTACCTGTTCAGAGCGGTAGTTCGCGTATTCTTGAGTTGATGAATCGAAAGTACACCCGTGAGTGGTACTTGGAGCGTGTGGCTGCTATCAAACGTATCATTCCCGGTTGCGGATTGAGTACGGATATGTTTTCAGGTTTTCATTCCGAAACGGACGAAGATCATAAGCTCTCCCTTTCATTAATGGAAGCGTGTGGATACGATTCTGCCTTTATGTTTAAATATTCGGAACGTCCGGGGACGTATGCTGCTAAACATTTAACAGATAACATATCCGAAGAGATAAAAGTAATCCGTTTAAATGAGATTATCGCTTTACAAAACCGCTTGTCTTTCGAAGCTAACAATAAATGTATCGGAAGAACCTACGAAGTGCTTGTGGAAGGAGTCTCCAAACGTTCACGCGAACAATTATTCGGACGAACAGAGCAAAATCGTGTAGTGGTATTCAATCGTGGCACTCATCGCATAGGGGATTTTGTACATGTAAAGATTACAGAGGCAACTTCCGCTACCTTAAAAGGTGAAGAAGTGAAAAACGCATTCTGATTGCTTATTCAACTATTATTTTTATTGACTGTCAATTATTTACTAAATACATCCCTGACGAAAAAGCAATCTTAATCACTCGTATGCTCCATAATTACATCCTTTCTACGGGGTATCTACGAGGTAACTACGAGGTATCTACGACCTAGCTACGACCCTGTGTCGTAGTTTACCTGTGGTTACCAGCTTGTTACCTGCCGGATAGGTCGTAGAATGCCGCTAAGGAATTGCTACCGTTCTGTGAATCAGGAGAATGCATAGTTAAAGAGTTTGGCAAACAACTGAATATAAGTAATCTATGAATCCTGAATAATTTATACCTTCAATTTGTTTGTTGTAACACAGAGACTCAGAGGCACAGAGTTCGTATAATCTCTGTGTCTTTGTGCCTCTGTGTTTATAAAAAACGTTGGCTTTTGCTCTACATGCACTACGAGTTAATTATATCATCTACTCTATGAAAAATATTTTCAGTCAAATGATGCTCTTTCAAAAAATAATTGTATTTTTGTTACAGAGCAACAAGTCGACAAATGAATAAACCTAAGAAACTCATTGCTTTTGGTTGGCAATGGCGGAAAATTTTCGCACCTTGATTGGTTATTGTCGAAACTTCTTGACTGTTTGCATTACTGTGAATCGTTTGTATAAGTTTACTTAGTAGAGTCGGAATAGATGCTTGGAGCGCCTAATTTGAAGGTAAAAGAGTCGTTGATGGAGCATTTGTTGAGTGTATTCACCCAATATCTTGTGGGACAGTTGGGTGCAACCTCCGAAATAATTAAATAATTGATAAGATGTCTATTTCAAGCAATCCCTTTTCTCTTAAGATCAGATTTTTATTGCTGTTCTTTTTCTGTAACACGATTCACCTTGTTGCACAACCGGCTATTGAAGCGGATTATCTGGCAGATATACGTGTGGAATTACAGAAAAAATGGCCGGAGAACCGTACCATCAACCTTGTCTTTCACGGGCACAGTGTTCCCTCCGGCTACTTCAAAACGCCGAATGTACACACTTTGCAGACTTATCCGCATCTTGTATTGCAGGCTGTGAAAGAGATGTATCCGTATGCTGTTGTCAATGTCATCACTACATCTATCGGCGGCGAAAATGCAGAACAAGGCGAGCGTCGTTTCCAAAGCGAGGTTTTGACTCATCGTCCAGACGTGGTGTTCATTGATTATGCCCTCAACGACAGGCATATCGGGCTGGAACGCGCCCGCAAAGCTTGGGAGGGCATGATAAAAGCTGCATTGGCACTCAACATCAAGCTGGTACTGCTGACGCCAACTCCCGACCAGTCCACCGACCTGCTATTGGGCGATTATTCTCCCTTAGCGCAGCATGCACAGCAAATACGCGAACTGGCGGCACAATACCATGTCGGTTTGGTAGATTCCTACGCGGCTTTCAGGGAAAAAAGAGCAAACGGAGAGGATATTGTGGTTTATATGAGCCAAGTTAACCATCCGAACGAAAAAGGGCATCGTGTGGTACAGGAATTGATTATCCGCTGGGTGAAAGATTTCACCGTTCCGTTTACACCCAGTGCCGACCTTGCAGCCGATTTTCTCAATCCACCCGATTACTCCCGTCCACGCGCTTTCTGGTGGTGGTTAGAGGGATACATCACCAAGCAAGGTAT
>SNRY01000536.1_pt1 | contig 12582 bp, 13 predicted proteins | sample 4693421 | NCBI WGS metagenome assembly SNRY01 (sample SAMN11003215, study PRJNA524138) | termite gut metagenome | isolation source: Bacteroidetes bacterial symbionts from single cell of protist host amplifed... | host: Streblomastix strix ... | reverse complement strand
TAATCTCCTTTTAATAAAATTGGAGAGCTTCCTCCTCCCGAAAACAGGCATATTATCTTCCCAACACCAACAAATGCAACTCGCTGCTAATATCTTCCACAACCTTTTTAGTGGCAACCGACAAACACTCCGTCATCGTATTCAAACAAGCTTCGCTGACAAGTGAAGAACTTTTCAGTTTTTTTCCTGTATAACTCAGCTTTTGATGAATGGGGTACCTCTTTTCAAGCAGGCAATTTTCTCCCTGCGTCAAGCGAACGCTAATATACAAATCGCTGACAGCCGGCTGTAGCTGACTATTGGAGAAAGCCATATCGAGATATGAAAATTCCAATGGGAAAAAGATAACCGTATTACTGAGTTTTATCGCCGAAACAGTACGATTGTGGACAATCTTCACATCAAGAACATAAGCCGGTTCCCGTTTCCGCACTCTATCCGTGTGGATATTTTCTAAATTAAAACAGGTACTGCTGTTGCATTCCGTGAGTAACGCCTCCATGAGAAACTCTCGATAGGTTTGCGTAAGCGAACTCTCACCGAGAACTACATCAAATTTCTCCCAATGGTAATTGAAGAATAATAATGGTACTATCCACATTCCTTTTTTATTTACCGTGGTATGATAGTCAATATTCGAATACTCTATGAAGTTCAAATAAACCGTATTGTTTATTTCTCCCAAGTATTCGGGAGTGGTCAGTTCATAATAAAGATCGGAACGAAACGTTTGTATCTCACGCTGCATACTCTTACTGCTTCGGCAAGCACTAAAAAGGATTACCGACAGTATAAAAATTGGAATCGTTTTGATTATCCTCATAATTTCATAGTTGCTTCACTCCAAAAAAACTAAAGTTTCACTATACCAAACGACAAAAATAAAAAAAGTAAGAAATAAAACAGGACAAGGCATCTCAAAATAACCGAATTTGATTTTTCAACTCTTAAAAATGCTTACAATATAAGTGATACATCACATTTTATTCGTTAATTTGTAACCTATTCATAGTTAGGTGAGGTATGTTCAAATGCGTCATTCCAACTTTTTGTATGGCATCATTTAATGGATAAATACAGTATAGAAACTTGTCCGCTTTGTCATAGTAATCGTTTGAAACAGGCTATGAAATGTTGTGATTTTCAGGCTTCGGGAGAAAAGTTCGACTTATTTTCTTGCGAAGATTGTAATTTCCTTTTTACACAAGGAGCTCCCACCGGTGAAAGGATTGACAACTATTATACAACTCCGCCATACATTTCGCATACGAATACAAAAAAAGGGATTATTCATACGGCTTATCATCTTGTACATAGTTATATGCTACGCAAGAAAACGCAATTGGTGATCCGTGAATCGCATCGAAGAACCGGGAGGATTTTAGATATTGGCGCGGGGACGGGATATTTTGCCGATGCGATGGTGGGACGCGGATGGACGGTTAATGCTACGGAAAAAAGCATTGAAGCACGCGCTTTTGCCAAAGAATACTTCGGATTGGAAATAAAAGACGAAAGAGCCTTACACTTTTTCAAACCCGATTCCTTCAATGTAATTACCCTATGGCATGCAATAGAACATCTGGAAAGATTGAATGAGGTATGGCAACGATTATACGAATTGTTGACCGATAAGGGCATTCTTATTGTAGCTGTGCCTAACAGTGCATCTTATGACGCGAAAAAATACAAGGAATATTGGGCAGCGTATAACGTGCCGCGTCATTTATGGCACTTTACATCGACAACCATAGAAAAATGGGGGTATAAACATGGCTTTATTCTGGCTAACCGATATCCGATGCCGTTTGATGCTTTCTATATTTCTATGCTAAGTGAAAAATACAGAAAAAGTTATTTTCCTATTATAAGAGGTCTTTTCACCGGAATGGTGGAATGGGTTAAAACACGGTCCAAAAAGGAAAAAAGCAGTTCTATTGTTTATGTATTTAGAAAAAAACAAAATGAGAAATAAACAAAGCAACAACAAGATTTCTTACTTTGATATGCAGTTCATCACTTCAGGCATTAGCATGATGCTTGTTTTATTATTGTTGGGAATGGCGATTTTCTTTGTATTAACTGCCAAGAATTTAAGTGTTTATGTACGTGAAAATGTAAACTTCTCTATTCTTGTCAATGATGACATGAAAGAGACGGACATCATCAAGTATCAAAAAGAATTGGAGCAAAAAACTTTTGTCAAATCGGCTGTCTACATCTCTAAAAAACAGGCGCTTAAAGAACAAACAGAAGCAATGGGAACGAATCCGAAAGACTTTCTGGGATACAATCCCTTTAAAGCATCTATCGAGATTAATCTACGTTCCGATTACGCTAATTCGGATAGTATAGCCAAGATTGAAAAAATAATCAAAAAAAAGGTGGATGTACAGGATGTGCTTTATCAGAAAGAATTGATTGATGTGATTAATGACAACATTCGTACGATCAGTTTGATACTTTTAGGATTAGCTATTGTTTTAACGTATATATCCTTTGCATTAATTAAAAATACGATTCGTCTGGCTATTTATTCCAAACGATTTCTCATCCACACGATGACGCTGGTGGGAGCTGACCGGAAATTTATCCGCAGACCTTTTATAAAGAAGAATATTTGGAGCGGAGTTTTTGCTGCCTCCATAGCAAGCATTTTCCTAACGGCAGGAGCTTACGGATTGATACGTTATGAACCGGAATTGGTTAGGATTATTACTCTTCAAGTAATGGGAGTGGTCGTTGGTGCTATTGTATTGTTCGGACTCATCATCCCTTGGTGGTGCAGCTATGTTTCTATCAATAAATTCCTGTACCTGAAATCGGAAGAATTATATTATATATAATACTGATAGGGAATTATAGCCAAAAAAGAAATCGTAAACAAATAAACATATATACATGGACAAACAAAAATTTGCGTTGGATAAAATAAATTTTATTTTGTTGGCTATGGGGATGGCTGTTGTCATCTTAGGGTTTATACTAATGACAGGTCCGCCTGCAACGGAAGCTACTTTTGAACCGGATATATTCAGTGTGCGACGCATAAAAGTGGCACCGGTAACTTGCTTTTTCGGCTTTATTTTCATGATATATGCCGTTATGCGTAACCCTAAAACGGACAAGTGAGAATGGAAGGAGATTTAACCATTTTGCAAACTATCCTGATAGCCGTCGTAGAAGGATTGACGGAGTTCTTGCCCATATCTTCTACGGGACACATGATTATTACCCAACATATACTGGGTATAGCAAGCACGGAGTTTGTGAAAGCCTTCATCGTAATCATTCAGTTCGGCGCTATCCTTTCGGTGGTATGCCTGTATCGGAAGCGTTTCTTTAAGTTGAATACATGCAACATCTTTGATTCGACAACCCTTGAAGGGAAAAGCAGATGGACGAAATGGGGAATTTATGGAAAGCGGTTTCTGTACAAATTCAACTTCTATTGGAAATTACTGATTGCATTTCTACCCGCTGCATGCTTCGGACTACTGCTTGGCGATAAGATTGATGCAATGTTGGAAAATGTCGTTATCGTCGCTGTGATGTTGGTTGCCGGTGGAATTTTCATGTTGTTTTGCGATAAGATATTTCCCAAAAGCAAAGAGGAAATAAAGTTGACGGATAAGAAAGCCTTCCATATCGGCTTGTTTCAATGCATAGCCATGATACCGGGTGTCTCCCGTTCTATGGCTACCATAGTCGGTGGTATGGCGCAGAAAATGACAAGAAAAGATGCTGCGGAATTTTCTTTTTTCCTGGCAGTACCAACCATGTTTGCGGCTACGGGTTATAAAATAATGAAACTTTTTCTTAACAAGGAAACAGAAGTCTTAACAAACAATCTATCGACATTGATTGTTGGTAATATAATCGCTTTTACGGTAGCATTGTTGGCAATTAAATTTTTTATCCATTTTGTAACCAAGTATGGGTTCAGGGTTTTCGGCTATTATCGTATCATAGCCGGAGGCATTATTTTGGCGATGCTTGCCGCCGGATATAACTTAGAAATAGTCTGATGGATTTTAAAGAAGGAGAAATTCTTTATTTTAATAAGCCGTTAAAGTGGACATCCTTTAATCTTGTTGCAAAAATACGTTATGAGGTATGCCGGAAGCTGAACGTAAAGAAACTTAAGGTAGGACATGCCGGTACATTGGATCCTTTGGCTACGGGAGTGATGATCATCTGCACAGGCAAAGCCACCAAGCGAATGGAAGAATTTCAATATCAGACCAAAGAATATATGGCAACCGTGCTATTAGGAGCTACCACCCCTTCGTATGATTTGGAAAAAGAGATAGATGCCGTTTATCCGACGGAACATATCACGCAGGAAATGGTAGCAGGGATATTAAAAACATTTGTCGGAGAGATAGAGCAAACACCCCCTATCTTTTCTGCTTGTAAAATTGACGGTATTCGCGCTTACGATTTAGCTCGAAAAGGAAAAACTGCAGCATTAAAATCCAAATTAGTATTCATTGATGAGATAGAACTTTTGGAGTGTAAGTTGCCGGAAATAACCATTCGTGTGGTATGCAGCAAAGGTACTTATATTCGTGCTTTGGCGCGTGACATCGGCGAAGCGTTGAATAGCGGAGCACATCTGACCAAACTTGTTCGCATTCGCGTGGGAGAAGTAACGTTGAAAGACTGCTTGGAAATTGAGGAGTTTAAAGGATGGTTGGACAATAATTAATCAATAGATACGTAAAACTTGTTTACAAAACAACTAAAATATGAAACTATCACAATTTCAATTCAAATTACCGGAAGAAAGAATAGCTTTGTACCCTTCCAAATACAGAGACGAATCTCGCCTGATGGTATTTCATAAAGATACGGAACAAATAGAACATAAAATATTTAAAGACATAGTAGACTATTTTGGTGATAAAGACTTGTTTATATTCAACGATACCAAGGTATTCCCGGCGCGTCTTTACGGAAATAAGGAAAAGACAGGCGCCCGTATAGAAGTATTTTTATTGCGTGAATTGAATGAAGAGTTGCGTTTGTGGGATGTGTTGGTTGACCCGGCGCGTAAGATAAGAATTGGAAATAAATTGTACTTCGGTGACAGTGATTCTATGGTAGCTGAAGTGATAGACAATACCACCTCGCGTGGTCGTACCCTCCGTTTTCTTTATGACGGACCGCACGATGAATTTAAGAAAGCGTTGTATGCTCTTGGCGAAACACCATTACCCCGTAGTATCATCAATCGTAAGGTAGAACCGGAAGATGTCGAGCGTTTTCAATCTATCTTTGCCAAGAATGAAGGAGCTGTTACTGCTCCGACGGCTAATCTGCATTTCAGTCGCGAATTGTTGAAACGATTGGAAATAAAAGGTATCAATTTTGCCTATATCACTTTGCATGCGGGATTGGGGAATTTTCGTGAAATTGATGTAGAAGATTTGACCAAACATAAAATGGATTCGGAACAAATAGTTGTACCGGAAGAAACCGTAAATATAGTCAATCATACGCGAGACATTCGCAAGAATATTTGCTCGGTGGGAACTACCGTCATGCGTGCTATTGAAAGTACGGTAAGTACCGAAGGACATTTGAAACCTTATGAAGGGTGGACAAACAAATTTATCTTCCCTCCGTATGACTTTAACGTTGCCGACAGTTTAATTTCAAATTTCCACATGCCCTATTCAACGTTGCTGATGGTTACAGCAGCTTTTGGCGGTTACAATCAAGTGATGAATGCCTACAAGATTGCCATACAAGAGGAGTATCGCTTTGGAACATACGGGGATGCCATCTTGATATTAAACAAATAAGGTTGGATGTATGGCACAAGTTTATTTGGGGCTTGGCAGCAATTTGGGAAACAAAGAACAGAACTTGCACCATACGATTCAACAAATGGAAAAGCGGATAGGGAAAATGATCTCCCTATCCGCTTTTTACGTAACCACTCCCTGGGGATTTGTGTCTGAAAACGATTTTCTCAATGCCGTTGTTTGTGTAGATTCTCCCTTTCAACCTTTAGAAATATTGGAAGAAACTCAAAAAATAGAACGTGAAATGGGACGAATGGGCAAATCGGCAAACGAAATTTATGATGACCGACCCATAGACATAGATATACTCTTGTATGGCAACCTGATAGTAGAAACAGAAAAACTAATTGTACCGCATCCGTTAATGACCCGTCGTCTTTTTGTCATGCAGCCGTTGACAGAGATTGCCCCCAATAGGATACATCCTGTATTGGGTAAAACAATGAGAGAAATATACCACTCTATGATTTTGTTGCAATAAACATCTTTTAGAAAAAACACAGGAATACATATTGTATTTTAGAAGAAAAGCCTCTGATTTTTCTTCTAAAAAAGTGGTATTATTCAGTTAATTATCAATGGTAAAGTTATATCTTTGTAATAATTAGTAACCAATAAAGATATTAAAAATATGAATGACAGTAGTTTGATGAACCGCGCAGCCGATAACATACGTATTCTGGCTGCTTCGATGGTTGAAAAAGCGAAATCGGGTCATCCCGGTGGAGCTATGGGAGGTGCGGACTTTATAAATGTGCTGTTTGCCGAGTTTTTAGAATATGATCCCGGAAATCCCCGTTGGGAAGCCCGCGATCGATTCTTTCTTGATCCGGGGCACATGTCTCCCATGCTTTATTCCGCGCTGGCTTTAACAGGTAAATATACAACTGCCGAACTATCGCAATTTCGTCAATGGGAAAGCCCAACACCCGGACATCCGGAAGTGGATGTGATGCGTGGTGTGGAAAATACATCCGGTCCTTTGGGACAAGGACATACGTATGCTGTGGGAGCCGCCATCGCTGCTAAATTTCTACAAGCTCGTTTTGGCGGTGTAATGGGGCAAACGATTTATACCTATATTTCCGATGGAGGCGTTCAAGAAGAAATATCACAAGGGGCAGGACGTATTGCCGGACATTTGGGACTGAGTAATCTGATTATGTTTTATGATTCCAACGACATTCAATTGTCAACAGCAACCAAAGCCGTTACCAGTGAAAATGTTGCCAAGAAATATGAAGCATGGAATTGGAAAGTAACTACTATTAACGGAAACGACCTTGACGACATTCGCAAAGCTCTTACGGAATCTAAAGCGGAAAAAGTACGTCCAACGATCATCATAGGCAAAACAATCATGGGCAAAGGATCACGGAAAGCAGACGGTTCAAGCTATGAAAACAATTGCGCCACTCACGGCGCACCGTTAGGAGGAGGTGCTTACAGAAACACCATTACCAATTTGGGGGGTAATCCCGATGATCCGTTCGTTATCTTCTCCGAAGTTGCCAGCCTGTATGCAAAACGCAAAGAAGAACTAAAGAAAATCGTAGCCGGTAAACAGGCGTCGAAAACAGCATGGGCAAAAGCCAATCCTGCACTTGCCGCCAAAATGAATACTTTCTTTGAAGGCAAGGCTCCAAAAGTAGATTGGAATGCGATTCAACAAAAAGCCGGTTCGGCTACCCGTACTGCTTCAGCTACCGTACTCAGTGTATTGGCTACTCAAGTGGAAAATATGATTGTGTCTTCGGCAGATTTATCCAATTCCGATAAGACAGACGGATTCCTGAAAAAAACATACGCCTTTACGAAAGACGATTTCAGCGGTTCGTTCCTGCAAGCCGGAGTATCGGAATTGACAATGGCTTGTATTTCAATGGGTATGGCTTTGCATGGCGGAGTGATTCCGGCTTGTGCCACTTTCTTCGTATTCTCCGACTATATGAAACCTGCCGTTCGTATGGCAGCGTTGATGGAATTGCCGGTGAAGTTTATATGGACACATGATGCGTTCCGTGTAGGAGAAGACGGTCCTACTCACGAACCTGTGGAACAAGAAGCACAAATTCGTTTGATGGAAAAACTGAAGAATTACAAGGGACATAATTCCATGTTGGTACTTCGTCCGGCTGATGCCGAAGAAACCACACAGGCATGGAAATTGTCCATGGAAAACGGTTCTACCCCTTCGGCTCTTATTCTTTCCCGTCAGGATATTGTACCCCTGCCCGCAGGAACGGATTATACGCAAACCGGCAAAGGAGCCTACATGGTAGCCGGTTCCGATAAAAATCCGGATGTGATTTTAGTAGCATCAGGTTCCGAAGTATCCACCCTTGTTGCAGGAGCCGAGTTGCTTCGCAAAGACGGAATAAACGTTCGCATTGTTTCCGTTCCTTCCGAAGGTTTGTTCCGTAGCCAAAGTAAAGAATATCAGGAGTCTGTTATTCCGAATAGTGCTAAAGTGTTCGGGCTGACCGCAGGTTTGCCGGTTACTCTGCAAGGATTGGCAGGAGCCAACGGGAAAGTGTTCGGTATGGAGTCATTTGGTTTTTCCGCTCCGTACAAAGTGCTTGATGAAAAGCTTGGTTTCACCGCAAACAATGTTTACAACCAAGTGAAATCAATGTACTGATATGAGTATGACAGGGCTTTGTTCCGACCATGCAGGATATGAATTGAAAGAATATGTTAAAAGTTGGCTGGAAACAAAAGGTTTGGCATATAAAGATTACGGAACATACTCCAAAGAAAGCTGTGATTATGCCGACTTTGCCCATTTATTGGCAGAGGCTGTTGAAACGGGGAAATGTTATCCGGGCATTGCACTATGTGGAAGCGGCAATGGCATTAATATGGCATTAAATAAACACCAAAATATCCGTGCGGCACTTTGTTGGACAGAAGAAATTGCACATCTGGCACGCCAACACAATGATGCAAATATCTTAGTGATACCTGCACGATTTATCAATACCAACGATGCGGATAAAATCATCTCCGTATTCCTTTCTACAACATTTGAAGGAGGAAGGCATCAAAGGCGTATTGAAAAAATACCTGTACATTATTAATAGCAACAATCTTCCGTTGTTACATTGAGTTGTGTAACAACGGAAGACCATCACCAGATTGCTTATCGCAACTTTGTTCTATTATTCAATTTTAGAACAAGTTAATAGCAAGTTGCAGGCTGGCATTCTTGTTGACCGGATTCCACATAGCATAAGTAGATATTGGGTATGTATGTCCGCCAATTGTTACAGCTTTACTTGCCGATAAATTGAAATTTACAATACCGAAATTTCTATCTCCTGCATAGAAGTTGTAATCTTCATCACCAGGATTCAATGTGAAAGCTGCTGCAATCCCAGCATTAAAATCAACCCCACCTGCACTCAGGAAAGGAAGTGGAAACGTACCTGCTAAGTAAGTAGAAAAAGCCTGAGTATCTTTTTTAGTTTCTTTTTTAGTCTCATCCACATATTTTAGATTCAAATCACGACCATAAAGAATGGTTGACCACGTAACATTTAGTGGATAACTTCCTTGTAAAGTATAACCTAATGACAAATCAATAAAATGGCTCGTCCCTTTTTTAGGATCATAATTGAAGATATTTAACTTTGAATTACTTGGCTTACCTTTACCATATGATTCATCTGCTGCGAGATTATAGATATCCCATAATGAAACACTAAAACCTTTGACAGCATAAGATATGTAATAATCAAATTCCCTATAGTCTCCTTGAAAAGCACTAGCGCCCCATAAGCCGATTTCTAAAGCCCCGCTCCTGTCTTTATAGGCAACTGTTGCATCTAAGATAGGCGATGAAGAAACTTCGTAACCTCTCCACAAGTGGGTACTTTTCAACTGTATGGAGAGATCTACGGGTTTATAATTTTCTTGTGCCAATAATCCCACGGGAATCAGAAAGGCAACCACTAGACCGATTAATTTAAATGATTTCATAAATAATGTATTTTATTTTATTAATAATATTTTGTTTGAACTCCTCACAAATTTATTTGTTTTAAACGGATAATAGTGTAAGGAGTTCACAACAAAAACATTTCAAAAATTAATTAATACTAAAAAAGTACGCAATACAATGCTGCCGCCAAAGCTCCGCCTATTGCTGGACCAATTACCGGTACCCATGAATAACTCCAATCACTATCGCGTTTCCCTTTGATAGGCAAAATGGCATGTGCAATTCTCGGACCTAAATCACGGGCGGGGTTGATAGCATAACCGGTGGTACCGCCTAAAGACATACCGATGACCATCACCAGCAGGGATACGGGCAAAGCACCCAGCGATCCCATACCAACGGTGGCATTATTAGATGACACCGCAAACATGAGAATGACAAACACCAGCATGAAAGTACCTATAATTTCAGACAACAAGTTGTTTGAGTAATTGCGAATAGCAGGACCGGTACTGAAGGTAGCCAGTTTGAGATCGGCATCGTCCGTTGCATTGTAATGAAGTCTGTAAAAAAGATAAACCAAAATACCGCCCGCAACACCGCCGGCGATTTGTGCTAAGATATACCCAACCACTAAGTCCCAACTAAAACTACCCACGAGGGCAAGTCCAATTGTTACTGCGGGGTTGAGGTGCGCCCCTGAGAAAGGACCGGAAACAATTACGCCGCAGAACACTGCCAGCCCCCATGCGAGGGTGATGATGAGTGATCCGGCATTGGTGTTTCCTTTGGTGTTTTTTAGTAGAGCATTGGCTACTACACCATTTCCTAGGAGTACCAAGACTCCTGTTCCGATGAATTCAGCTAAATAAACATTCATAAAGTTGCTGTTTGTTAGTTAATTTCTATGTTAATAATTGAGAAAACTGTTTTTTTTGTTTGATTGTATTGCTCAAGCAAAGGACTGAAAAATTTTAGTCTTTTTCTACCCAATTTAGTGCACGTTGAACAGCTTTTTTCCAGTAATTGAGCAAGTCGGACACTTTGTCCTTGTCCATTTTGGGAGTGAATTTCTGATCCACGCCCCACTGGGTCTTGATTTCATCAAGACTGCTCCAGTATCCGGTAGCTAAACCTGCAAGATAGGCAGCGCCCAAGGCTGTGGTTTCCAACGTGGTAGGACGAACTACGGTACTTCCGAAAATATCGGCTTGGAATTGCATCAGCAAATCGTTCGCAACCGCACCGCCATCTACCCGCAACTCTTTGGATTTCTTGCCGGAATCGGCTTCCATTGCCCGCAACAATTCATATACCTGGAAAGCGATGGATTCCAAAGCCGCCCGTGAAATGTGCCCTGTGGTGGTGCCGCGGGTGATACCCAAGATGGTACCGCGGGCGTATTGATCCCAATACGGAGCGCCTAAGCCGGTAAGTGCCGGTACGAAATACACACCGCCGTTGTCGGTTACCGACAAAGCTTGGCTTTCGCTTTCTGCCGCAGTCTTAATGATTCCCAGTCCGTCGCGCAGCCATTGTATCACCGCACCGCCAACGAATACGCTTCCTTCAAGAGCATAAGTTGTTTTGCCGTTGATTTTCCAAGCTATCGTGGTGAGTAAGTTGTTGTTTGATTTTACCGGTTTATCGCCGGTGTTCATGAGCATGAAACAACCGGTGCCGTAAGTGTTCTTAGCCATACCTTCGTCGATACACATTTGTCCGAACAGAGCGGATTGCTGGTCGCCGGCAACACCTGCAATGGGAATTTTGGTAGAGAACAACGTGGTTGACGTTTCGGCGTAAATCTCGCTGCTTTGTTTTACTTCGGGTAGTATGCTTGCGGGGATATTCAGCAAAGCCAACAGTTCTTTGTCCCATTCCAAGGTATGAATGTTGAAAATCATCGTACGACTGGCGTTGGTTACATCGGTAGCATGTACCTGACCGCGGGTGAATTTCCATATCAGCCAACTATCCACTGTACCGAAGCAGAGCTGACCTTTTTCGGCTTTTTCCCGGGCACCTGCTACATTATCCAATATCCATTTGATTTTTGTACCCGAAAAGTAAGCATCAATAAGCAAGCCCGTTTTATCATAAATTTTTCCGGCATGACCTCCGGCTTTCAACTCGTCACAGTACTGTGCCGTACGGCGATCTTGCCATACAATGGCATGGTAAACAGGGTTGCCTGTTTCTTTGTCCCACACGACAGTCGTTTCGCGTTGATTGGTAATGCCGATGGCGGCAATATCCGCGCCCGTCAGGTTGGCTTTGGCAATCACTTCGGCGGCTACCGACGATTGGCTGGACCAAATTTCATTGGCATCATGCTCTACCCATCCGGGTTTTGGGAAAAATTGTTCAAAATCACGTTGTGAAACAGCCACAATTTTGCCATTGTGGTCGAAAAGGATAGCGCGCGAACTGGTGGTTCCCTGGTCTAATGCCAAAATCAATTTTTCTTTCAAATCTTTCATAAATTGGAGTTGTTTTAAATGGTAAATAATAAATGTTAATTATAAGTGTAATGTTTGGCTACTGCCGTGAAATTTTGCACCTGTTGGTCAATCCATGATTGGTCTTTTTTCAACTCGTTGGCAATGGTTTTGGCTACCACCGGTGCCGCCGCTATCGCCGCACGGGCATCAATGTATAACAGTCGTACGCGGCGCGACAATACGTCTTCGACTTCACGCGCCATTTCGTAACGCACTGCCCATACCACCTCGGCTACGGTGTAGGGATGGTTAGGGTGTATTTTTTCGGCATATACCGGATTCTCAGCCATCAGCGATTTGATTTTCGGTTCGTCGCTGCCGT
>SNRY01000535.1_pt1 | contig 12584 bp, 14 predicted proteins | sample 4693421 | NCBI WGS metagenome assembly SNRY01 (sample SAMN11003215, study PRJNA524138) | termite gut metagenome | isolation source: Bacteroidetes bacterial symbionts from single cell of protist host amplifed... | host: Streblomastix strix ... | reverse complement strand
GCCGTTGTGTCCAGATGTAAACAGATGCACAGGGTAAAGCGGAACGAAACTCTCAATAGTATTAGTAAGGATTACAACGTTAGTATTGAAGATTTAATTGTTGCCAATCCTGAACTGGAAAGCGACGGGCTGAAAAAAGAGAATTATATTTGCATACCGGCAATAGTTGAGGCTACTGATAAGAAAGAGGAGGAAGTGATATTGCCATCAATTCCTAATCAAACGATAAAAACTACCGCTACCGGCAATATAGAGCGAGGTACAACGCTGCCTATTCATCGAAATCAAGGGAAGGGGTCCACTGTAAAAGCTGCTATTATTTTACCATTTTCGGAAGTTGAGAGTCGTACTCGCATGGTGGAGTATTATGAAGGATTTCTTATGGCGGTGGACAGTTTGAAGCGGACGGGAGTTTCCGTTGACTTGTATGTATATGATTCGGGAGGGCAAAATGCTTCTATTTTATCTATTCTTCAGCAGAAGGAAATGGTTGACATGGATGTTATTTTTGGACCGCTTTATTCGAAACACATAAAACCGTTGGCGAATTTTGCCAAAGCAAATAAAATACGGTTGGTAATCCCTTTTACCTCCAAAGATAATGAAGTGTTTAGCAATCCGTATATTTATCAGATAAATACGCCGCAGTCTTATTTATATGCCGAGGTATATACACATTTTGCCCACGAATTTAAAGGCACTAATGTGGTTATCTGGAATACAGGGGAACAACAGAGTGATTATGAATTTACGAAAGGGATAAGGCGACTGCCAAACAAACCTTTTACCGTGCGGGTATTAGAGAAGGAAGATATAGCGGCGGGCATGATAAGGGATGCTTTTTCGTCTACACAAACGAATATTGTCATTCCGACATCGAACAGTAATGCAGCGTTGGTAAAACTTATTTCTCAGTTGTTGGCGACATTTGGGAAAATGAGGGAAGATGATATTCGATTATTTGGCTATCCGGACTGGCAAGCTTATGCGAAAGACCATATAGACGAGTATTTTGAATGGGATACGTATTTTTATTCTTCATTTTATACGGACAATTTGATGCCGGAAGTTATGAACTTTACGAAAAATTACCGCAAATGGTATTCAAAAGATACGGCTAATACTTATCCCAAATACGGAATGTTGGGTTACGATACGGGATTTTATTTCTTGAAAGGGCTTTTCACGTATGGCTCCGAATTAGAAAACAATCTTTCAAATGTGGAATTTACTCCCATTCAAATAGGATTTAAGTTTTCACGTGCAAATAATGAGGGGGGATTCATCAATAAGCAATTATTCTTTGTGCATTTCACTAAAGAGCATGAAATAATAAAAATGAATTTTGATTGAAATGATAGGAATAAAACGTAAAATACTCCTGTTGTGGATAGTGATAAGTGGTGTGTGTTTGCCTTCCAATGCGCAAGTGGGAGATTTGAGGAATAATCTGGCTGTAGGTTTCAATGGAGGAGTGAATTTTAATAGCATCAGTTTCATACCAAGAATCAAACAAAATACAATGACGGATTTTAACGGTGGACTTACTATTCGTTATATTTCAGAGAAATATATGGCGCTTATTTGCGGCATACAGGCAGAGGTGAATTATACTAAACGAGGGTGGAGTGAATTGATAGAGGATGAGAGCGGAGAGACATACAGTCGCAATATGAATTATATTGAAGTACCTATTCTGACGCATTGGGGGTTTGGCAAGGAGAAAGGAGTACAGGTGTTTCTTAATCTTGGTTCGCAAGTGGCGTATTTGTTAAATGAAAAAGAGAATATGAGCGATCCGTGGCACCCTGGATACAAACCGGTGAATGAGCAATATGGTAAAACTGTGGACAATAAGTTTGATTATGGAATAATAGTGGGTGGCGGATTGGAGGTAAAAACAAAAGTTGGTAATTTCTTAATTGAGGGGAGGTATTATTATGCCCTCTCCGATTTTTATAATATTACTAAAAAGGATTACTTTAATCGTGCGGCACACGCAATTATTGTGGGAAAGATAACTTATTTGTTTGATGTTACGAAATGATAAATATATCCAAGAATATATTCTATTTTTAACACGCTAAAAATTTATTCATACCAATTAGTATTGTAAAAAAATCTACTTTTGCAGCCGGAAAAACAAAAAACAAAAGAAAAGAATGATTACAGTTTCAAATGTTTCGGTGCAGTTTGGTAAAAGGGTGTTGTTTAATGACGTAGATTTAAAATTTACAAATGGTAATTGTTATGGGATTATCGGCGCTAACGGTGCAGGAAAATCTACTTTCTTACGTATTATTTGCGGCGATATGGAACCGACAACCGGTACGATTACTTTAGCCTCCGGCGAACGTCTTTCCGTACTTAGCCAAGACCACTTTAAATGGGATGCTTTTACGGTAATGGATACGGTGATGATGGGACATTCTCTCTTGTGGGAGGTTATAAAACAGAGAGAAGCGCTTTACGCCAAAGAAAATTTTACGGATGAAGACGGATTAAAAGCTTCCGAACTGGAAGAGACATTTGCCGAACTCAACGGTTGGAATGCCGAAAGCGATGCTGCTTCATTACTCAGCGGCTTAGGCATCAAAGAGGGCAAGCATTATACATTAATGAGCGAACTCGATGGTAAGGAAAAAGTGCGTGTGATGCTGGCACAGGCTCTCTATGGCAATCCACATAATTTATTATTAGACGAACCAACAAATGATTTGGATTTGGAGACCGTCATTTGGTTGGAAGAATACCTTTCCAATTTTGAACATACGGTGTTGATCGTAAGCCATGACCGTCATTTTCTAGATTCCGTATGTACGCACACGGTGGATATTGATTACGGTAAAATTAATTTATTTGCCGGTAACTACAGCTTTTGGTATGAATCCAGCCAGCTTGCTTTGCGTCAGCAACAAAATCAAAAAGCTAAAGCCGAAGAGAAAAGAAAAGAACTAGAGGAGTTCATCCGCCGTTTCAGTGCTAACGTGGCTAAAAGTAAACAGACTACCAGCCGCAAGAAAATGCTAGAGAAACTAAATATAGAAGAAATCAGACCTTCTTCACGCAAATATCCGGGGATTATTTTTACTTCCGACCGCGAACCTGGAAATCAAATTTTGGAAGTATCCGGATTGAGTAAAACAACTGAAGATGAGGTTGTTTTGTTCAATAACGTTAATTTTAATGTCGAAAAGAACGATAAGATTGTATTCCTTTCACGCAATCCACGTGCTATGACTGCTTTGTTTGAAATAATCAACGGCAACATGAAACCGGATAGTGGGAGTTTTGGCTGGGGAGTAACCATTACTACAGCTTATTTGCCATTGGATAATACAGCATTTTTCAATACCGACCTGAATCTTGTGGATTGGCTCAGTCAATATGGAGAGGGCAACGAAGTGTACATGAAAGGTTTTTTGGGACGTATGTTATTCTCTGGAGAAGAAGTTCTTAAAAAAGTCAATGTCCTTTCAGGAGGCGAAAGGATGCGTTGTATGATTGCTCGAATGCAGCTTCGTAATGCTAACAGTCTAATTTTAGATACACCGACCAATCATCTTGATCTCGAATCTATCCAAGCATTCAACAATAATTTGAAAATTTATAAAGGAAATATCCTCTTTTCTTCGCACGACCACGAATTTATTCAAACCATAGCCAACCGCATCATAGAATTAACCCCAAATGGCATTATTGACAAAATGATGGAATACGATGAATATATCGCCTCCGACCATATTAAGGATATCCGGAAGCGGATGTATCAGGATTAATGGAAAATTAATGGGTTAAATGTATAAAAAAAGATATTTAAGCAATCTTGAATATGGATACTTGAATCTACGACCTGAAAAAATCACTCTGAAAATTTGATATTTATCAAGGAAACTATAAATTTGTATTTGCAATTCTCGGGGTGTAGCTCAGCCCGGTTAGAGTACGCGTCTGGGGGGCGTGTGGTCGGAAGTTCGAATCTTCTCACCCCGACGGCTGATAATAAAGAGGTTAGACAACAAATCTAACCTCTTATTTTTTGTACTACTGACGTTTTACTGACGGAAAATTGGCAAATAAATGGATGCCTTTAACAATAGATAGGATGAAAATAAGGATTGAGGTTGTATAGGTTTGTAACAAGTAATATCTATTTGCGTACAATTACGAATTAAAATCCCCTGATAGAATACCTTTTCGGATTAGCAAATACTGTGAGAACAAAGGTTCCGCTCAATTAAGGACTTAAATCGAAGCCTCCAAACGTTATAGTAACGCTTGGAGGCTTTGCGATTCGAGCTTTACACAAAACTTTTGATAGTCCCTTTAATTTACACAGCCAGCCCCAAATTTCATTATATGATTTATGTCGACTTTTGTCGTAACAATCTTATCTACATCTTGGTATTTGAGAAGTAATTACCATCAATGATATTTTGTAGTTGCTTGGTTATATCTTTTGCACATTCATTATACAACAATTTTTTTGAAGTCGTAAGTATATAACCATTTTGATGTTCATTCCGTTTTGATAAAGATTTTGCCACATCAGACTCTATCTCTATCCCTTTTAATATATTACCATCTTCTGAAAAAAGCACAATAACTAAAATGTTAAAGTCCCAACTTCTTATAACATTTAAACTTGTTGATTGAATATTTTTTAATTTCCTTGATTTGACCTGAATTAGTTTACCTTCTTTAGTTTTCAAATCAGCGCTTTTGTTCGATGCGGTTAATTGTTCTGCATCATAATATATACCAATGAGTTTTTCTGCAAATTCGCCAACTGCATTAGCAGTCCCACCCATTTCGCCTGTTAATTGGATACTTGCCTTGTTGTAATCTTTCCAAAGTAGAATTAAAGATTCAAAATTCTGATTCATTTTTATTTTTTTTATGAGTTTGTCCGCAGGTCGTCAAACTATGTCGACCGTTTTCTGTTCCTCGTTGCCGAAGCTAACTAATTAATTCAATTGCAAATGTACCTATTTTATTTCGACTTCTTTCAACAAAATATTTAAGGGGGTAAGTCAGGTAGGGGGTAAAAAATTTGACAATTAAAGAGCTAAACCCCACTCCTATGCCATTAACACGCACATGATTTTTTTCAAAGTTTTGATTTTTAAGGGATTGAGTTTAACTGTATTAGAGAGGAATGTTTGTAAAATCAGTTTCATGCTCTTTCATAACTTTTAATGTGTGACTATCTTTGTACATGATTTTGTAATGTTCAAAATCTAACGTTTTTCTTAATCTCTTAATTTTTTGAAAGTCAATAGTTGGTATTCCCAGTTCGTCACAAATGCTTTTCAGGTCGCTGGCATACATGGTAACAGTATTGTCAATATCCACGTCCTTTTTTAATAATATCATTTCAACAATAGTATCTAATAGGATTTTGTTGTTTTTTTCCTTCTTTGCTGTCTTCATAATCATGTTTTTTAGATTGTTTTTCTCCAGCCAAGATAATGTAAAGACAGGTATTAACCAAGTGCATTTTTATAATATTTACTTTTCATGTTTATTTAAAAAGTTTAAACATGGAAACTATATATAGTTACGCAATTGAAATTTTTAGAAAAAAGAGAAATGAAAAACATATCAGTTTACAAACAGTTGCAGACTATTTAAACGTAAGTAAAACATTTATTTGTCAGGTGGAGAACCCGAAACAAAGAGCAAAATTAAACTTGCAGCATATTAATGAACTCGCAAAACTATTCCAATGCAGCCCAAAAGATTTTTTACCCGAAAGCTCTATTTGAGGTTTTTTTGTGATTATTAACAGACTATATCTTCAATGCGTTTCATCTCATCGGGGCTACCCGAAAGCATCACTCCGCTTCCTTGTTAAATGTTGATTATCAGAAAATTACAGAACTAAAACCCTATTTTACATCTGACAATGTAAAGACGGGTGGTTGCTTTTTATACATTTTTTATATCAGGGTAAACTTTTGTATTCTTATTTAAAATAACCTCTTTTGGTGAATTTATGTAAAGTCTTATGCTATCATTTTTAATTTGATGCATTTTTCGCATAAACTCATCCCCTCCAATTTCTCTACACACAGTAATGAATTGATTGCTCTTAAAAGAATAATTGGGATTTTTACTAATAAAATCTTTAAATTCTGTTGATTCTATCAGAGCTTTCTTTTGTTTTTCCCAGTCGTTCCGACTACTAAGAACGATTCCTTGATAAGCGTCATCTGTATATTTTTCAATATATACACATTCTTTATAGTTCATCGACATATCTATATCTCCACTTATATCATTAAAAGCAACATAATCTGATTTAATTGAGAAAACTTCTGATCCTAGGCTATAATCAAACTTTTCTTTTCGACTTTCAATTCCAAGATTAAAATGATCATTTCTATAATATATATTTAAAAGATATAATGCCCCCATTGCTTTTATTAAATTCTCTATATTACCTTTCGATAGATTCTGCGAGCGATTGTGTTTTACTGCTTGATACGCTTTTTTCCAGTCAGAGCCACTTTTTCCCCGCTTATTCGCTTTTTTAAGCGGAGTTAGGATTTGATGTTCTTCTTTATCAAAATAAAATGTAGAAGCTGAAACAAATACCTTTTTTTCGCTTAACTCCCATTTATTTTCTAATAATTCTATACAATCTGTATCAAAATATAAATCACGCTCATTACCATCATCAAGTGGAGTTATACCCCCATTTTGATAATATAATTCTTTCGCAATTGATTCAATTTCAATGGAACACCTGATTAATAATTCAGCAATTTTTACAGAATAAACAGATAACTGATTATCATCAAAATGAATTTGTCTGGATAATTCAATCACTTCCCGTTCAAGATTTTTATAAACTGACCAATATAAAGTATTTTTGTTTAGTGTCATTAATTTTTTGTTTAAAAACCCTGTATCCTTTTCGAATGTTCATTGTCATTGCCCTCAAAAAAGGCTGCTAACACTTAAATACACAAATCTTCCTTAAGATTCTTATACACAGAAGAATAGAATACTCTACATGTGCACTACAAAAGTAACAAACAAAAATCTAAATTAACCAATTATCATAAAAAATTGACATTACAACCTGAATCCCTTGTTCTTAGGAAATACTTGGTGGGTACTGAACCCAATTCTCTGCTGTAATTCCTTATATTTTAGCCTGAACCAGTCAATGATGTTTGTACCATTGATATTCAAACGTAGCTTGTCGGGGCTATCTGATTCATGGTCAATCTTCATTTTTGCGTCTTTCACCTCAAAATATTGCTTATGTTCAGGGGAATACAATTTGCCGGAAGCAATAGACAAAGTAAGACCTTTAAGTAACTGCCTGACGGCTTCAATGGTAAATCCAATTCTACGACAAAGTTCTGCTATCCGAAGTTGCTCCTTCATCATGGGGAACAAGTCATGAATCAAATTCAGTTCCTCCTGTGCTCTGTATGGTTCGTATTCCTGTTTAGCTTTTTGGAGTTTGGTTTCAATGATAGTCAATTCATTATCTTTTCTGCGAACATACTCATCCATAGCTAAATATTTGTCCCTTGCTTCGTCTTTCAGGTCATAGACGTGACGGACTTCTTCTCTAGTTGCTTCTTTCTGCTCCTGCAAATCTTCAATCTCTTCTTTTAGATTTTCGTTTTTCACATACAACTCTCTATAATACTGTCCGGTAGTGATATGCTTGGCTTTGGAACCTTCAATGCCCCGCTGCAATCCATATTTTTGCATGGTTTCGGCATAACTGTCCTGATAGGTTTTCAACTTATCCCGCGCCATTACATCATCGGCGCAAAGCCGGGCAGCATTTGGATTCTTCTTCCGGTATTTCTTTTTGCCTTCGGTGGACTTTTCCTCTTTGGCTTTTCTTCTTTCACCGGTAACGATAGGCACAACCGTCGCATGGATATGAGGCGTCGTTTCATCCCTGTGTAGAACAGCCGATACAAGATTCTCCGCACCAAATGTTTGCTTTAGCCAGTCAACACTGTCGGCACACCAGTCATTTAGGCTCCCGGCATCTTCAATACGCTTCATATCTTCGGGGCTACCCGAAAGCATCACCCCTATTGCCCGAACTTGATTCTTTCCTATTTTGCGGGCAATTCCGGCGTTTTCTATCCGGTGCTGAATCGCTTCGGTACGGTTCTTTACCTTTTCAGGAAACCCTATCAATTCTCGATTCAAATGAGTACGACTTTCATCCGCATTTTTAGGATGGATTGTCCGCTCGATATGGGCGGATGTTCCCGCATCGTTACCTGATGCCTTTTTTAAATGAAGTACCACATATCCCATAGTAGGATGTCATTTATTTGTTATACATTTACCTCTTGATTATTCGATTTCGACTTCTTCAAGGAAGTCCATTCGGAGGATTCCAAAGGGGGAACCCCTTTGGCTTATTGGGGTTTTTTTAGCGTAGAGCAACGGAGCGTGAAGAAAAAACCCTAATAAGCTAGGGCAATTGTTTCAATATCCCCTGCTCATCGCTGCGTTCAGCGTTTCATCCCCTTGCCTTTCTGTTTTTCCTGAATCTGTTTTTTGCCACATAAGTAATCATTCAAGTCTTTATACCCGGCATACTGTACCGACCTGTCATTGATGGAAGGACATGTTTCCTTTACCAATCGGGTTGCTCTTTGCCCTGCTTCGTCATTATCCAGATAAGTGTAAATATCCTTATGCACTTTTATGAAGTCCATTGCCTTGGACACGTTCGCTATTGAGTTAAGGATAACGGCATCGTGTTTGGTTTGCTTCATGTCTTGCAATGTGAGATAGGAAAGGAAATCCCAAAAGCCTTCAAAGACCAAACAGGTATCCCGGTTGTTCCGAACCGTTGTAATTTCTTTGGGCGAAGTGTATCCCTTGAAACCTGACGGATTACTTAATTCATATCCGCCTCTGTCGTTTCTGAAGCCTACCCAAAAATAGTTTCTGTCATTTATCCGGTAATGGATTTCTCTGCAGTATAGATTTGCCAATTCTAAATCAATCTTGCGTTCCCTGACAAAATCAACCAATGCCGGATGAGTAATCGGGAGAATTTCCAGAACGAACAGGCTGGATTCATTACCGGAACTTGGAATAGGATTTTTTATGTTATCCCGATGAAAAGAAAAAGAATCGGAGTCAATTCCTGCATACTCTTTTTCCAACTTGGCTACTGCTTCCCTAAATAAACAGCCTTCCATTTTCATTACAAGGTCAATGATTGAACCGCCCTCATTCGTCCCGAAATCAAACCAGATGTTCCGGTGGTAATCCACTTTGAAACTCGGATGATTGTCTTCTCTCAAAGGAGAGCAATACATTCCGTAATAGCCTCTTTCAATGATGGGACTAATACCTCTTTTTTGCAGGTATTGTTTTATGCTGATATGTTTGATAGTATCCATTTTCTAAAAATTTACTTTTGTGTTATTTTCCTTACTACATGAATGTAAGGTTGTAACCTATTGATTTCTAATGTACAATATGTAGTAAGGCTTGAATTTGTAGTAACTATCCATGTAGTAGTGTAGCAAGTTTGAAGTAAGGATAGTTTTTCGTTACCTACTACGCCCTAATCTTTTTTCTTTCACCGGATTATACTCTATGGTAGTAATGTAGTAACTAAAAATTGTTTAATCTGTTTTTCATACTATACACGGTTGAGAAAAGGATTTGGGGAAACTTCCCTTATTCTGTAGCCATAAACGGGATTTCTGGAATTTATCCGTTTCTGAATCCTCTCAAACCCCGCTTTATGCAACGCTTCGCCCATTCGTTTCTCGGATAGCTGAATGACATTGTACGTTTTCAGGTAATTCAGTATTTGGGCGGTTGTCATAAAACTCTCATTATCTCCCGTTTCCGGTTTCTCAAACCCCTGTATCAAGAGTTCGTATTCGATAGTCTGAACATGAAAGCGACGGCTACCGGCATGGAGTTCCTCTATCCCCGCATCATCGAACCAATAACAGAACCCGTGTTCATACAACCAGAGGATTTCCGAAAATACATTGTTCATATTAACGGCTTTCGCGGATTCCATATCAATGGAAATAACTTCAAAAGGCAGGAACCGGCGGCTTCCGGTCGGGTCGGTCAGGAAATCATTGCCGTTGACTGATGCCATGAAACTTGCCAGATGGGAGTATTCCTCTATATAGACATCATAGGGACGTCGGTATTTGACTGCCGGAGTGGTGATAAGGTTCTTCAATTCATTCTCGTCCCGTTTGTTCAAGGCTTTCAGTTGGTCGTCGATATTGATAAACAGATATTCGGTAATCAAAGTCAGCACATCCTTGTTTTGAGGGTCAATCTTGCCTGTGAAAAGATAGCTTTGGAGCGACCGGGGACAAAGACGATCTAACCATGTGGTTTTGAATCTGCCCTGCTCACCGGTTAAAACCAAACAGGTATGGTTCTGGCAACCCACATCATGCAAAGCGTTTGCAACAACCCCCACCAACCACTTCACCAAATATTCCAACCATTTATCAGAGTTGGCAACTCTCACAGTTTGTGAAAGCTGCCATGTGTAGTTGTTGATGTCCGGGTCAAGCCGTGGCAACCGGTTGAAATATTCTCTAACCGGATGTATCTTTGGTGAAAAATCGCTTTCCAAAATGGCGCGGATATTATCGGAAGAGGTTGAAATGCCCATTGTCCTGTCCATTTCCCGTTTGAACGAATTAAGGTCGAATTTGGTAATCGGACTGAAAGGATGATTCCCGTTTTTTGGGCGGAACTCCGGTTTGGATTTCACGGTATTGAAACGGAAATCATACCTTTCTTGCAAATAGCCCTCAATCTGTTCGTTCTTGGATTTTCGACCTCCGATGTCGTCTTTTTCTTTCATCGGATTTACCTCCATTATCTTTTACGTCTTGCACTACAGGCAAGGGTTAAACTGATATGGGATGCATCTCGTTTAGGCTTGGTTTGATTTTCTGCCCATCCTAATAGCTCTTTCCGTGAGAAGACCAGTTTGTTTCCATACCTCTTACAGGGAATATCCCCGGATGCAGTCAATTTATATACTTTGGCTTTGGAGGTTGGATAACCATATTCGCGTAGTAATTCTATGGCATCCGATAAGGTGATGGTGTCTATCTTTGATTCCGAAACAGTCTTGGGTATAATCCCCGACACTGCCTCACTAACGATTGCCCGTAGTTCTTCGGGCGTTGTAATAATGATATTGTTCATGGTATTCAAATTTTAACTATTAAATATGAAACATACAGCTATCGTCATAGCCGGATTCAATATTGAATTTGAATACAAAATAACAATGAATAGGATTGATAATCAAATGGATAAATGACTTAACACAGGTAAGCCAAATCCCGCCAAAAGTAAGACAAATGCTACCATGTTAAGTCGAAACAGGGGAGTTGATTTAACAGGCATAAGACAAAAAAAGACAAAACTAAGACAACTTACGCCAAAACTAAGACATGTTAAGTTGAATAAAAAATTCGCTTTTTTCGGATTTATTTTCCGCCATGTTCGGTTTGGTAACGTTTAAGTTGCTTTAATATAGCCTTTGTACTGAAGGTTTCCTTATTGGATACGCGTTGGGATTTTACGGGAGTAATGAAACTTTTCCTTATCCAGTCGCTGAGGGTTTGGCGGGAAATACCCAGCATCTTAGCCAATAGAATCCGGTTGATGATTTCTTCTCCCGAGAAAACAGGGATATATTTTTTGTTCTTAGCCACATACCATTCAAAATGGGAGATTACGGCATCTATGTTCTTTATGAATGGTTCGATGGTTTTTAATACGGATATTTCGATAGTTGTCATATCGTAATTGGCTGCTAATTCGGGATTCTTTGACAGCTCCCCAACTATCATCTCATAAATGGGCAGTCCTTTAGCTAATAGGGTATATTTCTTTCTGCGGGGCATGGTTTATCGTTTTACTAATTGCTTAATGAGATTTATACCGCCATTTATACCGCCATTTATACCGCCATTTATACCGCCATTTATACCGCCATTTATACCGCCATTTATACCGCCATTTATACCGCCATTCATGTTTTAATTTTTATATATCTATTTGATATAGATGTAATTAATTGATTATTTATACCGCCATTTACGATGTCTTATTACCAACAAAAATTTGATAACCTCCCGTTTTAAGAGAACCAACATATTCTATTAATCCCTTTTCTCTCAATTTCTTTAAATAACGTTCAATAGTACGTGGTGGTTTATTTATTAATTTTATTATCTCAACGGACTTAATTCCTTGATTTTCTTGAATGATTGAATAAATATTTTTTTCTATTTCAGATAAATCATAAAAATTTACACTACTGTTTACATTATCGCTTTTCCATGGATTGGAGAAATCAGCCGGAATCTTTTCAATGGGCTTTTCTTTTACAATTACACCAAACACACCTAAAGTTTCCAAATCGAATACCGCAGGCTCATTTCCATTGTCCTTCAAATCCAATTGAGCCGTTTCAATTCCTCTGTTGAAGCGGTTTACAAAACCCATTACCCGCATGGATTCAGCCAACACCAAATTACGATAATCGCTTACATTAGGAAAATTTTCCGGTC
>SNRY01000534.1_pt1 | contig 12619 bp, 13 predicted proteins | sample 4693421 | NCBI WGS metagenome assembly SNRY01 (sample SAMN11003215, study PRJNA524138) | termite gut metagenome | isolation source: Bacteroidetes bacterial symbionts from single cell of protist host amplifed... | host: Streblomastix strix ... | reverse complement strand
CCTGTACGCATTGGGAATTGATAATTGCCTGATTCAAGTCAATGGACCGGAGTTCCCGATTTTGGACGGCAGCGCACAACACTATGTGCGGGAAATAGAAAAAGTAGGAACGGCAGAGCAGAATGCCATCAAGGATTTCTATATTATTAAATCGAAAATAGAGTTTCGAGATGAAACAACAGGTTCATCTATTATCGTATTGCCCGATGACAATTTCAGCCTCCATGTATTGATTTCCTATGATGAGTCAACCATCATTCCCAATCAATTTGCCACGTTGGAGGATATGGATAAGTTTCGGAATGAGATTGCCGCAAGCCGTACTTTTGTCTTTGTTCGTGAAATAGAGCCGTTGCTATCCGCCGGATTGATTAAGGGAGGCGATTTGGATAATGCTATTGTAATCTACGAACGCAAGATGTCTCAAGAGAATTACGATAAATTGGCAGATATTATGAGAGTTCCCCACATGGATGCTTCCCGAATGGGGTATATTAACCATAAACCGTTGGTATGGTCGAATGAATGTGCCCGTCATAAGTTGCTTGATGTTATCGGAGACCTGGCATTGATTGGAAAGCCGATTAAAGGAAGAATTATTGCTACCCGTCCGGGACATACCATCAACAATAAGTTTGCCCGTCAGATGCGGAAAGAGATTCGCCTGCATGATGTTCAAGCCCCCAGATACAATTGCAACGAAGAACCTGTTTTGGATATAAACCGTATTCGTGAATTATTGCCTCATCGCTATCCATTCCAATTAGTGGATAAAGTGATTGAAATCAGCGCTAATTATATCGTAGGTGTAAAGAATGTAACCGTCAATGAACCATTCTTTCAAGGTCATTTTCCGCAAGAACCCGTTATGCCGGGAGTATTGCAGGTGGAAGCGATGGCACAAGTCGGTGGTCTGCTCGTACTCAATTCGGTAGAAGAACCGAAACGTTACTCCACCTATTTTATGAAAATTGATAGTGTGAAGTTCCGGCACAAAGTCGTTCCGGGAGATACGCTCCTCTTTCGGGTAGAGTTACTTACCCCTATTCGACGGGGAATTGCCACCATGAAAGGATATGCGTTTGTGGGTGAGAGGTTAACTTGTGAAGCTGAATTTATGGCACAAGTAGTAAAAAACAAATAATAATAGATAATGATAAGTCCATTGGCATATATCCACCCCGAAGCAAAAATCGGTAAAAATGTAGAAATAGCCCCTTTTGTATATATTGATAAGAATGTGGTGATGGGTGATAACAATAAGATTATGCCTAATGCTAATATCTTACAGGGGACACGCATTGGAAATGGAAATGTTATTTTTCCGGGAGCTGTCATTGGAGCTATCCCACAAGATTTGAAGTTCCACGGAGAAGAAACAACTGCCGAAATCGGCAATAACAATACTATTCGCGAAAACGTAACCATTAATCGCGGAACAGCCGCAAAGGGCAGAACCATTCTGGGCAATAATAATCTGTTGATGGAAGGGGTGCACATAGCACACGACTCATTAATCGGCAACGGCTGTATTATAGGTAACTCTACCAAAATGGCCGGCGAAGTCGTCATTGACGATAATGCCATTCTCAGCGCAGGGGTATTGATGCACCAGTTTTGCCGGGTAGGCGGGTATGTAATGGTTCAAGGTGGCACCCGCTTTGGAAAGGACGTACCTCCTTATATTATTGCCGGACGCGAACCTGTAATCTATTGCGGACTTAATATTGTTGGGCTTCGTCGTCGAAACTTCTCCAGCGAATTGATTGAAAATATTCATGAAGCCTACCGCACCATTTATCAAAGTGGCTTGAACATTACGGATGCTTTGGCAAAAATCGAATCCGAAATGGAGATGATTCCGGAAATAAGTTACATCGTGGACTTTATTCGCGGTTCGGAAAGGGGCATTATAAAGTGAGATACTTTTGAGAAACTACATCCTATTGTTTAATCCATCGCCAGTCTGGCCATAAGATAGCATACCGCAGATTCTGCTCCCTGATTCAGATTGATGTTGCTTTCTTCCAAACCATCGTAACAGCCGCCGGTAGCGGGATTGTAGATAATCTGATGAAGGTGGTTGTTTCCTAAAAACCAGTTAAACGCTGTCTTTTGCTTGGCAAGATATGTTTCGTCCTTAAATACGGCATAAAAAGTATGCAGGGCGATTACCGTACCGGCAACGTCAACGGGCTGTTCCCCGAATTTTTGCCCTTCTCTCTCTTTTTGAAGCCATCCTTGATTGGATACTACTTTTATCTGCTCACCGGTGAACGTTTTCTCCAATAAAAAGTTGAAAGATTCTTTGGCTGTTTCTTTGTATATGATATCGCCCGTTGCCATGAAGGCATATAACAAACTTTCGGGCAACACGCTGTTGTCGTAAGTTAAATAGGCTTCGAACCACGACCATTCGTTTTCATTGTTTTGCCGATAGCAATGGATAAGCTTGTCTGCCAATAGCTTGATGAATGAACAGATTTCCGGCGAGGGATATTTCCGCCAATAGCCGTATAATCCTTTAATGGCAAATGCCATGCTTCGCGGGGATTGCAAGCGGGTAATCATCGGAAACGTTTGTTTAATCACCCGGATAGCATCCAACGTCCATGCATCGGGAAACTTGCCGGCGTGGGAGATAAAATAGCCTAACGCCATAATTGCTCGTCCGTTGCTGTCTTCCAATCCGACTTCCTTGTTTTGAGAAGTAAACAGGATGTCTTTGTGGACGTAATTCAGGAAAGAACCGTCCGTTTGCAGGCAATGGCAGATGAAATTCAGATAGGTCTCAATATATGTTTCACACGATGCGTCTTCCCTTTCTGCGTACATTTGGGATAAAGCGATTAACGCCCGTGCATTATCGTCTAACGTATAGCCGGATGTAATGTCGGGACGATTCCCTTTTGAGAATTGAATCATGGCGAAGCCGCGGCTCATCCGCTTGATATGTTCCGTATTCGGAGGAGGCAGGGAGTAAACGGGCGATGCTGTGATACCCAATTTCTTATTGAACAAAAGCGCGTAGGCAATAGCCGAATTTTCCCATGCCGTTGATGCTGTTTTTTGTAGTCCGGCTATCCTCATGCAGGAAGTTAATTTTTTTTTGGAAAGCAATCGGTTCGTTGCATTTGCCAATTGAACGGAATCTTTGAAATCAAAAATAACACCGGAGTTGTCGTTCAAAAGTTCCAAGGCATGTGGAATTGGGGTGGCGATAATGGGGCATCCGCAACTTAAAGCATAGACAAACGTCCCGCTGACAGCCTGATTCGGGTCGGAAGAAGTGAATAAATAGACATCGGTTAGCTGGAGGTATTCCAACAAGACGGGCAGGTCTAAATAGAGGTTAACAAAACGCACGGAATCGGTCAATCCCCGTTCGACAATTTTCGCCTGAAGCATTTCGCGGTATCTTTCGCCCTCGGTCTTGACCACACCCGGATGGGTTTTCCCGATGATTAAAAACAATACGGACGGGTTTTCTTTAACAATTGCGGGCAATGCATCGAGCGTAGTTTCTATACTTTTACCCGAACTCAGAAGTCCGAATGTGCTAAGAACGCAACGACCAGAAACCTTGTATTTTTCTTTCAGCTTTTTTTTATCCTTGTGCGACACCAAATGTGTGCCGTGCGGTATGATGCTTACCTTATCGTTCGCTATTTGATAGTCGTTTTGCAAAATGTGTGCGGATGTTTGTGTCATGACAATAATCTCCGAACAAGCCGATGTAACCTTTCTCAGGTATTGCTTGAAGGATTCTCCGGGGTGGGCAAGCACAGTATGGAAAACGATAATGACCGGCTTTGCGATTGTTTCCACCAATTGCAGGAATGCTTCTTCCTGTCCGTCGAAAAGTCCGAATTCGTGTTGTATCAAGACAAGGGAAATGTCGGCGTCATCGTTGATCGTTTCGGCAATACGGATATAATCGGAAGCATCCGAGGTATTGAGTGTATATTTTACCGGTTCGGAATATAGATGCTTTTCCGTCGGAGATTCGAGTGCGCATACTTTTATGGAATAAGAGTTGCCGAATTTGCGGTGAACGGACTGTATCAAATCATTAGAGAATGTAGCAATACCACATTCTCTGGGCGGGTAGCTTGTCAGGCACAGTATTTCTTTCATTTTTTGTGAGACATTAATTCTTTTACCAAATCTCTTACCGGAACGGATGCACAAGCAATGCAATTGTCGGCGGCGCCATAATAAATATAAAGACGGTCTCCAAACAAAGCTGTTCCTGTGGGAAAGCACACTTTATTGACTACCCCCCTCAACTCATACTCCGTTTCAGGACTGAACAAGGGGTAAGGTAGCCGGGCTATTTCAACAGCCGGGTTTTCAAGGTCTAATAAGGCAGCGCTTGCCGAATAGACGTATCCATCAGTAGTGTCACGTACGCTGTGGTAAATCATCAACCATCCTTCCGGTAATTCAATGGGGGGACATCCACCACCGATGTAACTGGATTCGTGATCGTGGCGAGGTTCGAAAATAATGTGTTGCGTAAAGTCGAGGAAATAATTAATCCAGAAATCATACGTCAAGTCTTCCATGCTTTCAATGCAGACCAACTGTATGTCGGGTTTGATGCGGTGCAAAAAATAAAACTTGCCGTTTATTTTGCGGGGGAAGAAAACTAAGTTTTTGTCGGTGAGATAAACCTTTTTTCCCGAGCTTGTATAGGATTCCCTGTTATTGTATGACCTGAAATATTTATCAGCCGGATGCCCCTTTGCGCAAATCAACTCCTCGAATTGGGAATAGGTAAACTGAGAGGTAATGATGCCTTTCTTTACGAAATGTTTTAAATCGCCGGACACAGCCAATGCACCCACTGCACTGACGCCATCGTAAGCGGTATAGCTCAAATAGTAAGCGTCTTCTATTTTGACTATCCGAGGGTCTTCAACGCCTTGGCTTTCATAGTCAAACTGCGGGTATAAAAGCGGCTCTTCATCACGGTGCGCTACTTGCAGCGGACCCTCCAAGCGACAATAGCCAATCGTTGAATAGTTGCCTTCCCTTACCGCCCGGTAAAACAGGTGTACGGTTTCTCCTTCGGCAATGACTGCCGGATTCATTACGCCATCGTTTTCAAAAGCCAAGTCGGTTTTTTCCAGTATAATACCTTCTCTTTTTACGGTTATCATGGCTTAGATTTTAAGCCCAATACCGTATCTTGTTTACTCGTTTTGCCCTTCTGGTATTCCGACAGCTTTTTCGGGCTATCGCTTTCCGCTTTTCCTTTTTTCTTCTCTTTTTTTCTTTCGTTACCTTTCATGTGACTCTAATTTATAATTAAAATTAGCCACAAAGGTAGACCGGTCAAGGGGGATATTTGCAGGATTTTCAGGGTTATTTTCGGTACTTTCTCCGGAAAAGGCTTGGGGATAACAGTGCCTTCTTCCTGAAAATACGGGCGAAATAAGAGGAATCTTCAAATCCCAATTGAAAGGATATTTCATTGATATTAAGCTTGCTGTAAAGCAATAATCGCTTGGCTTCGGTCAGTTTCAAATCCAATAAAAGCTGTTTGGCGGAAATACCGCTCAGGTTTTGACATATCGTGTTCAATACGGTGGTTGAAATATGCAGGGTATCGGCATATTTATCCATCGATTGGATATTGTCGTCGGTTACTATCAATTCTTTAAACTGTCTGAAAATAGAGGTGTTTTTTGAAGTAAACGCTTCACCATGTATCTTATCTGCAATCAACGAATAAATGTATTGAATGGAAGTCATTATTTTATGCTGCAAATCGTCATTATTCAGCTTACAATCCTTGATTAAATTTTCAAATACAAGCCGCAGTAAAGATGCGTCCTGTTTTTCAATATCAATATATGGCTTCAAAAACTCAATGCCAAGCTGGGAAGCCAATGATTTGGCAAACATCAACGTGTATCCTTTGCAATTATCGGCATACGACCAATTGTTTATTTGATTGGGATTTACAAGAAACATACTTCCTTTCCGAATTTGATATTCGTTACAATCAATTACATGAAACCCGTTTCCCTGTACAAACCAAACCACCGAATAGAAAGATTGCCTGTATGGCCATTCCACTTCCGATTCTTTCATGGTTTCTATGGTACCGGCATAATATGCAATGTGTTTTGAGGGAAGCAACAGTAAGTCGGACAAAGTATATTCTTTCAACATCCTATAAAGATACGGTTATTAAACCGACTTTCGTGTAAAATGATTAAACTTACTTGCAAAAGTGACGTCATTTCTCCCAAAAGTGACGTCATTTCTCTCAAAAGCGACGTCATTTTTCCCAAAAGTGAGTCACTTTCTCTCCAAAAGTGACGTACTTTTCTCTCGTATGCTAGCTATGGACATAAATTTAGAGCTTGTTTCAATTGAATGAAACAGAATCCGAAGGATGCGGTTCTCTAATTTGGTAACGATATATCTCTGTGTCTCTGAGCCTCTGTGTTATAATGTACTGAGTATCGTATAGTGGAAAGTGGAAAGTTATGTGGTTCGTTCCAACCTTTTCTTTGCTTTTTTGCAAATGCACTACGGGTTCGTATTGAATATATGAATTCTCCAATTTGTTCTCAATAAAACAGGCTCTAAATGTTATAAAAACATAAATGCCTCTTTTTTATGAAAACCAAAGCCTAAAAAAGTTAGCAGAAATTAAAAATAATCGTTACTTTGTAGGCAAATTCATATCTTATGATGAGAAAGATATGGCAACGTGATAGGTATTTTTATTTCTATGGTGTCAAAGAAACATTTGTATCCTTTTATAATTAAATATCCATTATTTGAATCTAACTTTGTAAATCACTAAATTATATCAATAAATAAATTATTAACTTTAAATTAAAGCAATTATGGCATCAAACATTTCAAGAAGGAAGTTTCTTAAAGCCGGTGCAACAGCCGCTCTAGGGTTAACAGTCGTTCCCAATTCAATTTTAGGGAAATCATTCGGACACGTTCCCCCAAGTGATAAACTTAATATTATCGGCGTGGGAGTAGGTGGACGCGGTTCGGGAGATTTGCAGGCTTTGGCAAGTCAAAATATTATCGGCTTGTGTGACATAGATTGGAAGTACGCCGATTCAGTGTTCAAAACCTATCCGGGCGCAAAAAAATACTACGATTACAGAAAAATGTTCGACGAATTGGGAAAGTCGGCTGATGCCGTTCTGGTAGCCACCGCCGACCATACACATGCACTTGTAGCTGCTCAAGCCATTACAATGGGCAAACACGTATATGTGGAAAAACCACTTACCCATACGGTTTATGAATCCCGTCTGCTAACAAAACTTGCCGCCCAATATAAAGTAGCTACTCAAATGGGTAACCAAGGTTCATCAGATAAAGGCGTTCGTCAAACATGTTCATGGATATGGAACGGTGAAATCGGTGAAGTTACTAAAGTGGAAGCTTTTACCGATCGCCCTATTTGGCCGCAAGGATTGTCTCGTCCGGATGGAGTTAAAGCTCCGAGTACTACAAACTGGGATCTATTCTTAGGCCCGGCAAAAGAACGTCCGTTTAATCCGATATATACCCCGTGGAACTGGCGTGGCTGGTGGGATTTCGGAACGGGAGCACTTGGTGATATGGCATGTCATATCTTACACCCTGTATTCAAAGCATTAAAACTCGGCTATCCTACTCGTGTACAAGGTAGTTCTACGTTATTGCTGACAGATTCTGCTCCCAATGCACAAACCGTAAAATTCGTATTCCCTGCTCGTGATAATTTGGCAAAAGTAGGTTTGCCCGAAGTGGAAGTACATTGGTTTGACGGCGGTTTGAAACCCGTACGTCCGAATGGTGTACCGGCAGGTAAGGATTTGAATGATGCCGGAGGTGGTGTTATTTTTCACGGAACCAAAGATACATTGATTTGTGGATGCTATGGCGTAAATCCTTGGTTATTGTCGGGTCGCAAACCGAGCACTCCGCCAGTACTGAGAGAAATAACCCAATCGCATCAAATGGATTGGGTACGTGCAGCCAAAGAAAGTGCTTCAAGTCGCGTAGAATCCGCTTCTTCTTTTAGTGAAGCAGGTCCTTTCAACGAAATGGTGGTAATGGGTGTATTGGCAGTACGTTTGCAAGCCCTCAACCAAGAATTGCAATGGGATGGTGAAAACATGAAGTTCACCAATATTCCTTCCGATGCTACCATCCGTACAGTCATCAAAGACGGTTTCCAAATTAAAGATGGACACCCCACTTTCAACAAAACATATACCGACCCGATAAATGCACAAGCTTATGCACAAGAACTTATCAAGCATACGTATCGTGATGGTTGGAAATTGCCGGATATGCCTAGATGAAAGTGTATTGTTTAATTAAACGTTATATAAATATGAAAAGATTATTTTATGGATTAACTTGTTTTGTAATTGCCGGAGCATTTATTGCTTGCGCTGGGAACAAGAGTAAGAGTACGGATGCGGCGGCTGATACCAAAACGGTGCCAACGGTACCGGAATACGTAGTGGTAGATAAACCGAGCGTTGATCTTTCTAAATTTAAGGTTGACAAAGACGGTTACATTGTGCTTTTCGACGGAAAATCCCTTGAAGGATGGCGTGGCTATGGTAAAGACACTGCCCCCGAAAGATGGACAATTGACGATGGAGCGATTAGACTCAGCGGTGCTAGCGCCGGTGAATCTCAAGACGGAAAAGGGGGAGATTTGCTGTTTGCTCATAAATTTAAAAACTTTGAGTTTGAATTTGAATGGAAAATATCCAAAGGTGGAAACTCCGGAGTTCTTTATTTAGCACAGGAAATTCAATCTAAAAACCCTGACACAGGTGAATTGCAATGGGAACACGTTTATATCTCAGCTCCCGAAGCACAGGTATTAGATAATGCAAATCATCCCGATGCCAAATTGGGCGTAAATAACAACCGTCAATCCATGTCCTTGTATGACATGATTCCTGCTAATCCGCAAAATGCGAAACCATTTGGCGAATGGAACAAATCAAAAATCATGATTTATAAAGGAACAGTTGTTCACAATCAGAATGACGTAAACGTGCTTGAATACCACCTTTGGACACCAGAATGGACAAAGTTGCTTCAAGAAAGCAAGTTTAGTCAGGAAAAATGGCCATTGGCATTTGAATTGTTGAACAATTGTGGTGGACCTAACAAAGAAGGATACATTGTATTCCAAGACCATGGTGACGACGTTTGGTACCGTAATATCAGAATTAAAATATTAGAATAATAGAGGTTGGTAGTAAGTAGTAAAAAACTAAGCAGTAGGTAATTCGATACAACCTATTACTTGTTTTTACTGCTTACTACTTGCTATTTTATTACTTAAAAACCCCCAATTCATGAAAACAATAGCAACCTTAGCGGTAGCCTTTTTCTTAATAACATCCTGTTCTGTTCCCACGGCGCAGACATCTCAAACAACTCCTCCCAAGAAAGATGTAGCATTGCAACTCTATTCATTGAGAGAGAAGATTAAAACGGATTATGCCGGAACTATCAAATTGGTAGGTGAAACAGGATATACAGCAGTAGAAGCCGCTGGATACGGAGATGGAAAGTTCTACGGAAAAACTCCCGAAGAATTTAAAGCCGATGTGGAAAAAGCAGGAATGGTTGTTTTGTCATCACATACAACAAAACAACTATCCGATCAAGAACTCGCATCAAAAGATTTCAGTGAATCATTGGCATGGTGGGATCAATGTATTAAAGATCACAAAGCAGCGGGAATGAAATACATTATAGCCCCTTGGATGAACGTGCCTAAAACCCTTGCTGATTTACAGACCTATTGTGATTATTTCAATGCCATCGGTAAGAAGTGTAAAGAAAGTGGTATTTCTTTCGGTTACCACAATCATGCTCACGAATTCCAAGCAGTGGAAGGTCAATTAATATACGACTATATGCTCACACATACCGACCCTCAATACGTACTTTTTGAAATGGACGTATATTGGACGGTCATAGGGAAGCACAGTCCCGTTGAATATTTCAACAAATACAAAGGTCGTTTTGAACTACTCCACATTAAAGATAGCAAAGAACTCGGTCAAAGTGGTATGGTAGGATTTGATGCAATCTTTAACAACACAGGTGTAGCAGGAACAAAATACATAGTAGTAGAAGTAGAAGACTATAATTTTGCTCCTGAAGAAAGCGTAAAACAAAGCCTAGACTATTTGCTGAACAGCTCATTCGTAAAAGAGAGCTACGCAAATTAATTGAGAATTAAGCGGTTTTATTAGACTTGAATCCCCCTCTTTCTGTGAAGGAGGGGATTTATTTACTAGTATCTATCCGTTAAAAAGAGATAAATATTCTTTGAAAATTGTATCGCTGATACTATTTATAGCTACTTTTATAACAAAAAATAAGAATTATGAATGCACCTTTATTTTTTAATCTCGGAACTGGGGAGATTATTATTATTGCGTTAGTTGTATTGTTACTCTTCGGAGGTAAAAAGATACCCGAACTGATGAAAGGGATTGGCAAAGGAGTCAAGAATTTCAAGGAAGGTGTCAAAGGAATTGAGAATGACATCAATGACATCAATGACAGCAGTGATAGCAATAATAACGACACGAAGAAAGTTTGACCGGTAGCCCCTTTTCTATGGAAAGAAGAAATAGTCTGGGAATGACCTTTTGGGAGCACTTGGAAGAACTCCGGTGGACTATCATTAGGTCGGTCATTGCATTGTTTGTTTTTGCCATTGGCGGTTTTATTGTAATGCCTTACATATACGACAATGTGATAATGGGACCTACCCGTCCCGACTTTTTTTTATATAGATACTTGTGCAAAGCAACCTCAGCCTTTCCTTTCATGCCCAATTTTTGTGATGATACCTTTATAATAAATATTATAAATATCAATCTGGCATCGCAATTTTTCCGGCACATGACTACTTCTTTTTGGTTGGCACTCATACTTACTTTCCCTTATTTGACTTTTGAACTTTGGCGTTTTGTCAGTCCCGCCCTTTATGAGAGTGAGAAAAGAAACATCAAAGGTGTTTTTGTATTCGGTACAGTTATGTTCTTTATCGGATGCGTTGTAGGCTATGCACTTGTCTTCCCGATAACACTTCGCTTTTTGGCTGGTTATCAATTAAGTGATTTGATTGTCAATCAAATTTCACTTGATTCATACATGGACAATTTCTTAATGCTGACTTTTATAATGGGAATCGTATTTGAATTGCCTCTCCTATCATGGCTTTTGTCGAAATTGGGACTGTTAGACAGATCGTTCTTCAAGAAATATAGGAGGCATGCTGTTGTGGGTTTGCTTTTGTTAGCTGCTGTAATAACCCCGTCCGGTGATCCTTTTACGTTGTCAGTGGTATTTATTCCTCTTTATTTCCTATATGAGATAAGTAGTTTCTTCGTTAACCCTGCTCCCAAGAAAAAAGATGAAGAGGAAGAGGATGAAGAAGAGGAAAAGGAAACTTATATACCGGAATATGAGGAAGGGGATAAGGAATAAGCGTATTCGAGTGTTTCTGAAAATCTTCCTGTTTTATTCATCAAAATCAAAGTCGAAATCAAAATCATCAAACTCCGGTGTGGTGAATTCTTCCAGACTTCGGCGTTCTTTCTTTGTAGGGCGACCGGTACCGTGTGCCCGGTTAATGAAACCACTGGCTTTACTCATCTCCAATATTTCATATTGATCGGGAGTAGTAACATTCTCCAGTACTTCGGGAACGAGTTTGGCTCCTACACGCTTCTCTATTGTTTGCAGCACTTTGAAGGAATAGATAATAGGAGGTTTTCTTACTTGAATAATATCGCCGGGTCTTACCATACGTGATGCTTTGACCAATGCGCCGTTTATAGTAATTCGTCCCTTTTTGCAGGCTTCAACGGAAATAGTTCGTGTCTTGAAGATGCGAGCTGCCCACATCCATTTATCAATTCTTGCTTCGGACATACTGAAAGATAGAGTCAATTGAACATATTCATTGTAATATTAATCCCGGCGAGGCAGAAACTTTTGATCATCTCACCGGCTGTTTGCAGACGTTCATCCATAATCTTGAGGTCTTCATCGTCGAATTTACTGAGAACGTAATCTATTTGCCTGCCACGTGGAAAATCATTTCCGATACCGAAACGCAAGCGGGCATAATCTTGCGTACCTAATGTGGTGGCAATATGCTTTAATCCGTTGTGACCGGCATCACTTCCTTTAGCTTTCAAACGCAATGTCCCGAAAGGGAGTGCGCAATCATCTACTACAATAAGAACATTTTCCAATGGAATCTTCTCCTTTTGCATATAGTATCGCACTGCAAATCCGCTTAGATTCATAAAAGTCGAAGGTTTCAACAGTAGTAACTCCCTTCCTTTTATGGATAAGGTGGTAACTGCCCCATAACGCCTATCGGTAAAAACAAGATTGGACACCTTTGCAAGGGTGTCCAATACCATAAATCCTATGTTGTGTCGGGTTTCGTGGTACTCCGTACCAATATTCCCCAATCCAGCAATCAAATATTTCATTTACAATACCTACGAAGCTGATTCTTTGCCTGCAGCAGCAAGTCCTCTTGCAACACGTGTCAGTTTAACGGCGCAAACTACATTGT
>SNRY01000533.1_pt1 | contig 12653 bp, 12 predicted proteins | sample 4693421 | NCBI WGS metagenome assembly SNRY01 (sample SAMN11003215, study PRJNA524138) | termite gut metagenome | isolation source: Bacteroidetes bacterial symbionts from single cell of protist host amplifed... | host: Streblomastix strix ... | reverse complement strand
TTTGAACGGTCGGTATATTTGAGTTCCTGTCCCAACAAAATATTTACTTTATGCTTGCTAAGATCTATATCGTACGTAGCCATGGCGCGTTCGTTAAAGCTGAGCAAGTTATTATCGTCGCGATTGTAGAAACCACCGTAAGGAAGAACCACTACCGCCGGTAAATTCAAATTTGCGGGATTATCGTACAAAAAAGGGTTATGGTCATTTACATAAGAGTCATCATTTGCCCGGTAAGCCATCGCTTGATTCGAGTTCTCGTTTATTTTTTGTTCCCGAGAGCTAAGAACATACCGGAAAGATCCTATCGCTTTCATGCTTAACCCTTTAACCGGTTTCACTTCCAACTCGCCTTGCAATTTCGTATCTATCATCTTGATATCAAGCGTATGATTATCCAATTCACTGATGATGTTAAACGGAGCATAGTTTCTGGTGTAATATTCCAAATTACCCTCGTTATCATAGGGTCGCTGAACACGGCTGGTATTAAGCGCATAGCTGAATGGATTGATATCGAAATTACGCGTATAAGTTCCTTCTACCGAATTTACAACCCGGCTGTTCGTGCCCGGAGCTTTCTGAATTCGTACCGAAGAATTGGACAATAAACTAACCGCTACATATTTATTGACGTCAAACGAAGCGCTGGTATTACCCGTATAGCGTTGAACCTTATCGCCAATTGACCAACCGTCGTCGCCGAAGTAACTCAGAGAACCGTAAAATCTCGAATGTTCCGTTCCTCCGGCAACATTTATCGAATGATTCTGTTGCAATGAATTTTTAAAAAGTACGTCAAACCAGTTGGTATTGATGGTTTCATATTGCTGCAAAAACTTTGCTTTCGCTTCAGGCGTATTGGGCAAACCAAATTGTCCTTTATCCGCATCCCATTGGGAAATTAAGTCGTACATTTGTTTATATACTCCCCCGCTACTTCCTCGCGAAACATCCGAATAATTAAGCCATCCTTTTGCTTCCATTTCCTTATATACCATCATTTGCTCTTGGGAGTTCATAATGTTATAATTACTGTACGAAGGTTTGAGGCGTGTGGTAAATTCACCGGTATAATTCACCTGCAAAGAACCTCTCTTTCCTTTCTTGGTCGTAATTACCACAACACCGTTCATGGCACGCGCTCCGTACAATGAAGTAGCTGCCGCATCTTTAAGTATTTGAAACGATTCTATGTCGTCCGCATTCAAACCGGCAATCGCCGAACTGATAAGTGTTTCTGGATTACCCGATGACAAATCGTCGGGAGATACATCCACCACATCTTCCAATGCAATACCATCTACTACCCACAAGGGTTTCTGATTACCATAAATGGAAGAAGCGCCTCTTACACGCAATTTGGGCGATGCGCCGAAAGTACCCGATACGTTTTGTACCTGCACACCGGCTGCTTTTCCCTGCAAAGAGCGACTGATGTCTGCCACTCCGTCGGTCATTGCATCTGCTGCTTTAATGGTACTGACAGAACCTGTAAACAAATGTTTATCTATGCTTTCGTAGCCGGTTACTACTATTGTTTCAAGTACATTGCTTGTTGATTGCAAAGTTACCTGAACAGAACCTTTTCCTTTGACAGGCACTTCTTGCGAGTCAAAGCCAACAAACGAAACGATTAACGTCGCATTGGGATCAATGTTAGTTAACGTAAATTTCCCATTTACATCGGCAATTGTTGCCGACTTCATGTCATCTTTTACCACAATGGTAGCTCCCGTCAGAGGTTCCTGAATGTCATCCAGCACCGTCCCATGCACAGTATGCGTAGAAACGATTCGTTGTCTCGTAGGATTTTGTGCCGTTACCCCTATTGCAAATAAAAACAACAGGCAAGCAAAAGTAATTTGTTTGTAATAAATTAAACTCATGTTATTTAAAGTGTTTTTTAAATATATATATAAGTTACATAAAATGCCATCCTATCAATGATTCCTATCTTAACAAATAAAAATATGCTTTCCTTGTACGTAATGCTGAGATTTACTCCTATTAATAATCATAGTTATCGTTTATATCACTCATTCTGCAACAAATATTGCATAAGTAAGATTAACAAATATTGGGCGAATATATAAATAACTTCTTAACAAATTTCTATTAAACTGTTAAATAATTATTTTTTTATATTTAACTTATCAACATCTAATAACAAAGGGAATACCTTTGCACTACTTCAAAATAAACAGACAGCTATGAATACAAATTTGTTGCATTTGGGAGAGCAGACAAAAGCCATTCATGCGGGAGAGAATCCTGACCCGGTTACCAAAGCTTCAGCTCCGAACTTAGTCATGTCCACCACTTTTGTCACTACAGCCGATACGGGATTTTCCGTAGAAGGATTGGACGAAAACGACTCATGGGTTTATACCCGTTGGGGAAATCCCACTATCCATCAATTGGAAGAGAAGTTGGCAGCTTTGGAAGAAGCAGAAACAGCTGTAGCTTTTGCCAGCGGAATGAGCGCCATTGTCGCCATGTTGTTTCATGTACTCAAAGCCGGCGACCATGCCATTATAAGCGATGTGGCTTACGCTGCCTTGTCGGAGATCACCAATGAAATGATTCCTGCTTTACACATAGAGATAACCAAAGTAAACACATCTGATTCGATAGCTGTACAAGCAGCTTTGAAGTCAAACACCAAACTAATTTATATAGAAACTCCCTGCAATCCTTTGCTACGGCTTACGGATATCGTAGTAACGGCAGAAATTGCCCACAGTGTGGGGGCTAAATTAGCAGTAGATTCGACCTTTGCAACTCCCCTTGCGACCAAACCTTTACAATTGGGAGCAGATTTTGTAATCCACTCCTTAACTAAATATTTAGGAGGTCACGGTGACGCATTGGGTGGCGTCATTTTGGGTAATAAAGTTGATTTGGTACCGTTACGTAAAAAAATATCCATCCGTTTAGGAGGAACATTAAGCCCATTCAACGCATGGTTAATCATGCGAGGACTGGCAACATTCCCCATCCGGATGCGGGTTCACCAAGAGAATGCAATGAAAGTGGCAACTTATTTGGAACAACATCCTAAGGTGAAACGAGTTATCTATCCCGGATTATCCTCGCACCCGCAATATGAATTAGCCAAAAGGCAAATGAAAACTTTTTCCGGTATTATTACTTTTCAAGTAGAAAACGGTAAAGAAGTAGCTCAAAAATTGACTGAAAGGTTACAGATAATACACTACGCCGTATCATTGGGGCATCATCGTTCGTTGATTTTTTATCTTCACAGCGAAGATTTATTGCAAACCTCTTTTAAATTCTCTACTCCTGAACAATTGAATTCTTGGAATACCTTTGCCGGTAAAGGTGTTTTCCGTTTGTCCGTCGGCTTGGAAGATGCCGATGATTTGATTGCTGATTTGGAACAAGCGTTGAAAGATTGACAAGAAACATTTAAACAAAAATAAAATGATTGTAGAAACCTATATGTACGGAAAGCCAACTTAAAAAGGTGCCGATCAGAATCTTTCCGGAATATTTACTGACAAATTTTTATGCTATACGAATAATTATCCATATCTTTGCCAGCCGAATATCCCATGCAAAAAAGCAGGTATAACGTATAGGGCATGACGCTTTTTATACATTGTATAAGGAAGAAATAAGAAACAACTATTTTGGGAAAGTTTGACGCATATAAAATAGACTTAAAAGGGATGCAAGCAAATTCTGCCGTATATGAGTTTATGCTTGACAGTTTCTTTTTTACGCATATTGATAGTCCTGAAGTTCAAAAAGGAAAAGTAAAAGTAACGGTAACGGTGAAAAAAGTTTCTGCCGCTTTTGAATTGAATTTCCAAACAAAAGGTGTTGTATGGGTTCCATGTGACCGCTGCTTAGACGAAATGGAACAAGAAGTAGAATCCCTCAACGACAAATTGATAGTAAAATTTGGGCGTGAATATGCTGAAGAAAGCGACAATTTGATTATCATTCCCGAAAAAGAAGGCGGTATAAACGTAGCGTGGTTTATCTACGAATTTATTGTATTGGCTATTCCCATGAAACATGTGCACTTGCCGGGAAAATGTAACAAAACAATAACAAGCAAATTACAAAAACATTTGAAAACCGACGATAAAGAAGAGGATAATAAAGAAGTTGGTTTATCTGATGATACAAATGATATAATAGAAGATATAAATATAGGCGTGGAAGATACCGAATCCGAATAACGTGAAATAGGGAAAGAAAATAACAAATAATAATTAAAAGTTTTAAAAGAAATGGCACATCCTAAAAGAAGACAGTCAAAGACCAGAACAGCAAAAAGAAGAACCCATGACAAAGCTGTAGCCCCTACATTGGCTATCTGCCAGAATTGCGGCGAATGGCACGTTTATCATACCGTTTGTAGCGCATGCGGATATTATAGAGGTAAATTAGCTATTCAAAAAGAAATAGCCGGATAATATTGAGTTTCGGATAGCGCAAACCCAAAACGAATTTGATGGAAAAAATAAACGCAGTAATCACAGGTATCGGTGGATACGTGCCGAGTTATGTCTTGACGAATGAGGAAATATCAAAAATGGTTGATACCAGTGATGAATGGATAATGACACGCGTCGGTATAAAAGAAAGACGAATCTTAAACGAAGAGGGATTAGGTACTTCATATATGGCACGAAAGGCTGCCAAGCAATTGATACAAAAAACAAAAACCAATCCGGACGATATTGATTTACTTATTATAGCTACCTCTACTCCCGATTATATTTTTCCTTCGACGGCATCTATTTTATGTGATAAACTGGGTTTGAAAAACGCTTTTGCCTTTGATATGCAAGCGGCATGTTCCGGTTTCCTTTATGCCATGGAAACGGGTGCGGCTTTTATTCGTTCGGGAAGGTATCAAAAAATAATCGTTGTTGGGGTGGAAAAAATGTCCGGAGTTACCGATTACAGGGACAGAGCCACCTGCCCTCTTTTTGGCGATGGAGCAGGCGCTGTTTTGATTGAGCCTACCAAGGAAGAATACGGAATCATAGATGCTTATTTAAGGACGGACGGAAAAGGTTTGCCGTTCTTGCACTTGAAAGCCGGAGGATCGGTTTGTCCTCCTTCTTATTTTACGATAGACAACCGTATGCACTATATCTATCAAGAAGGAAGAACGGTATTCAAATATGCCGTATCTAACATGCCTGATGCCTGTACTGAGATCATCGAAAGAAACAAGCTGTCGAAAGATGATATTACATGGGTAATACCTCACCAAGCCAACAAGCGCATTATTGACGCCGTAGTGAACCGATTGGAAATTCCCATAGAAAAAATAATGATTAATATTGAACGTTACGGTAACACAAGCTCCGCTACTCTTCCTCTCTGTTTATGGGATTATGAAGAAAAACTCAAAAAAGGAGACAATTTAATATTTACGGCTTTCGGCGCCGGATTTACTTGGGGAGCTGTTTACGTAAAGTGGGGGTACGACGCAAACCATGCATAAAGCCGGTTTTGTTAACATTGTGGGTAATCCGAATGTAGGAAAGTCTACATTGATGAATGTATTGGTAGGGGAACGTATATCTATTGCTACGTTTAAGGCGCAAACCACTCGTCATCGGATCATGGGAATTTGTAATACCGACGAGATGCAAATTGTTTTCTCCGACACACCGGGAATCTTAAAACCTAATTATAAATTACAGGAGTCTATGCTGAATTTTTCCCATTCAGCTTTAACAGATGCCGATATATTACTTTACGTAACGGATGTTATAGAAACTTCCGACAAGAATAGCGAATTTATAGAGAAAGTTCGCCGCCAAGCCATTCCGGTATTAGTCTTGATCAATAAAATAGACCTTACCAATCAGGAAAAGCTGACGGAATTAGTCGAAACATGGCAAGGGCAACTTCCTCAAGCGGAAATAATCCCGGTATCGGCTACTTCCAAATTTAATGTAAATTATGTGCTGAAGAGGGTAAAAGAATTATTACCCGATTCTCCCCCGTATTTTGATAAGAATCAATGGACGGACAAACCTGCCCGCTTTTTTGTAAGTGAAATTATTCGCGAAAAGATTCTACTTTATTACGACAAAGAAATTCCTTATTCAGTAGAGGTGTCGGTAGAACATTTCAAAGAAGAAACAAAAATTATACATATTCATGCAGTTATCTATGTGGAGCGGGAGTCTCAAAAAGGAATTATTATTGGAAAAGAAGGAAAGGCATTGAAAAAAGTAGCTACCGAAGCGCGACGCAGTTTAGAAAAATTCTTTGATAAGAAAATATTCCTCGAAACTTTTGTGAAAGTTGACAAAGATTGGCGTAGCTCAGAAAAAGAATTGCGGAACTTTGGGTATCAGCTTGATTAAATTTCAATTAAGCGAAAAAATGGGATTTTTCCTTACCACTCTAAATGTTGATTTATCATCAAGTATCTTGTTTTCTGTTCTTCAAAATTCGTTTCATATAAAAATGACGGATATCCGTTATTTAACCTAACGAAGGTGTCTAAAAAGTCTATTTTCACCATATTGTACTATTGATTATCAGTTAATTACAATATTATTTTAGGTAAATTCCGACTTTTAGACACCCTCTTATTTATTATTGACATACAAGCAAATAATAAAATATTCTTTATTTGCTTACGTCGGACTCAGGTTAATAGTATCACTGTATGGGGCAATTGACGGTTAATAGATTCTCTCAAAATAAGGAAGTCTGTTTATAGCCGCTTTCACCGTTATTTTTTTTCCTCCGGTATAAACTTTTCCCAATTCGTCCCGCCATGTTCCTTTTGGTAGTATAACCGTTCGTTGATTTCCGGGATTTATTATCGGTGCGACCAAGAATTTTTCGCCAATCATAAACTGATCCTTGCAAGCAGCAAATCCTTGATTCGGAAACATATATTCCAAGTGTCTGACGATGGGTTCCCCTGTTTGTGAAGCCTGTTTGGCACATTCCAAAATATAATCTCCCATTTTTACGTGAAGATTCGCCATCTTCCGGCATATAGCCAGATTTTCTTCGTTTAAAATGCGCCATGGAGCTACCGAAAACTGCATCATGGGCATCAAGGCGTGTATTTGAGTGGAACGAATAATCAGGTTTTGGTCGAACGTTGCGGAGTCAATCCCAAGAAACGACGAAAACTGACCACCTCCGATCATATCCGGACAGGTATAGGCGTAACCCAACAAACCAGCAGCAATCATGTCGGGAATCAACAATTCGACCGCTTTCCACGAATAATCCTTATCGCCAAGGCGTTGCACAAGCGCTTCGCCTCCCATCCGCCAGCCGGCACGATATTCGTTGAAAGGGAAAGACAATCCGATTTTTGCCCAAGTCATTGTGTGATCGGTCGATTGAGCACCTTTTTTATAGCTGTCGATCTTTTCGGTGTCGTAAAAAAAAGCATCGCCAGCATCAAACTTGAAACCGTCCACTCCGTATTTTTGCTGAACTTCTTTCAAGGTAGCGACAAAGTATTCAAAAGCTTTCGGATTTGTCAGGTCGTAGCAGGCGCTGTAACCGTTCCACCAATTGATTAGAGCCGGTTCTTCACTTCCTTTCTTCCGCAGTAAATACTTCTTTTTTGCCAGTTCGCGAAATTCCGGACTGTCAGCACTTACAAAAGGACAAATCCATAGCATAATTTTGAATCCCATTTCATGTAATTGATTGATCATTCCTTTTGGGTCGGAAAATTTGTCGGGTTTGAAATCAAAATTACCATAATATTTTTGCCAGTTGTCGTCAATCATAAAAACCCCTTTCGGGAAATCATATTGAATGATTTTATTTGCATAATCCAGGATGTCTTTTTGATTTTGATTGTACATTAACTCAATCCAAGTATTGTATTGAGGTAAAGAAAAGAACAGCGGATCAGGTAATTTTCCGGATGGAGGGAAATGATTACGGCAAGCCGTTAAGAATGCATCACGTAAGGTTTTTCCCGCAGCAATGACTTTTATTTCCTCGTGCTTCGATTTCAATAGGATGGAGAATGAGTCGATTTTGAATTGAAAGGCATCATCGCTCCAGATGTATCGTCCTTTATTGGATACGAACAGGGGTACAGCTTGATTGTTAAATCCTTGTTTTGATAAATCAAAGGTTTCGACCGATTGCAGATAAGGCATATCGCTTCCCTTGGCTACAAAAGCACCCCACCATTTTTCTCCCGGCAGAAAGGAAATATCGGAAACAAAAGTTTGTGCATTGAGAATCACAGAGAAACACAAAGCAACGAATAAAGTGATAGTTTTGAACATAATAAAATTAATCCTTATAATTTAAAAAAAAGTTTCTTTTTGAATAACCACCGACAAAGATACCATTCGGTAATTAAAACGACCAAAGAAGAAATCACTTCCTGAATAGTAGCAGACAGTTGCAAGGGTGTGCAAAACCCTTTGACAAAAATCCCTATTGCCGGGTTGAGCCATTGACATCCAACCGACTCGAAAAAAAGATAAATGAAAATAGCGTTCATGCCGAATACAGTCGCTATCCATGACCATTTATTATTTTTCCTTAAATCAATAAACCAGTACAAACATGCAAAAATAAAGATCACCCATCCGCCTGATGCAAAAACAAAAGAACCGGTGCTTATTCGTTTGATGATAGGGGTTATATTCAGCCCATCCAAGGCATAACCTATTGCTAAACAGGATAATCCGGCAGTCAGCAGTAGTTGCAGTTTTACTCGTGCCGGTTTTTCACTTACCACTAATTTCCCCATCAAAACTCCCCAAATAGTATGTGCAGCAGTTGGGATAAAATTAATGGCAACCCATCCGTCGGGATTGATTTTTCCCATCAGCAGGGTATCCATATAAGCGCCGAAATTGTAAAATTCGGAATAGGGTTCACTAAATCCGGGAATCGCAATCAACCGGTAAAGCAAATCTGTCAATAAAATCAAAAGAACCGATAGGGTGATTTGAAATACAGGCGATTTCCGGATAATCAGATAAGCTATGATGGAAGTTACGGCTAACTGCGTCAATACGTTCCAGAGTTCCCAGACTAAATGACCGGCATAGATGCAATGCAACGCTACTCCGAGGAAAAACAGTTTCAGGCTACGCCAGAGAATGTGTTTGAAATTTTGTGACCAAGTAATTCCTTTTTTATTTTTCTGATGATATGACAGGTACATAGCGGTTCCGGCGATAGTCATAAAAGCCGGTTGTACCAAATCCCAAAACCGCAAGCCATGCCAGGGGTGATGGAAAAATTGTTCGACCAACGAATGAAGCAGGTTTGGGAGAGGCAGACTGTACGATGCTTCGTATAATTGAGCGCTTTCGGCGGCTAAAAAAATCATGATCATTCCTCGCATAACATCTAAGGAAATCAGGCGCCCGGATTGTACACTACCAATTTGTTGATTCATGGATGTAAAATTAAAATCTCATGCAATCATCCCGAGTATTTTGCAAAGCCTGCCATAACACAGGGATTGCTTTGTACTCGCAGACGATTGCATGAGTCTTTTATAAAAGTAACACTACCCTTAAATTATTATTGTGGGGTAAAAGTTACCGTGAATCTTTGACTTTCGGGAATTAAAGTGAAGTAACTTGCACCTATTAACTCCGGATTTATATTTTCACTATAACTAATTCCAGTCTTCAGATCGACACTTACCTTATAGTAACCGGCGGCGGTAGGCATGTTCAGATTTGTTTCAGAAGACGGTTCTACACCATCGAAATAGGTAGAAGCAATTACTTTCTTTCCAAAATCAGCAGCAGAAGGAGGAGCTGCCCAGAAAGAAACATCACCTCCCCACCCGTTATTATAGAACGTACTTGTGTAAATATAACTATCCGCAGATTCTCGTTGCAGGCACAAGCGAGCTTCGGGATTCCACGAAATAGTAGCATCAGAATCAAATTTTGCCCAACTCCAACCGTCCATATAAATCACATCCGGATAACCGCTTTGTTTGCAAGCATAAAGGTTAGACGCAAACGGATCGATCCGGATCAACCATTTTCCGGTGCTGCCAATCATTTTCCAGGTTGCATTGCCATTACCGGTGAAAACATCCGGATCGGGATTAGCCGTTCTCAAATCAGTTCCCAGAGCGGTAATATTCTGATCTTTTGTTAAGTCCAATGTTCCTTCATACGTATAGAATGTCCCCTCTTTTAAAGCCAATGGCGATCCGGCAAAAGTGATCGCTGTCGGCGCTGGACTGCCATTAATTTGAATACCGTTTGGAGTATAATCCAAGGACTTATCGCTGCCTTCCAAACTCACTTTATTGTAATTAGTCCCATCGAAGAACAATTTAATGGTAATCGGACCTCCTATAGTTGTGAGGAAACTCTGTACCTGATCGTTTGTGCTACCTTTAATAATGGTAGTACCATTAAATAAAACATACTCTTCAACACTTCCTTTTTTGAATCTGAATTTACCCGGATTAATATTTCCCCACATATCATCTATTGGATCTCCGCTACCCGTAGAGGGTGGTGTCCATGACCAATATCTCTTGTTTCCGGAAGCATATCCCTGCATTTTCATTTTAGCTTTTTCCTCATTGATAGGTCCATCCGCCCAATGTCCGGAAATATCGCCGTAAATATAAACAGGTTCATCAGTTTCCACCCATCTTTCCGCTTCTTCTATCAACAATTCAAAAGTAACCGGATTGAATGTTACTCTCAAACTCGTTTCGGTTCCTTTTCCAATAACAAAATCTTCATTTGCCATCGTTTCTGCGTTTCCTGATTGACGTCCCCAAAACATGCCTGTTTTGTCTGAGTTGACATAAATTTTTCCGGTAGCATTGGCAGGAATTATATCTTCGTAAACAAAAACATTTTCTATTTTTTCCAATAGACATACCTTAGTGCCTAAAAGTAAATACAGTTGTTCAAAAAACGGGTATTTTGACGTTCTGTAAAACCAATTCTTCCGTTATAGAACCGCCATCGCTGTTTTTCAGTGTAAGACTGATGGTTACGTTTCCTGCTTTAGCATTTTTCGGAAGAACAATCACCAGATTATCATTCAAGGCAAATGTTTTTCCGGTCAGCATCTTGGTTGTTTCGTAAATATTTCCTTCCGAATTCGATAGTTTAATCGTGTAGGATTGTAGTCCTTTTTGATCGCTAAAATTTCCGGTCAGAACAACTGTGTTGCTGTAGGAAACACTCACAGGGTTAACTGCCAGATTTTCGATTACGGGCTGGCTGTCATCCGATGGGACGTCGTTTTTGTTATCGTCTCCGCATGACAGATAAAAGAACGAACAGAACACACATGTTAAAGTTAAAATTTTTGATGTTTTTTCCATACTATTTGAATTTTTATGTTATGTAATAAAGTTAAAATTATTTTTCCTTGAAATAGACCTCTCCCTTGTAGGTTTCCGAAGGGAAGTCTCCAATTGTAATTTGTTGACCGAGATTATTGTATCCGGTTTCTGCCAGCCACATATTCTGATTGGCTAACCGAATGGAATAGTCGGGATTACCATACAACAATGGTTCCGGGTCGGGTAAATTCAGAAACAAATCATACGTTCCGGAAGGCATATCTTTCGGAATACCCACATTTGCCGAAACGATAGTTTCCGTTTGAGGTCGCCAGAATCTTGGGTCTTCATTTACTGCGGCAACATAGAGTTGTGCCGTTTGCGTATTTTTAAGTATTAATTCTACTTTTCGCGGATTATAAGGACATCCGTAACCAGCATTGTTCAGCTTTATTTCGATATTCAGTGTTCCTTCTTGACTCACCTTATCGGTATAAGTTCCCGAAAGCAATGTGAATCGGTATCCCAATTCCCGGATTATATTATCCATACAGCCTTGCGTTACCCAATTATCAATAACGCCTTTGTAATAATCTTCATTCAGAAAACTCCAGCGTAACTTGCGCATTTCGTTTTCAGCTTTAGCACAATCGGCAGGATCAACTCCGTCGGGAGGGCAGGTTTCTCCACCTACCGGAAGATATATTCCTTCGTTGTTGATATAGGTTTTTTCAACTTCAATGTTTTCGTAAGTGCCATAGTCAGTAGGGCTTGCCATGAAACAATCGTTGTGATGTCCTATCCTGGCCGCTTTCGTTTCCGTAAATGCCTCACTTCGCAACAAGGCAGTCGGTCGTTGCAAGTAGTCCCTTTTGTATGCAGGCGTGCGAACCTGAATCATTCGTCGGGCAGGCAAGACATCTAACATTTTGTTCAGAATAGTTGCCCGGATACCCGAAGTTTTCAGGTTGTTCGAGGAGTAATACCATTCTCCCCAGGCTCCGATGAATCCGGCTTGCAGCACGGCAATGACATCCGCATTTTTCTCAAAAACCGGTTTCAACTGATCCAAGTGTTGCAATACAATACTCAATGGGGCGTCCGGTTCGCTTTCCTGACTTGAATAAGCAAAACGGAGTACACATTTCAATCCGGATTTCCGCAACGTGATCATATCCGTATCAATCTGATCTAACGCCTCCTGAGATAGCACTTTATCTCTGAATGATTTCAGATAATATATCCGGTAAATCAGTGTAATGTTATGTGTGCGGTATCCCTTTAATGTGCTTTCTTGAAGCATGGTAGGACTACTGCCCAAATGACTTTCCGTGTATTTGTAAAAACCTCTTTCCGGATTTGG
>SNRY01000532.1_pt1 | contig 12656 bp, 15 predicted proteins | sample 4693421 | NCBI WGS metagenome assembly SNRY01 (sample SAMN11003215, study PRJNA524138) | termite gut metagenome | isolation source: Bacteroidetes bacterial symbionts from single cell of protist host amplifed... | host: Streblomastix strix ... | reverse complement strand
CCAAACATGGTGGAAACAAGGTAAAGCTTGGGTAGATTACGCACAACGTTGCCAAGCCTTACTACAATACGGTAAACCAGTAAGAGATATTGCAGTATTTACCGGCGAAGAGTTCCCGCGTAGAGCCATACTTCCCGACAGGTTAACACCTTTCTTGCCCGGTCTTTTAGGTGAAAAAAAAGTTGAAAAAGAAAAAGCCCGTTTGGCAAATATTGGTGAACCAATGCGGCAGATGCCTGTTGGAGTCAATCACTCGGCAAATATTACCGGTTCAGAAAATTGGGTAAATGCCCTTAGAGGATACCAATATGATAGTTTCAATCGGGATGCGCTCCTCAATCGAGCAGAAGTAAAAAACGGAAAAATCACACTTCCAAGTGGAATGAGTTATGACATTCTTGTAATTCCGGGTAAACATTTGATGCAACCCGATTCTGAACGTATATCAATAGAAGTGGCAGCAAAACTTTTCGACATGATACGGCAAGGGGCAAAAATCATGGTCAGCGAGCTTCCTGAAAAAACATTAGGACTTATCCAACAAGACAAAGATTTGATTTCTATTATCGGAGAAAAACAATTTTTTGAAGGGCATACGTCCTTCAATATAGGGAAAGGACAATTGATAAAACTTCCTTACATGCACGAAACTTTTGACAAACTTGGCATATCAAGAGATTTTATAGCAAATGAAAATGGCATCTATGCCAACAATATCGCATATACTCACCGGCAAGGAAATGACGCCGACATCTATTTTGTATCAAATCAATTAGATTCGACACGGGTAATAGACGTATCGTTACGTGTGAAAGGAAAAGTACCTGAGCTCTGGAATCCGGTAACAGGAGAAATAAAGGATGCCAGCTTCTGGATTTATGAAGGATCAAGAACACAACTTTCAATCTTCTTGGATGCCAACGAATCAGTATTCATTGTACTTAGAAGAAGAGGGGAAAAGCCGTCCACACCTCAATCATACCATTCTTCGGCAAAAACTATTCGTACACCATGGAAAGTACAATTTGATAAAGAATACAGAGGTCCCGAAGAACCTATCACATTTACTTGCTTGACGGACTGGAGCAAACACAAAGACGAACGCATAAAGTACTATTCGGGAACAGCTATTTATACGAACAAATTCAACCTGAAACGAAAAAATAAGACACGCTATTATATCGAGCTGGAGGATATTTATAATTTAGCAGATGTAAAAATAAATGGCAAACCCTGTGGTACAATATGGACTAAACCCTACAAATTGGATATAACCGATGCGGTGAAGCATGGCAACAATAAACTTGAAATAACTGTTGTCAATACATGGGCAAACCGTATAATGGGAGATGAAGATTTCGAGGCAGAGAAAGACGAAAACAAAAAAATATGGACAAATGCCCGCTACCGTCTGGTAAAAAAAGAACTAATAAAAAGCGGATTAGTAGGAAAAATCAATATTGTATCGGAAACGGCAAAATGAATAAGCGAAATAACTTGTTCGTCATAAAAAGAAAAAGGTTGTCTCCCGACAACCAATCTTCTTATTAACCTTAAATCTAATACCATGAAAAACACATTGCAAATATATAAGGTTCTATGTTATGTAACATGATTTATTTTGATTTTCTTATCATAATTAACCTTTGTTTTGACAATTAGACAAATATTAAATGTATTTTCACTATACACTAATTTATTCCACATACAAAACAAGTCCCTTCAAATATTCTCCTTCAGGGTGATAAATGTTTACCGGATGGTCAACCGGTTGAGTAAGTTGATGTAAAATACGCACACTTCGCCCTGATACTGCTGCTGCTGTGAATATAGCAGTCCGGAAGTTTTCTTTCGTTACTATTTGTGAGCATGAGAATGTAAACAGTATGCCACCGGATTTTATCTTTTCAAAAGCTTTGGCATTTAACTTCCGATAACCTTGCAAAGCACTATGTAAAACATCTTTGTGTTTGGCAAATGCAGGAGGATCAAGTACGATTAAGTTATATTGGTCATCCATGCGGTCTAAATATTTGAAAGCATCTTCAACGTAAGCCATATGCCGTTCGTCATTTGGGAAATTTAATTCCACATTTTGATTGGTTAATTCGATGGCTTTTGCCGAACTGTCCACGGAGTGGACTAACTTTGCACCGCCACGCATAGCATAAAAGGAGAAACCTCCGGTATAGCAAAACATATTCAATACCGAACGATTCTTAGCGTAACGTTCAAACAATACACGATTCTCCCGTTGGTCGACAAAGAAACCGGTCTTCTGTCCTTTCAACCAATCTACATGAAACTTTAAACCATATTCTTGAGCAATATTGTCGGAACTTCCGCCTTTTAGAAAATCGTTTTCAGGGAAAAGGCCGGCTTTGAAAGGTAAAGTCATCTCCGATTTATAATAGATATGTTCAATATCATTGCCCATTACGTCCGTCAAAGCTTGAGCAATAGCCATACGGTCGAGATGCATACCAGCAGAATGTGCCTGCATTACAGCTGTTTTAGCGTAAACGTCAATAACCAATCCCGGAAGACCGTCTCCTTCGCCATGTACCAGTCGGTACGTATTGCTAACGGGATTGTCCATTAAACCGATGCTTTTACGCATCTCACGGGCTATTTCCAACTTGTGTTTCCAAAATATGCCGTCAATGCTTTCCTGCTTAAATGAAAGCACCCGTACAGTAATACTTCCGATTTGATAATGTCCTTCGGCAATAAACTGTTTTTGTGAAGTATATACTTCAACAACTTCCCCTTCTCCCGGCTTTCCATCAATATGTGCGATGGCACCTGAAAATATCCACGGATGAAATCTTTTCAATGATTCCTCTTTACCGGGTTTAAGGTATATCTTAGGATAGCTCATACAGGATTATTTTGAAACAAGAGATCGTATATTTTCAGACATGCCCATGCATCGGTTGCAGCATATCGCTGTTGAGCATCACTCAGTACTTCCGATTCCCAATTGGAAAGTCGCTGAGCTTTGGATATCTTTTCCTCGAATAAAATTGCATAAATCTTTTGCAGGCTTTTGTCTTGAATCCCGAAAGAGCCTACACTATTTTGCAAATCAATACATGATTGCGGAGTGAATGTTGCTAATTTACGCAACAACATGAAATCGTCACGCAAAGAAACCCCTATCTTCGTTATCGCCGGATTTTCCAACAATTCAATCAACGGACGGGTTAGCCCTGTAAGATTCAATCGGAAAAGGAAACAGTGTTCTTCCAACGCAATCTGTAATAAAGATACTTTATGCGTTTTCCCTTTTTTAAAAGACGGACGGGTTTCGCTATCAATACCTACCCTTTCTTGGGATGCGATATATGTGAGAGCTTCTCCCATTTCATCTTCCGTCTGTATTATGTGTATTTTGCCTTGAAACTCCACCTGAGGCATTGCGTTTATCTCTTCTTTGCTTATATTCTTCCGTAAATTCATGCGTTTATTTTATTCGTCTTCTTCAAGGTGATAATCATCTTCACCACAAGTGTTATCTTCGATTGTTTCGTCATTCGGATTATATTTTACATTATGCAATGCACGCATTATATTTACTAATTTCTGCCCCCAGAGTAATCCGAAATTTTCTTTACAATACACTAATGCGTCATTCATTGTTTCATTCAACCCTAACCGGAAAACAAAAACAAAATCTTTTATATCCTGATAAATATCTGCTAAATCTTCCGAAACACATTTCTTTATAGGAGCATCGCTATAAGCCATATCCGGCAAAAATACTTCAAGGTAATCGTCTTTTTCGCCCATAACGGAAGCTATGTCAATGCGCAGTATTTCATAAATATCTTCCGTAACATAACTTTCAAGATTATCGTCTCCCATCAATTCACATTCCGGAAGCAGAGAGGCTTTTAAATAAAGTAACGGTAATATTTTAAGGGTTATATCAACAAATGTATCGCGTTTCATACTTTCGATATGCTCTAAGAAGGTACAAAACTCTGCGGCTACCGTAACAAATTCTATTACATTTCGTGCAAATACGACTTGGCTCTCTTTCTTCATAAAAAATGTAATTTGGACACAAAGATAATCAAAAAAACGATGATTGCCATGAAGTACGTTTGCTCAGTTCATCGTCCATTCAACGTTTTGATAAAAAAAAGTCTTTTATTTTTTTTGAACACTCGCCGGCAAGTATCCCTTTCGTTACTGTTGTTTTGGGGTGTAACATTTGCGGCGAATACTTTTGGTATCCCCGTTTTTCATCTTCCGCTCCGAAGACCAAACGTTCGAGTTGCGCCCAAGCAATAGCGCCGGCACACATCACACAAGGTTCCAGCGTCACGTAAAGTGTGCATTCATTCAGGTATTTTCCGCCTAAAACATTTGCAGCAGCAGTTATAGCTTGCATTTCGGCATGAGCGGTAACATCATTCAAAGTCTCTGTCAGATTATACGCACGGGAGATGATACGTTCTTTACAAACAATAACAACTCCCACGGGGACCTCCCCACAGACAGCAGCTTTTTGAGCTTCCACAAGAGCTTGTTTCATAAAAAAAGTATCATCTAACATAGAATAAATTATTCACTGACTTTAGTTTCTTCATATTCGACACAAAATTAAGTTACTCCCGTTACATACGAAATACAAAAAGAGTATTTTTGCGGAAAACAATACATGGCAGAACATAACATATTGGGAAAAGAAGGTGAAGAAGCCGTAGTAAACTACCTTTTGAAGCACGATTATGTAATTCGGCACCGGAATTGGAGAAAAAGACACCTAGAATTGGATATTGTGGCTGCCAAAGACAATGAATTGATAATTGTAGAAGTTAAAACCCGACGTAATACGGACTTCGCCTTACCCCAAGATGCCGTGACGGAGAAAAAAATCAGACGGACGGTAATAGCAGCCGACACATACGTTAAATTCTTTCAACTCAATACACACGTTCGTTTTGATATTATCACCGTAACGGGAGAAAAAGACAATTTTAAAATCGAACATATCAAAGAGGCTTTTTATCCGCCTGTTTGGTGAAGAAAAACTACAAAAGTATGAATGTAGAACTTGTTAGGGAATATTGTTTGCAAAAGAAAGCGGTGCAAGAAACATTTCCATTCGATGACGTTTCGCTTGTGATGAAAATTATGGGAAAAATGTTTGCTTTAATTGATTTGGAAGAGGCTAACTCAATCGCTTTGAAATGCGACCCGAAACGTGCCATCGAATTACGGGAACATTATAACGGTATCAACGAAGCCTTTCACTTTAACAAAAAATACTGGAACAGCGTTTCATTCAATGAGGATGTGGACGATAAGTTAATCAAAGAGTTGATAGACCATTCTTATGAAGAAGTCTTGAAGAAATTCACAAAAAAATTACGTGCCGAATATGAAATATTGCCTTGATTCATTTCCCGTTCCGCTTATTCATTTAAAAGAAACGGACTCTACTCTTCACTATTTGAATATGCTTTGTGAACGAGATAATCCGGACAATCACATACAAGAGTTTACCACCGTTACAACCGATTTCCAAACAGCCGGAAAGGGACAACAAGGCAACTCATGGGAATCGGAAAAGGGAAAGAATCTACTGTTTAGTTTTGTGTTTTATCCTGACTTTCTAGAAGTACGAAAACAATTCCTGTTATCTCAACTCATTTCCGTTTCCATTAAAGAGGAGCTTGAAGTCCAATATACAGAGGGCTTCTCCATTAAATGGCCTAATGATATTTATTGGAAAGATAGAAAAATATGCGGCATACTGATAGAAAATAATCTCATTGGCAATAAGATAGAACGAAGCATGGCAGGTATCGGCATCAATATTAATCAAAAAAAGTTCTATTCTTCAGCTCCCAATCCTGTTTCCCTCATACAAATCACAGAAAATCGACGTGAGATTGAGATACTGCCTCTTTTGGCAAATATAATAAAACAGTGTATGTATTATTACGGATTGTTTCGACAAGGAGACACAGACACTGTAACCAAACACTACCACCTTTCGCTTTATCGGAGAGATGGCTTTTATCCGTATAAAGACAAGGACGAAATATTCAAAGCACGCATCCTCCGGGTAAAACCCGAAGGAACGCTTGTGTTAGCAGACGAAGCGGGGAAAGAAAGGGAATATACATTTAAAGAAGTGGAATATTTGGACTTACCGGCATCGTAATCATATTGTCCTATTCATTTTTCAAAGCTGTCCGTATTTTCCCGGCAATACTCGTAAACTCTTCTTCCGATAATTTAAGTTTCGGATTGGAGAAAAGCATATCCGACTCCGCATTAATAGGTATCAGGTGAATATGCGCATGGGGTACTTCAAGCCCGATAACCGAAACACCTATCCGTTTGCATGGAATGGCTTTTTCGATAGCCTGCGCCACTCGCTTGGCGAAAATGTGTATAGCTGCCAAATCACTATCATTCAAATCATAAATATAATCCGTTTCTTGTTTTGGTACAACCAATACATGACCTTTTACCAGCGGGTTAATATCTAAAAAGGCAAAACACATGTCGTCTTCGTCAATCTTATAACAAGGTATTTCTCCTGCAATAATTCTACTAAATATCGTTGCCATAACAATAAGGTTAAATAGAAATGCTTATAATCTCAAGATTAATGATTCCTTGTGGGACCTTAATTTCAACTATTTCACCCACTTTCTTGCCAAGCAATCCTTGAGCGATAGGAGTATTTACCGAAATCTTTCCTTCTTTAATATTTGCTTCACTCTCGGAGACAATGGTATAAATCATATTCATACCGTTCTTCACATTCTTCAGTTCGACCTTATTTAATATTTGTACGGCATCGGTTTTGAGTTTTGACTCATCAATAATTTTAGCATCGGCAATGATCGTTTTCAGTTTGTTGATTTTCATTTCCAACATTCCCTGTGCTTCTTTGGCGGCATCATATTCCGCATTTTCGGACAAGTCTCCCTTGTCACGCGCTTCTGCAATTTGCCTTGAAATCCCAGGACGATCTACTGTTTCCAACACCTTTAATTCCTCGACTAACTTTTTGTAGCCTTCTTCAGAAATATAAGCCATGATGTTTCCTCCTTATAAGTTTATTAAATAATAACAAAACAAAGAGACCTCCAACATAATCCACATTGGAACCCTCTTCGTTCGTATTAATTTATTCCAATACAAATATAGGTGTTTTTATAATATTTATCAAATAAAAAAGATTGTTATATAACAGATTAAAAAGAATTATTTATCTTTTTTTGCTTCTATGAAAAACATCTGTCGCATGATTTACAAAACCGATACGATTGAAGATTATCATTGTCAAATATAGTATTCAATGGAATCTATCAATCCTGTCCGAAGTGCGTATTTTGTAGCTTCATATACACTATTCACCTCCAACTTGCGAAAAATATTCTTCTTATGGGTAACTACGGTGTTGATGCTTAAATTCCTTTCATTTGCTATCTCCTTTGCCGATTTTCCTGCTGCAATCAGTTTTAAAATCTCTTTCTCCGTAGCTGTCAAACGCTCTTTTTTATCGTTTACTTCCTTATGATATTGAAGAAATGTACGAGCTATTGAGCTACAAATAAAGTTATGCCCCTCAACGGCACAAATCAAGGCAGCTTTAATTTCATTAAAATCACATTGCTTAAGCACAAAGCTAAAACAAGGATTGGTACAATATTGATAAAACAACTCATCATTTATCTCTCCACTGAAAAACAACCAATATACCATAGGATAACGTTTGTGAAACGCGATTACTGCATTTAGATTCAAAAAATCCGAAAATGCCAAATCCAAAACAACAACTGCATCCTGATATTTTTCTAACAGATCACTGAATTCACCTTGGGTACTTACTTTCTCTATTACTTCGACGTGAATGTCCAACTGCTTTAATAGAAAAGAAATACCTAAGCGGGTTATATCCTGTTTATCAACTAAAATAAATGTTTTCACAGTCTTTCTATTTTCTACAATTACACATTTGCATTAACAATTAATTAGTTGCATACCAACAAATAGCAAAGGTAGAATAAACAGCAAAAGGAAAAAATACCTTATTTGTGGTATCTTTCAAATACAAATATCGTTACCTGCTATTTAAAAACATTCTAAATAGTTTCTTCGAATGAAAGATATAGATTACCTTTGTGAAAAATAACAGGAATATTTATATGCGTTTATCCGAACTGAAAACAAACGAAAAAGGAGTTATCGTTAAAGTGATAGGCCATGGCGGTTTCCGCAAACGTATCATAGAGATGGGATTTATCAAAGGGAAAACAGTGGAAGTACTGCTTAATGCTCCGTTAAACGACCCGATTAAATATAAAATATTAGGTTACGAAATATCCCTTCGGCGTAAAGAAGCTGAAATGATTGAAATCATCAGCGAACAAGAGGCAAAAGAACAAGCCCTGCAATCCGACTCCCCCTATAACGAAACATTAAAGGGAGAATACGCCACCTACTTTAACGACGAAAATCTCAAACGAATAGCCCTGGGAAAAAGAAGAACCATCAATGTGGCATTGATAGGAAACCCCAACTGCGGAAAGACTTCTCTGTTCAATCTTGCTTCGGGAGCGCATGAGCATGTGGGCAATTACAGCGGAGTAACCGTAAGCGCAAAAGAAGGATACTTTGAATTTGAAGGCTATCACTTTAGAATTGTTGATTTACCCGGCACATACTCCCTGTCGGCATATACCCCCGAAGAAATGTACGTCCGCCGCCACATCATAGAACAAACCCCGGACGTCATCATCAACGTAGTTGATACTTCAAACTTGGAACGAAATCTATTCCTCACTACCCAGCTTATCGACATGAACGTCCGTATGGTGGTAGCCCTGAATATGTACGATGAGTTGGAAGCAAGCGGCAATACGCTCGACCACTGCCTGCTAAGTAAACTCCTCGGCGTACCTATGGTTCCCACCGTTTGTAAAAAAAGCAGGGGCATTGAAGACCTTTTCCACATTATTATCAATCTCTATGAAGGAGCAGATTATGTGGACGAGGAAGGAAACATTGACCCCGAAGTAGCCAAAGAAATACAAGATTGGCATCACGAGCACGTAAACGAATCCCAACACAACGAACACGTCGAAGACTACACGTATCGAGACAAGAAACTTCACCATGCCGTCTACAGGCACATACACATCAATCACGGTGTCGAAGTGGAAAAAGCCATTGATGAAATAAAAGATGAAATATCCGTCAACGAATCTATCCGCTATAAATACTCCACCCGCTACCTTGCCATAAAGCTATTGGAAAAGGATAAGGAGGTCGAACAGTGGATTAGCGAACTACCTAATGCGGAAAACATCATAAAGAAAAGAGATAAAGTCGTTAAACGTATATCCGACATTCTGAAAGAAGATTCCGAGTCTGCCGTTACCAATGCCAAATACGGGTTTATCAGCGGTGCGCTGAAAGAAACCTATATCGACAATTGTTTGGAGCAAAGACAGGCTACCAAAGCCATTGATGCCTTAGTAACACATCGCATTTTAGGTTTCCCTCTTTTCATCCTTTTCATGTTTTTGATGTTTGAATGTACCTTTATATTCGGCAGATATCCGATGAAAGGAATTGAATGGCTTTTTAGCGCTTTCGGCAGTTGGGTGAGCCACAACGTGAGTGAAGGTCCCTTAAAGGACTTGCTGATAGACGGCATCGTGGGTGGAGCCGGCGGAGTAATCGTCTTTCTTCCCAACATTATGATACTTTATTTCTTTATTTCGATAATGGAAGATTCCGGATATATGGCACGCGCAGCTTTTATCATGGATAAACTTATGCACAAGATGGGACTGCACGGAAAGTCGTTTATCCCTTTGCTGATGGGTTTCGGTTGCAACGTTCCGGCAATCATGGCTTCGCGTACTATCGAGAATCATAAAAGCCGGCTGGTAACCATGCTGGTCAATCCGTTAATGTCATGCAGCGCACGCTTGCCCATCTACCTGCTGTTGGTGGGGGCTTTCTTTCCGAAAAACGAAAGTTTAATACTGCTAACCGTTTATGCTACGGGCATTCTATTGGCAGTCCTGATGGCACGCCTGTTCAACAAAATATTGGTAAAAGGAGACGACATTCCTTTCGTTATGGAACTCCCCCCCTACCGGATGCCAACAACAAAAGCCATCTTCCGGCATACTTGGGAAAAAGGGGTGCAATACCTGCGAAAGATGGGAGGGATTATCATGTTAGCCTCCGTCATTATATGGTTCCTGGGGTACTATCCCAACCACAATGCATACGAAACGGTTACCGAACAACAAGAAAACTCATACATCGGCAGAGTAGGCAAATCTATTGAACCCGTACTAAAGCCGTTAGGTTTCGATTGGAAACTCGACATCGGATTACTAACGGGAATTGGAGCAAAAGAATTAGTTGTAAGCAGTCTCGGCGTACTTTATGCCAATGATGCGGAAACAAATGCGACAAACCTCGCCGAACGAATGCCTATCACTCCATTGATAGCATTTGGTTATATGCTGTTTTCACTGATATACTTTCCCTGTATTGCATCTTTCGCTGCCATCAAACATGAATCCGGAAGTTGGAAATGGGCGATATTTACAGCAGTATATACCACCGTATTGGCATGGATAGTATCTTTTTCCGTCTATCAGATAGGGAGTTTGTTTTTATGAACTGGCAGGAACCGGTAGTTATCGCAATCGTAGGACTTTGTATAGTAATAGTCGCTTATCGCTTCTTTTCTTTCTTTCGGAAACCGAAAAAAGAGGACGATTATTGTGTGAATTGTCCTTGTGGTTGCGGTTCAAAACGTAGAAGAAAAAAGAGTTAAGTCTACATTATCGCACCCTATCGGGTATAATCTTGAAACTATTTTATTGTTTTATACCTCATTGGGTATAATTTAAAAAATAAACATTAATTTTATACCCAAAAGGGTATAATATGGAATATAAATCTTTATCGGAATATGTGAAACAGGCGCGGAAACAGCATGGTTTAACGCAGGTGGATTTGTCGGAAAAGGCAGGCGTGGGGCTTCGCTTTGTTCGGGAATTGGAACGAGGTAAGTCAAATTTGCGAATGGATAAAGTCAATCAGGTTCTCATCTTGTTTGGAGCGGAGTTAGTGCCGGGTGCTGTGGACAAAAATAAATTGAACATATGAGACAGGCAGAAGTATATTTTGCAAAACAATTGGCAGGAATATTGACCGAAAATGAAAATGGTTTTGCCTTTCTGTATGATTCCGATTATTTGCAAAATAAGGATGCGGAAGCTATCAGTTTGACGCTCCCTCTGCAAAAAGAAGCGTTTCAAGATAAAGTTTTATTTCCTTTTTTTGATGGATTAATTCCCGAAGGTTGGCTGTTGGATATTGCAGAACAGAGTTGGAAAATCAATCATCGCGACCGTATGTCGCTGTTGTTGGCGTGCTGCAAAGATTGCATCGGTGCGGTCAGTATTATTCCCGTCAAAAACGAACACGATTATGAATAAATGTCTGTATTGTTATCAGGAATTGCTTGACGGGCAAACGGATTTTCACCCTAGATGTTCTAAAAAGATATTTGACACAACAACGCCACCTGAATTGCCTTATACGCACAATCAGATAGGCGAATTGGCAGAACAAGTGGTGCGAAGTCAAACAACTGTTACAGGTGTTCAGCCTAAACTGTCGCTGGATTTAGAGGGAAAAGATGCTGTAAAACGGTTTACTATCGTTGGTTTATGGGGCAAATATATTCTCAAACCACAAACGGAATTATATCCTCAATTGCCTGAGTTAGAGGATTTAACGATGCATTTGGCGGAAATAGCTAAGATTAAGACAGTTCCTCATTCCTTAATTCGCTTTGCGGATAGTGAACTATGTTACATTACCAAACGGATAGACAGGGACAATAAAGGAAATAAATTGCCGATGGAAGATTTTTGTCAATTGTCCGAACGGCTGACCGAATATAAATATAAGGGTTCTTACGAGCAGATTGCCAAATTGATTTTGAAATATTCCAGTGTACCCAAATTGGATTTAGTGAATTTTTGGGAACAAGTGATTTTCTGTTGGCTGACCGGAAATGCTGATATGCACTTGAAAAACTTCTCTTTATACAGTCCCGTAAAAGGACAGCAACTGTTAACTCCGGCGTATGATATGCTTTCAACCGCCTTAGTAATGCCCGAAGATAAGGAAGAATTGGCTTTGACTCTAAATGGCAAAAAAAGTAAAATCAAACGGAATGATTTCGAAAAAGCACTTTTACAATCAGGATTAGAGCCGAAAGTAATAGAAAATATTTTTGTGAAATTTGAACGCATTATTCCTAAATGGCTCGAATTTATAGACAAATCGTTTTTAGCAGAGCAAACAAAGCCGGCATACAAGAAATTGATATACAAAACAATATCATGAAACTCCATATAAGCAAAAACTCACACAGCTCGTCCCGATTTAACCGACAATCATTCCAAGCAAATTTAGCCGAAAACGAAAAAAGAAAAAGAACGATTGGATAGAATAAAAACTATATATTTGCACGCAATAAATTTTAAAGCATATTACACATGTCATTTATTGCCGATAAAATCGTTATGGATGGATTAACATTCGACGATGTATTGTTAATCCCTGCTTATTCTGAAGTT
>SNRY01000530.1_pt1 | contig 12692 bp, 4 predicted proteins | sample 4693421 | NCBI WGS metagenome assembly SNRY01 (sample SAMN11003215, study PRJNA524138) | termite gut metagenome | isolation source: Bacteroidetes bacterial symbionts from single cell of protist host amplifed... | host: Streblomastix strix ... | reverse complement strand
CGCGCCCACGCATTGCAATTGTCCGCTACCCGTTATAACAAAGTAATACAAGCAAGAGAGTTTATACCGGTTAGTTTGTTAAGCGAGCAGACAATCTCAACCTCAATATCGGTATAAACTCTCTTAATTCAGCCCAGCCAAGCGGAGCAACGGCTGGGGATAAAAAAGTATATGTGCATACTGCGCCTTAAAAAGGCTACTTAATTTGAGCAAACTCTTTTAAGTTGGGCTTTCAGCCCGACAGAAGAAGATAAGGATTCTTTAACAACCGGAGTTCGGGATAAGGCTATCGGTATTACTCCCGTATGAACGGTTCATAATTCCGGTATGCTACCCTCCTAATTCAAGGAATTTGCTTTGCCCGGTTAGTAGCGAAGTCCGCATGGTGATCGGGGTACGCCCTAATTAATAGCCATATACGCCTTTTTTTGTTTCGAGACAGGAAGGCTTTTTTGATGCCTTATCCCGAACTCAGGTTAACAGGCTAAAAACAATTTCGTTCTTAACTTTTTTATAAATGCAGTACGGGTTTACTATATATAACCCGTACTGCATTAAAAAGCAAGTAATTTCCCTCTCATAAGCTACCGTCATATTTGAATTATGCCCTAAGCATACTAAAATATGCCCTAGGCATACTTGAATTATCCCCTAGGGATACTTGGATTATGCCCTAGGCATACTGAATTATGCCCTAGGCATACTGAAATATCCCATGGGCATACTGTGAGCTTTGCCGTGTTAGTAGCGAATTCTGCATGGTGCGTGAGGGATATGAGCGAAAATGCTTTTTTGTGAGTGTGCGAACAAAAAAGATTGTAGCGTATAGCCCGACCCCCGCCCTGACCCCGCTCAGCTCCTTGAACCCCAAGACGGGGGGCACGCCCAAATTTATATAAATGCACTACGGGTTATATATAATTTTTCCGCAGCATGCAACTAAAAGGGGTAGTAATGCGTCTTAATAGCGAACGTAGGATAGACTGTCCTGTCCAAAATAAATTCTAATAACACGACAATGAAACAATTATGGATTGCTTTTGTACTGACTATCGGTACGATACAAGGGATTTTTGCCCAACAGATTGAAATAAGAGGCGCGATAAAGGATGCGACGAATAAAGAGAGTGTGGAGTTTGCCAATGTGGTTCTGCAAACAACGGATTCTGTCTTTATAGCAGGAACTGCTGCGAGTGCAAACGGACGCTTTGCTTTGGAGAAGGTGATGCCGGGCGATTACCTGCTGATTGTATCCGGTTTGGGATACCGGACGCAATACCTCCAACTGGACAACCTGAAGGAAAGCACCACCCTGGGCGATATTATGCTGGAAGAAGAATTGGTCGCCTTAGACAATGTAATTGTAAGCGCTTCCAACCTTAGCAGCCAAATTGATAAAAAATTAATCTATCCTTCGGAAATGCAGGTGAAGGCGGCGACCAACGGGATAGACCTCCTGCAACAACTCATGCTTCCCAAACTACGAGTCAATCCGCTATTTAACGAAGTATCCCTCCCCGGCGGCGGAGAGCTGCAATACCGCATCAACGGCGTGAAGGTGGAGATACAGGATGTCATCGCCCTGCAACCGGCAGATATTATCCGCATTGAGTTTCACGATAACCCCGGACTTCGCTACGGGAATACGGAGGCGGTGCTCGATTACATTGTGCGCCGCCCGGAAACAGGCGGGAATATGGGAGTCAACCTGAGTGACGCACTGGCAGTGGGTTGGGGCAATAATAACGTCAACGGACGTATCAATCATAAAAAGTCGGAATTTTCCTTCAATTATGGCATTAACCATCGTAACTTCCATAAGATGTGGCGCGACAATGAAGAAGCATTCACTTTTGCCGACGGCACGACGCTTCACCGCAGAGAAGCAGGCGAGCCGGGTCATTTGCGAATGCTTTGGCAAAACCTGAATACCGCTTACAGCTATCAGAACGACAAGCGCATGTTGAATGCCACTATTCGTTACTACACAAGCAATGTGCCTCACTTCGACTATAAAGGTTGGCTCTATAATATGGAAAATCCGGCAGAAAGGGTGCGCATGATTGACCAATCCTCAGAAATCTTCCATCGCCCGGCACTTGATTTGTATTATCAGGAAAACCTGAAGAATGATCAGACGCTGGTAATCAATCTGGTGGGAACCTACAACTATACCAACAACGCCCGTCTCTATCAGGAAAGTCTCGAAGAGGCGCTGCTTACTGATGTAGATAACAGGGTTATCGGGAAAAAGTATTCATGGATTGGGGAAGGCATTTATGAAAAGAAATTCGGCGAAAACCGCCTCGGAGCAGGATTGAAGCATACCCAGGCTTATACGGACAACGAATACAGGAACGGACACCGCTACCTCACAGAGATGACTCAAGCGGAAACGTTCCTTTACAGCGAGTTCAAAGGGAAGGCTAAGAAGCTGGATTATACCCTTGGCGTAGGCGTAACGCGCTCGTATTTCGGACAGGAAGGGGAGGACGACAGCTATAATTATTACACCTTCAATCCCCGTCTTGTGTTCCAATATACCCTCCCCGGACATTCTTCTATCCGGCTGAATGCCAATATCAGCAACTCCTCGCCTTCCCTTTCCAACCTGAGCGCCGTAGAACAAATGGTCGACTCGTTTCAGATACAAAGGGGCAATCCCAACCTGAAACCCTTCCTCCGCTATCGCTCCGAACTGACATACGAACTTCAGAAAGGAATCTTTTACGGCAATCTTTGGGGAACGTACGAATACCATCCCGGAGCCATTATGGACGAGAAATACTTGGAAGGAGGCAAGATTGTACAGACTTGGAATAACCAGAAAGATTGGCAACAGTTGGCAAGCCGGCTCACCCTGCGCGTCGGTCCCGTTAAAGACATCCTCCAACTGTCGGCAACGGGAGGCGTAAACCACTACATCAGCAATGGAAACACCTACCGCCACACATATACCAATTGGGTTGCCGAAGTGGAATTATCAGCCTCCTGGAAAAAGTTTATCGGCTCTTTGGGTTTGGATACCAATTGGAACAGGTTTTATGGCGAAACCATGGAGGGCGGTGAGAACATACACTACCTCATGCTGGGCTACAAGCAGAAAGATATGACTTTTATCGTTGGCATGTTTAACCCTTTTGTGGACAACTACAAACAGGAGAGTGAGAATAGGTCGCAATATGCCTCCTATAAAAAATCAAATTATATAAACGAATCTTCCCACATGTTGTTAGTACGCTTTGCATGGAACTTCTCCTTCGGGCGCACCTTCAAAGCCGACCAGAAGCGACTGAACAACTCCGACGACGATTCCGGCGTAATGAGCACCGGCAAGTAATCTATCGTAACAGCCACTCCGGACGGGGGGTACCTCAAGTTTAAAGCGCCTCACAGGTACAGATAGCGATAAACTCGTACCCCTCCTCTGCTCCTTTCATAACGTTACCGATGGCTGGGAATTTGATATGCGCTCCGGCAACGCGAACCCTGTTCTTTGCCACATACTTGAGTAGGCTTTTCCGTGTTTGAGCAGCCTGCTCCGGGTTGAAATCAAAAGTAAGCGTTACCTCCGGGTGCGGCATTTGAATAGGCGTTGCATGTGTAATGTCCCCCCAGATTAATAGCTTGGACTTTTCCGATTCGACGAAATAAGCCGTATGTCCCGGCGTATGCCCATAAGCGGCAACAGCCCGGAATCCGGGAAATAGCCACTGAGAAGCATCTTCGATAGCAGCGGGAACGAACAGATGCAACTTATCTCCGTAAGCCTCAATTATTTTACGCGCCCCGGCTCCCCGTTCCTTTTCATTCATCCAATAATCATATTCCACCTGCGAAAGGTAAAGCTCCGCATGGGGAAAAGCCGCTTTTTCATCACGCAACAACCCCCCGATATGGTCGTTGTGCATGTGTGTAAGAAGAATTACATCAATCTGCTCCTCGCTAACTCCCAAAGATTGCAGGTTTTTGAATAGATTTTTCCCCACTCCGGCATCAACCAATACCGTCTTATCTGGGGTACGCACCAAAAAGGACTGGATTTCAAGAGGAAATGTGCCATCAGGCAAGTGTTTCCGAAGCATTTCGGGCGTAGTGCCAACTAACAGATTACTTCCGGCATTTTGTCCGCCCTCAGATAAGGTACTGATTTGAAAAGCGCCTATTTCATAAGTAATAACAGTTTCCGCTTCTTGAGCAGCAATGCCACACACAAGAAGAGAAAACACGAAAGATAAAAGATATTTCTTCATATTGTAGATGTTTAAAATTCAACGAACTTTCCCCTTTCAACTTTCCACTAATTAGGGCGTTCCCCGATGGGTCGGGCTATTCGCTACAATCCTTTTTGTTCGTACCCTCACAAAAAGAATTTCCGCTACTATCCCTAACGCCCATGCGGACTTCGCTACTTGCCGGCAAACCAACCTACTCCTAACAGGCTGAAAGCCCAACTTAATTCAGCCTCAGCTAAGCAAAGCGGCAGTTGGGGTAAATCTTTGTTTTTTGTTTATAATGTGCTTTGCAAATGTAGCGAAAATGTTTTTGAATACAAGTAAATGTCTTTTTCTATGCAAACATTCAGACCGCAACCGCCGGGAGGTGTGAGTTCATATTTACTATAAAGCTCTGCCAACATCTCTTTAACGCGCCGAAAGTAATCAAGAGTGGGCGCAGTCATACTGCCCATTACAGGGCGACCCATAGGCATCCATACCGATGCGGAGGGAATAATGCCGCGTTCGGCAAGCCAAGTTGCGCCCTCTTTCAATGTCTCTATACTCTCAATGCCAATGATAAAATTGGAAAAGGCTTTGCCTTTTCCATACTTTTCAGCGATGTAGGTGAGCGCCTTTAGGTGCCGTTCTCTCGACGTAAAATGTATTTTGCCTGGTGTGATGATTTTAGCGCGTGCTTCGTCCCAAACTTCAAGGCTGCATGCAATCCGGCTTGCTCCCAGCAAGAAGTACTCATCAATATGCGCATTGTTGTCCGGTGGGGTGATGTAGAGCAGGATTTCGCCTGCGAGGTCAATATTATTTTCGGCAATAGCCCTTAAATAACCGGCGATATGTTTGTATTCCGTCTTGCCCGAAAAAGTCGAACCACCCGTGATTTGTACGCTGTTTACATCATCGTTTTGCACAGCGTATCGTACCATTTCGGCAACATCGGAAGCCTTTACAGCAGCAGGTTGCGGCTTTCCTTTCTGGGCAAGTGTCTCAAATTCTGCTCCCGAAAAACAAAACTCGCAAGGTTTTCCTCCGGCAGCATATTCGCATGACCACAAGCATTGAAAAGAAACAAAATCACAACCCTGCAATACAGCGTTGCCCACATAGGGCAAACCCGATGAAGTCTTTTGTTTGTAGAACTCCGTTTTTGGGTGAAAAGTTACAAAATCAATACATCCTTTCTCGTAAAAAAGCGCCGGCTTGTCGTCTAACACCCGGAGTTGGAAGGGAGTACCGAGTTCCGATTCATAGTTGGAGCGTTTTATGTTACTCCACGACAAGGCTTTAAACAAATGCCTCAAATGAAAACCAACATCGGTCAATTGTACGTTTGTTCCATCGGAAAGCGTAAAGCTGTTACAGGTCAGCGGGTTGGCATTTAAGCGATAATCTTTCCCAAAGCGTTTGTAAACAGCATTATCAACTCTGACCCCCTTACTGATTAACAGACATTTAAGTTCTACCGAATCGGCTTCTTCATTTCCGATAATGTACTTCTTCATGCGAAAAAACTCAGAAGTTCCAACGCAGCTTTGCACCGAACGTGCTGGGCATTCCGGGTATGTATGTCGGTAAACCGAACATCATTCCGGTATTTCCCGCGCTGATGATGAATTTTTCGTTCAGCAAATTGGCTCCGAATACGGAAAGTGTCAAGTTGGGATTACTGAGCTTGAAAGCCAAGTTTGCATTCAATAATCCGTAAGCATCCTGTTCCAGTCTGGCAAGCGTTGGATTTTCCGGTTGCAGTTCATTGGAATCTTCAAACCAAACGTGGCTCTTCCATGAATAAGTCGGAGTAAAAACTACTTGGATGTTACGAGAGATATTCGCTTTGGCGTTAAAACCGATTAAGAAACTGTTTTCAGGGGTAAGACGGAACGTTTTGCCTGCATACAATTGCTTGCTCCCTTCGCTGTCCTCATCACTAAACCGGGCATGAATATAGGCATAGTTACCGAAAACCTCCAAGCATTCCAACAGAACGGCTTTGGCTGTTGCTTCTATTCCATAAGCAGTTGCTTTTCCGGCATCGTCAATCAGGTAATTGGCATTGTCCCACTTAGATGTTTGGAAGTTCTTGTAAAGTTGATAAAAAACACCGGCATCGAACCAATAGCGTTGTTGTGCTGTCCATTTGTATCCGGCATCGAAACTATGCACTGTTTCCGCGCTCATGACTTCAGATTCTCCTGCCGAATTGTATTGCACCACATTGGGGCGACGTCCTTTGGAGTAACTGGCATACACATTGGAATGATTACTAATATCGTATTTCAAATTAGCCCGGTTTAGTGATGAGGACAGCGAAGGGAGCAAGCAATTGTATGCAGGCAAAACGTTCCGTCTTACCCCTGAAAACAGTTTCTTAATCGGTTTTAACGCCAAAGCGAATATCTCTCGTAACATCCAAGTAGTTTTTACTCCGACTTATTCATGGAAGAGCCACGTTTGGTTTGAAGATTCCAATGAACTGCAACCGGAAAATCCAACGCTTGCCAGACTGGAACAGGATGCTTACGGATTATTGAATGCAAACTTGGCTTTCAAGCTCAGTAATCCCAACTTGACACTTTCCGTATTCGGAGCCAATTTGCTGAACGAAAAATTCATCATCAGCGCGGGAAATACCGGAATGATGTTCGGTTTACCGACATACATACCCGGAATGCCCAGCACGTTCGGTGCAAAGCTGCGTTGGAACTTCTGAGTTTTTTCGCATGAAGAAGTACATTATCGGAAATGAAGAAGCCGATTCGGTAGAACTTAAATGTCTGTTAATCAGTAAGGGGGTCAGAGTTGATAATGCTGTTTACAAACGCTTTGGGAAAGATTATCGCTTAAATGCCAACCCGCTGACCTGTAACAGCTTTACGCTTTCCGATGGAACAAACGTACAATTGACCGATGTTGGTTTTCATTTGAGGCATTTGTTTAAAGCCTTGTCGTGGAGTAACATAAAACGCTCCAACTATGAATCGGAACTCGGTACTCCCTTCCAACTCCGGGTGTTAGACGACAAGCCGGCGCTTTTTTACGAGAAAGGATGTATTGATTTTGTAACTTTTCACCCAAAAACGGAGTTCTACAAACAAAAGACTTCATCGGGTTTGCCCTATGTGGGCAACGCTGTATTGCAGGGTTGTGATTTTGTTTCTTTTCAATGCTTGTGGTCATGCGAATATGCTGCCGGAGGAAAACCTTGCGAGTTTTGTTTTTCGGGAGCAGAATTTGAGACACTTGCCCAGAAAGGAAAGCCGCAACCTGCTGCTGTAAAGGCTTCCGATGTTGCCGAAATGGTACGATACGCTGTGCAAAACGATGATGTAAACAGCGTACAAATCACGGGTGGTTCGACTTTTTCGGGCAAGACGGAATACAAACATATCGCCGGTTATTTAAGGGCTATTGCCGAAAATAATATTGACCTCGCAGGCGAAATCCTGCTCTACATCACCCCACCGGACAACAATGCGCATATTGATGAGTACTTCTTGCTGGGAGCAAGCCGGATTGCATGCAGCCTTGAAGTTTGGGACGAAGCACGCGCTAAAATCATCACACCAGGCAAAATACATTTTACGTCGAGAGAACGGCACCTAAAGGCGCTCACCTACATCGCTGAAAAGTATGGAAAAGGCAAAGCCTTTTCCAATTTTATCATTGGCATTGAGAGTATAGAGACATTGAAAGAGGGCGCAACTTGGCTTGCCGAACGCGGCATTATTCCCTCCGCATCGGTATGGATGCCTATGGGTCGCCCTGTAATGGGCAGTATGACTGCGCCCACTCTTGATTACTTTCGGCGCGTTAAAGAGATGTTGGCAGAGCTTTATAGTAAATATGAACTCACACCTCCCGGCGGTTGCGGTCTGAATGTTTGCATAGAAAAAGACATTTACTTGTATTCAAAAACATTTTCGCTACATTTGCAAAGCACATTATAAACAAAAAACAAAGATTTACCCCAACTGCCGCTTTGCTTAGCTGAGGCTGAATTAAGTTGGGCTTTCAGCCTGTTAGGAGTAGGTTGGTTTGCCGGCAAGTAGCGAAGTCCGCATGGGCGTTAGGGATAGTAGCGGAAATTCTTTTTGTGAGGGTACGAACAAAAAGGATTGTAGCGAATAGCCCGACCCATCGGGGAACGCCCTAATTAGTGGAAAGTTGAAAGGGGAAAGTTCGTTGAATTTTAAACATCTACAATATGAAGAAATATCTTTTATCTTTCGTGTTTTCTCTTCTTGTGTGTGGCATTGCTGCTCAAGAAGCGGAAACTGTTATTACTTATGAAATAGGCGCTTTTCAAATCAGTACCTTATCTGAGGGCGGACAAAATGCCGGAAGTAATCTGTTAGTTGGCACTACGCCCGAAATGCTTCGGAAACACTTGCCTGATGGCACATTTCCTCTTGAAATCCAGTCCTTTTTGGTGCGTACCCCAGATAAGACGGTATTGGTTGATGCCGGAGTGGGGAAAAATCTATTCAAAAACCTGCAATCTTTGGGAGTTAGCGAGGAGCAGATTGATGTAATTCTTCTTACACACATGCACAACGACCATATCGGGGGGTTGTTGCGTGATGAAAAAGCGGCTTTTCCCCATGCGGAGCTTTACCTTTCGCAGGTGGAATATGATTATTGGATGAATGAAAAGGAACGGGGAGCCGGGGCGCGTAAAATAATTGAGGCTTACGGAGATAAGTTGCATCTGTTCGTTCCCGCTGCTATCGAAGATGCTTCTCAGTGGCTATTTCCCGGATTCCGGGCTGTTGCCGCTTATGGGCATACGCCGGGACATACGGCTTATTTCGTCGAATCGGAAAAGTCCAAGCTATTAATCTGGGGGGACATTACACATGCAACGCCTATTCAAATGCCGCACCCGGAGGTAACGCTTACTTTTGATTTCAACCCGGAGCAGGCTGCTCAAACACGGAAAAGCCTACTCAAGTATGTGGCAAAGAACAGGGTTCGCGTTGCCGGAGCGCATATCAAATTCCCAGCCATCGGTAACGTTATGAAAGGAGCAGAGGAGGGGTACGAGTTTATCGCTATCTGTACCTGTGAGGCGCTTTAAACTTGAGGTACCCCCCGTCCGGAGTGGCTGTTACGATAGATTACTTGCCGGTGCTCATTACGCCGGAATCGTCGTCGGAGTTGTTCAGTCGCTTCTGGTCGGCTTTGAAGGTGCGCCCGAAGGAGAAGTTCCATGCAAAGCGTACTAACAACATGTGGGAAGATTCGTTTATATAATTTGATTTTTTATAGGAGGCATATTGCGACCTATTCTCACTCTCCTGTTTGTAGTTGTCCACAAAAGGGTTAAACATGCCAACGATAAAAGTCATATCTTTCTGCTTGTAGCCCAGCATGAGGTAGTGTATGTTCTCACCGCCCTCCATGGTTTCGCCATAAAACCTGTTCCAATTGGTATCCAAACCCAAAGAGCCGATAAACTTTTTCCAGGAGGCTGATAATTCCACTTCGGCAACCCAATTGGTATATGTGTGGCGGTAGGTGTTTCCATTGCTGATGTAGTGGTTTACGCCTCCCGTTGCCGACAGTTGGAGGATGTCTTTAACGGGACCGACGCGCAGGGTGAGCCGGCTTGCCAACTGTTGCCAATCTTTCTGGTTATTCCAAGTCTGTACAATCTTGCCTCCTTCCAAGTATTTCTCGTCCATAATGGCTCCGGGATGGTATTCGTACGTTCCCCAAAGATTGCCGTAAAAGATTCCTTTCTGAAGTTCGTATGTCAGTTCGGAGCGATAGCGGAGGAAGGGTTTCAGGTTGGGATTGCCCCTTTGTATCTGAAACGAGTCGACCATTTGTTCTACGGCGCTCAGGTTGGAAAGGGAAGGCGAGGAGTTGCTGATATTGGCATTCAGCCGGATAGAAGAATGTCCGGGGAGGGTATATTGGAACACAAGACGGGGATTGAAGGTGTAATAATTATAGCTGTCGTCCTCCCCTTCCTGTCCGAAATACGAGCGCGTTACGCCTACGCCAAGGGTATAATCCAGCTTCTTAGCCTTCCCTTTGAACTCGCTGTAAAGGAACGTTTCCGCTTGAGTCATCTCTGTGAGGTAGCGGTGTCCGTTCCTGTATTCGTTGTCCGTATAAGCCTGGGTATGCTTCAATCCTGCTCCGAGGCGGTTTTCGCCGAATTTCTTTTCATAAATGCCTTCCCCAATCCATGAATACTTTTTCCCGATAACCCTGTTATCTACATCAGTAAGCAGCGCCTCTTCGAGACTTTCCTGATAGAGACGGGCGTTGTTGGTATAGTTGTAGGTTCCCACCAGATTGATTACCAGCGTCTGATCATTCTTCAGGTTTTCCTGATAATACAAATCAAGTGCCGGGCGATGGAAGATTTCTGAGGATTGGTCAATCATGCGCACCCTTTCTGCCGGATTTTCCATATTATAGAGCCAACCTTTATAGTCGAAGTGAGGCACATTGCTTGTGTAGTAACGAATAGTGGCATTCAACATGCGCTTGTCGTTCTGATAGCTGTAAGCGGTATTCAGGTTTTGCCAAAGCATTCGCAAATGACCCGGCTCGCCTGCTTCTCTGCGGTGAAGCGTCGTGCCGTCGGCAAAAGTGAATGCTTCTTCATTGTCGCGCCACATCTTATGGAAGTTACGATGGTTAATGCCATAATTGAAGGAAAATTCCGACTTTTTATGATTGATACGTCCGTTGACGTTATTATTGCCCCAACCCACTGCCAGTGCGTCACTCAGGTTGACTCCCATATTCCCGCCTGTTTCCGGGCGGCGCACAATGTAATCGAGCACCGCCTCCGTATTCCCGTAGCGAAGTCCGGGGTTATCGTGAAACTCAATGCGGATAATATCTGCCGGTTGCAGGGCGATGACATCCTGTATCTCCACCTTCACGCCGTTGATGCGGTATTGCAGCTCTCCGCCGCCGGGGAGGGATACTTCGTTAAATAGCGGATTGACTCGTAGTTTGGGAAGCATGAGTTGTTGCAGGAGGTCTATCCCGTTGGTCGCCGCCTTCACCTGCATTTCCGAAGGATAGATTAATTTTTTATCAATTTGGCTGCTAAGGTTGGAAGCGCTTACAATTACATTGTCTAAGGCGACCAATTCTTCTTCCAGCATAATATCGCCCAGGGTGGTGCTTTCCTTCAGGTTGTCCAGTTGGAGGTATTGCGTCCGGTATCCCAAACCGGATACAATCAGCAGGTAATCGCCCGGCATCACCTTCTCCAAAGCAAAGCGTCCGTTTGCACTCGCAGCAGTTCCTGCTATAAAGACAGAATCCGTTGTTTGCAGAACCACATTGGCAAACTCCACACTCTCTTTATTCGTCGCATCCTTTATCGCGCCTCTTATTTCAATCTGTTGGGCAAAAATCCCTTGTATCGTACCGATAGTCAGTACAAAAGCAATCCATAATTGTTTCATTGTCGTGTTATTAGAATTTATTTTGGACAGGACAGTCTATCCTACGTTCGCTATTAAGACGCATTACTACCCCTTTTAGTTGCATGCTGCGGAAAAATTATATATAACCCGTAGTGCATTTATATAAATTTGGGCGTGCCCCCCGTCTTGGGGTTCAAGGAGCTGAGCGGGGTCAGGGCGGGGGTCGGGCTATACGCTACAATCTTTTTTGTTCGCACACTCACAAAAAAGCATTTTCGCTCATATCCCTCACGCACCATGCAGAATTCGCTACTAACACGGCAAAGCTCACAGTATGCCCATGGGATATTTCAGTATGCCTAGGGCATAATTCAGTATGCCTAGGGCATAATCCAAGTATCCCTAGGGGATAATTCAAGTATGCCTAGGGCATATTTTAGTATGCTTAGGGCATAATTCAAATATGACGGTAGCTTATGAGAGGGAAATTACTTGCTTTTTAATGCAGTACGGGTTATATATAGTAAACCCGTACTGCATTTATAAAAAAGTTAAGAACGAAATTGTTTTTAGCCTGTTAACCTGAGTTCGGGATAAGGCATCAAAAAAGCCTTCCTGTCTCGAAACAAAAAAAGGCGTATATGGCTATTAATTAGGGCGTACCCCGATCACCATGCGGACTTCGCTACTAACCGGGCAAAGCAAATTCCTTGAATTAGGAGGGTAGCATACCGGAATTATGAACCGTTCATACGGGAGTAATACCGATAGCCTTATCCCGAACTCCGGTTGTTAAAGAATCCTTATCTTCTTCTGTCGGGCTGAAAGCCCAACTTAAAAGAGTTTGCTCAAATTAAGTAGCCTTTTTAAGGCGCAGTATGCACATATACTTTTTTATCCCCAGCCGTTGCTCCGCTTGGCTGGGCTGAATTAAGAGAGTTTATACCGATATTGAGGTTGAGATTGTCTGCTCGCTTAACAAACTAACCGGTATAAACTCTCTTGCTTGTATTACTTTGTTATAACGGGTAGCGGACAATTGCAATGCGTGGGCGCG
>SNRY01000529.1_pt1 | contig 12723 bp, 11 predicted proteins | sample 4693421 | NCBI WGS metagenome assembly SNRY01 (sample SAMN11003215, study PRJNA524138) | termite gut metagenome | isolation source: Bacteroidetes bacterial symbionts from single cell of protist host amplifed... | host: Streblomastix strix ... | reverse complement strand
GCTATTGAGGTCATCATAGCACATATCAGTATCAATATAAGCCCCATCACACCGGGTACAAAATTATAAGCACTTTTCATTTGGGGATTATAGAGCATCTTCACTTCGGGAAGAATCCGGAAAGGGAGGGTATGTTCGTTTATCAGTTCTTGTTGATAAGCAAGGATGATGTTTGAGGCATAGCCCGTCAGCACGGTTGTCAGGTTGGGGTCGGTGGCATCGGCAATAAGTTGTACGGAAGCTCCCCCCGTTGACAGTATATTTTCATCAAATCCTTCGCCAAAGACAATAACAAGGTTTGCCTTGCCTTCTTTGAAGACATCGTTTATTTCCTGAGGATTGAATAGGAGTTGAGTAACGGTAAAATACCTGCTGGCTTCAAACCGTTCTATGATCTGCCGGGTGGAATTGTCTTTAGAGGGGTCGAATACAGCAACCCTGATGTTGTTTACTTCGGTGGTAACGGCAAAGCCGAAGAGTATAATCTGTACAATGGGCATCACCAGCAGGATAAGCACTGTGCGCTTATCGCGAAAGATGTGATAAAATTCTTTTTTTACGAAGGCGGCAAACTGTTTCATTTTAGTGGAAAATTGAAAGTTGAAAGTTGAAAATGGGAGAGATAAAAGTTGAAAGTGAAATTCCTAACCACTTTCAACTCTCAACTTTCCACTTTCAACTCTCTCCGCGCCAAGCGGTGAAATACTTCGTCCATATTTGCGGCATGGAATTGATGCTTGAGGTTTGTGGGAGAGTCTAAGGCTTCTATCTTGCCGTCCACCATGATGGACACCCTGTCGCAATATTCCGCCTCGTCCATATAGTGCGTAGTTACAAAAACTGTAATCCCTCTTTCGGCAGCTTTATAAATCAATTCCCAAAATTGACGGCGCGTAATGGGGTCAACACCGCCCGTAGGTTCGTCTAAGAATACGAGTCTAGGTTCATGAAATACAGATACGGAGAATGCCAATTTCTGTTTCCAACCCAGCGGCAGTTCCTTCACAAACGTTTGACGTTCGCTCTGAAAGCCCAACTCGGAAAGTATCTCATTGGTTTTTGTAGCTATCGCCTGCGCTTTCATTCCGTATATTCCCCCAAAAAGGCGGATGTTTTCCCAGACTTTTAAATCTTCGTACAGAGAAAACTTCTGGCTCATGTAGCCGATGTGCTTCTTTACTTCTTCCTGTTGTTTCGATATATCGTAACCTGCCACATAACCTTTGCCCGAAGTGGGGCGGCTCAATCCGCACAACATGCGCATGGCGGTAGTTTTACCCGCACCATTTGCGCCTAAAAAGCCAAAGATTTCCCCTTTCTCTACGTTAAACGTGATGTTATTCACCGCCGTAAAATTGCCGAATACTTTGGCAAGGTCTTGCGTACTTATTACCGGTTCATTCATGCTTTTGGGTATTGTGATAATTGCATAAAGCAATCTTCAATGTTCGGTGGGGCAGGTTGTATTTGAATCTCTTTATATCCGTTAGCAATTAAGTAATCTTCCAATGCATCCGGTTTCAGTCCCTTCTTCACTGTTATGTGGCAGGTATCCCCAAAGGGGAAGCATGTTTTTATTTGATGGTGCCGGCGTAAATCGATCAAAAGCTTGTGCATTTGGTCGCTTTGCACTGTCCACAATGTTTCGGAGAATTGGCAAATAATGTTGTTAGGCGTGTCTGTTTGCAGAAAGCTCCCGTTGGTAATGAGAGCGATACGGTCGCAAAGCGTGGCTTCGTCCATGTAAGGGGTTGATACCAGGATGGTGATGCCTTGTTTTCTCAGGCTTTTGAGCATTTCCCAGAACTCTTTGCGAGATACGGGGTCAACGCCCGTAGTGGGTTCGTCTAAGAGCAGCACGCGAGGTTTGTGTATCAGGGCGCAACTCAATGCCAATTTTTGCTTCATTCCGCCGGAAAGTTTGCCCGCTTTCCTGTCTTTGAAGGGTTCTATCTGCCGGTAAATGTCTTTAATCAGAGAATAATTCTCGCGGATAGTAGTATTAAACAAGGTAGCGAAGAATTGCAAATTCTCTTCCACCGTCAAGTCTTGATACAAGGAAAACCTTCCGGGCATGTAACCTATTTTATGGCGTATCCTTTTGAAATCTCTCACTGCATCGTCCCCGTCCACCGTAGCTATCCCGCTATCCGGCAGGAGTAAGGTGGCGAGAATACGGAAGAGTGTTGTCTTTCCTGCTCCGTCCGGACCAATAATGCCATAGATTTCTCCTTCTTCTACAGTAAAATTGAGGTTGGTAAGAGCGACTGTCGAGCCATACGTTTTTGTGATATTTCGGACGGAAACCATCATAACTTTACTTCTCCATACATTCCAATCTTTACAAATCCGTCATTCTTTATCGCTACCTTTACGGCATACACCAGGTTGGCGCGTTCATCTCTCGTCTGTATGGTTTTTGGGGTAAATTCCGCTTTGTCTGCTACCCAGATTACGGTGCCTTGATATTCTTTGCGGTCTTTCTCTCCCATATTGGAATACACTGTAACTTGTTGCCCAATCTTTACTGACGTGAGTTGACTTGCGGTAATATAAGCCCGTAGGTACATGTTTGAAGTATCTCCCACCTTGAAAAGGGCTTTGCCCGGTGCTGCCGTTTCTCCTCGCTCGGCATACTTTTTCAATATCATACCCTCTATCGGCGAATAAATAAGCGAGTTCTTGATTTGCTCGTCCAATTGCGCCATCTGCATATCCAGCGAAATACTTTCTTCCGCAATACTACTGTTGGAATTGTGTAGTGTTTCAATTTGAGCGGCGAGTTGCTTCTCCAATATTTTTATTTGCGCATGGATGTCGTCCAGTTGTTTCTGATTGGCAGCTTCGGACTTGATTAAATTCTCAAAACGTTTCTGTTCCCGTTGTTGAGTGTCTATTTGTTCTTTCAGAGAAGCAATTTGAACAGGGATATTGGTTCGACGACCAGTCAACGCCTTCCGGTTCGCCCGTAGTTGTTCCTTTTTTAGATATAATTGTGTGGTATCAATACAACCGAGAATGATATGCGGCGTTACGTTTTGCCCCTCACAGGCATCAAACGCAATGATTTCCCCATTCCCTTTTGCAGATACCAATACTTCGGTTGTTTCAAATACTCCCGTAGCATCATAGTCTCCTTTTCTATTTCCACAAGCGGATAGTAACAACAACGTTACCCCTATCCACGCAATGATACTTGTTTTCATACCATTTTTATATATTAATGATTGGTTGTGAATTTCAATTCATAGACTGTCATCATCAGTTCCGTTTCATGCAATACCTTGTCTTGCTTTGCGCGGTCTTCGGCGTTTATCTCTTTCATCAAATCCGTTACGGAAAGCGTTCCGCCTGCTACCTTAGCCTGTGCGGATTGTTTGATGGAGTTTTGCAGGCGGATTATTTCATCGTCGTATTGTATCATTGCTTTTATTTTATTGAGTTCATTGGTGTGTTTTGCTATGTCTATATTTGTATTGACAAGGAAAGCATCACGCTGGGCAAAGATTTGATTCTTGTTGGTAGCAATGATCCCGCGATTATTTCTTTGGGTATATAAATTCCTGAAGTTCCAAGTCAGGCGGATTCCTCCGGCATAATACATGGCAAAATCATTATCCAGCATATTCAGTCCGGGTCTGCCATATCCACCGGTAACGAAAAGTCCAAGTTTAGGCAGTAAACCGGCTGTTATTTCCTGTTCCCTCGTATCCAAACTCTTCAAACGGGCTTCAAATAAATCCAATTCGGGTCTTGTTATGGGGGTAGCAACAAATTGATTGATTGCATCCGGCTTTTGCAATTTCATATTCGGAGATAAGTTTTCGCCAAGCAGTGCAGACAACATTTCCAGATATGCCTTTCGGGTATGTGTGAGTTGTTCTTCGTTTTGGTTTAGTTTCAATTGTTCTACTTTTATGGCATCCAAGTCTACGCTATGGGCGATGCCGTTTTGCACATAAGCCGATATTTGATTGTAATTCCTTTGAAGTTCTTCCCGAAGCAGATTATTCAAATTCAGTTTTTCGTCCATTAACAAGATACTAAAATACAGTTGATTGATTCTTTCATTCAAAGAATACAAGCTCACTTCGGTTTCTTTTTCTTCCACTGCGGCTGTCGTTTTTACGGAGTTTTTTTGAGAACGGATAATGCCGCCATCGAATAGGGTTTGACTTATTTCTAATGTTACACCATACTGGTTTTTGCTAAGTCCTTTTATTCCCGGAAAGTCTATCGGTATCTGAGTTACATCGGATTGATACGTTGCTTTCGCCGTCAGGAGTAGTTGAGGCAGATAGCCTTTGTTGGCATTCGACAAGTTGTATTCTTTTGTTTTCTCTATCAAACCGTATTGTTTGACGAGGGGATAGTTCGTTCTTGCTTTTGCATAGCAATCTTCTATCGTTATTTGTGCAGAGATTGCCTCGCAAATACAAAATAACAAAGCGGTGAAAAACAGTTTTAGGGTCATAATCGTCCTGTTTTATAAAACGGTTCTATTTCTTTAACGCCCAAATGACAAACTGCACATTACTCTCTTTTCTCTCTCTTAAGAGTTTATCGTATGCTTTGTCCGACAGATAAACCTCCTTCACAACAGGAAATATCAAAAAAGTAGCCGCATTGAGTGAAGCGATATTCAGAAGCAGATCAAGTGGTGGTATAGGATGAATCGAGCCTTTGGCTATCTCTTCTTTCATTAGTGGCTCTATCCTTTCCAATATGCTCATAAGTTTCGGGTACAGTATTTTCAGTAACACATCTCTGTTTTCCAGGCTGGCTATCATTTCGTTATATACAAAGATGATGAGTTTAATATTTTGGGAAACAAAGTCAAAATGAGACCTCACCAAATCTTCAATAGTTTCCAAGAAAGTCAAATCCGGTCTTTTTCTAAGGATAAGACGATCGGCAATGAGTTGAATCTTATTGCTGAATACCGTTTGAAACAAACTTAATTTGGTTCCGAAGTAATAATGAAGCATGGCATGGGTAACGCCGGCTCTCTGTGCAATAGCAGTTGTCTTGGCATTGCTGAAACCCTTTTCCAAAAACTCGGCTTCGGCAGCTTTCCTAATTATATCTTTTGTAGTAGCCTCTTTTGTAGTCGTTTCCATATATTGACAGACTTGTTTAACAATCTTGTTAATGCTGCAAATATATGATATGCTCTTTGTAATAACAAAACTTTTTGAGGCTTTTTTGTACTTATATAAAAATTCACCCCATTCCGCTTTCACCGGCTCTTTGGCAAGCGGGCATGGATCGGGGAAGCATCGGAGAGGAATCGGACAGAATAGGGACAGAACCGCTTAGCGTACATACACAAGAAAGGGCATTGCTATAGATATACAACCCCTTTGGAGTTTTCATGAAAACATTTTCCAATCAACCCGTAGTGCATTTAGTATATACTCCAATCTACTTTTTTCATATCGCCCTGGATGTTTAAGGCGGCATGCATCGCTAAAGCAGCTTGAATACAATGTGGAGTTTGTCCTTTTGTCGTTATTTTCAAATAATCCCAAAGGATTTCTTTATAATCCGGATGCGCGCAATTCTCGATAATAGTACGTGCTCTTTCTATCGGACTCTTTCCGCGAAGATCCGCTATACCTTGTTCGGTGACGATAACGCTTACGGAGTGTTCATTGTGGTCATGGTGAGAAACCATTGGGACGATAGAACTGATTTTACCTCCTTTTGCCACAGAGGGACAGGAGAAGATGGAAATATAAGCATTACGCGTAAAATCGCCTGAACCTCCAACACCATTCATCATTTTTACCCCACAGATATGGGTAGAATTGATGTTACCGTAAATATCAGCTTCAATAGCAGTATTCATGGAGATAAGTCCTATTCTACGAGCTACCTCGGGATTATTTGATATTTCGGAAGGACGTATGATTATTTTGTCACGGAAAAAGTCTATATTGTTATAAATTTCATGCAATACCTCGTTAGACACGGAGAGGGAACAAGTACTTCCGAACTTTATACGTCCTTCTCTCATTAAAGCAATCAGGGAATCCTGAGTTACCTCTGTGTACATCTCAAAGGCAGGGATGGTTTTATCACGTCCCAAAGCTCCCAATACGGCATTAGCGATATTTCCCACACCGGATTGTAAGGGTAAGAACGTAGAAGGGATAATGCCACGCTTCATATCCATGGCTAAGAAATGAGCAACATTGACGCCTATTTGATCGGTAACAGGATCAGGAGCGGTGAATGGACGAGCTTCGTCTTGTATATTTGTTTCCACAACGGCAACAATCTTTTTAGGATCCACTTGCACATAAGGAGTACCGATACGATCACTTGGTTTGTATATCGGGATTTCACGACGATAAGGAGGGTCAAGCGGTTCGTAAAGGTCATGCAATCCTTTTATGCTCGTATTATGAGCACTATTCAATTCTACAATGATTTGATCGGCTAAAAGGCACACGGTGGGAGTAATACCCACACCGGCAGTAGGGTAAATCTTCCCATCCGGAGTGAGTTCACAGGCTTCTACAATGGCAACATTCACTTTACCTATGAATCCGTAACGGAGTTCTTGCGCCATTTGTGAAAGATGTATATCGTTGTATGCTATTTCGCCATTGTTCACTGCGTTACGAAAATCGGTATTGGTCGTGTAAGGTGCACGATAACGAATTGCTTTGGCACGTGTCAATACTCCGTCACAAGAATCCCCTGTTGAGGCACCGGTAAAAATTCCTATTTGAAAAGGATTGCCTTTAGCATGTTCTTCTTCCGCCATGTGGGCTATTTCCACTGTAACTGCTTTGGGTGAACCTGCGGGAGTAAATCCGCTGAGACCAATATTATAGCCGTGCTTAACTATACGTGCAGCTTCGGCTGCCGTTTTAAAATTGAATGACATAATAAATAATTAATATGGAATTTTTGTTTCGTTAGATTAATACTTTCGTTGGAGTATTTCAGACCAGATAATAGCACGCTTGGCATCTTCCGGCGAAGATATATTGAAATCTTGTTCGGATTCCAAATCGTCAAAAGATGTTTGCGATTGTGGAATAATATTTGTATCAGTACCAATTGATGACTTAGTAAAATTTATACGAGTAGTGTCCCTTTTCATTGCTGCCATTGAATGGACAGTTGGCTTGGATTCTGTTGGAAACAGTTCGCGGGCACTTGAAGGAGAAGACCGCGGAAAGGATTCTTTGTTAGTATCTCCACCGCTTTCGCCACCGAAATCCCTTTCGTCCGGTATCTGCTTAGCTTTATTATACGCTTTTACAATCCCGACAATAATAAAAAAGGCTACAATAAGAAATATTTTCATCTTGCTTATAAGAACTAAAATTATTGTTCAAAAGTAAACAAAAATTTCGGTTATAACTACTATTTAACGAATAAAAACAAACGGCTGGTTTCTATATACCCAATTGAGATATGGCTATCAATCCATGCTGTCGTTTTAGTAGATGAAATAGACTTGCATCTTCACCCAATGTGGCAAAGAGATATTATATCCTTTAACTGATTATTCGTGTAATCACCTTTTTGTTTGTAGTTTCAAGTTTTATCAAAAAAATAAAAAGGGCAAAATACGATAGATGCCGTAACTTTAAAAAATACCAATAATTGCAATATACGTATTGCAATTATTGGTATTTTTGTGAAGTTATATTTAAGTTCTTTTTAATTATTTAATGAATAATTTATTGTAAATTACGTACCATGAGTTTAATTGATCAGATTATTGTGCGGGCAAAGACAAACCCCCAGCGTATTGTTCTCCCCGAGGGAACGGAAGAGCGTACCCTGAAAGCTGCCGACAGGGTTTTGGCAGAAGGAGTGGCAAACCTTGTTATTATCGGAAACCTTACTGAAATAGAAAACCTTGCCCGCAAGTGGAATCTGAAGAATATGGATAAGGTGACCATTATCGACCCTGAAAATCACGCAAAAAAAGAAGAATATGCACAACTCCTTTGCGAACTTCGTAAGAGCAAAGGCATGACGATAGAGGAAGCCCGTAAATTAGTGACTGACCCCTTGTATTTGGGTTGCCTGATAGTGAAAAGCGGTGATGCCGACGGTCAGTTGGCAGGCGCACGCAACACTACCGGAAATGTGCTTCGTCCGGCATTGCAGATCATTAAGACGCTTCCCGGCATTACGTGTGTGTCCGGTGCGATGCTGTTGATTACCTCAACTCCTCAGTATGGTAAGGATGGGGTGTTGGTGATGGGAGATGTTGCCGTTACACCCGTCCCCAATGCGGAACAACTTGCCCAGATTGCCGTTTGTACCGCCCAAACAGCCACAGCCGTGGCAGGTATCGAAGACCCCCATGTAGCTATGCTTAGTTTCTCAACTAAAGGATCTGCCACACACGAAGTTGTGGATAAAGTAATTGAAGCTACCCGGTTGGCTAAGGCAATAAATCCCGCTTTGAAGATTGACGGCGAATTGCAAGCCGATGCTGCATTAGTGCCTTCCGTAGCTTTAAGCAAGGCTCCGGGTTCGGATGTTGCAGGTAAAGCGGAAGTTCTTGTAGTGCCGAGTTTGGAAGTAGGAAACATCAGTTATAAATTGGTGCAACGATTGGGCAATGCGGAAGCCATAGGACCCATTCTCCAAGGAATGGCATACCCTGTGAACGACCTTTCACGCGGATGTTCCATAGAAGATGTTTATACGATGATAGCGGTTACAGCCAATCAGGCTATTGCTTGTAAAAAATAATAGATAACGAACACAAAATGAAAATATTAGTACTGAATTGTGGAAGTTCGTCGATAAAATATAAACTGCTCGATATGGACAGTAACAACGTATCGGCTCAGGGAGGTATTGAAAAAATCGGTTTGAAAGGGTCATTCTTAAAGTTCACTGCATCAACGAATGAAAAGATAGTTCTTGAACGTGATATACCCGAACATACTGCCGGTATTGAATTTATACTCGAAACACTGACAAGTAAAAAACACGGCTGCATTCATTCTTTTGCTGAAATATCGGCAGTAGGACATCGTGTCGTTCACGGGGGAGAAAAGTTTAATACCTCTGTTCTTATCACCGATGAAGTCGTTGAACAGATGGTTCAATGCTCCGACCTTGCACCCTTGCATAACCCCGCCAATTTGAAAGGTATTTATACGATTTCCAATTTGTTGCCCGAAGTTCCGCAGATTGGCGTATTTGATACCGCTTTTCATCAGACGATGCCGGACTATGCCTATATGTACGCTCTTCCTTATGAGCTGTACACTAAATACGGAGTACGCCGTTACGGATTTCACGGAACAAGCCACAGGTATGTCTCTCAACGGGTATGTGAATTTCTTAACGTAAGTCCTGCCGGCAAACGTATTATCACTTGTCATATCGGTAATGGAGGGTCTGTCACGGCAATAAACAACGGCAAATCGGTAGATACTTCCATGGGACTTACTCCCGTTGAGGGACTGATGATGGGAACACGTTGCGGAGACGTTGATGCGGGTGCGTTGATATATATCATGGATAAAGAAGGGCTTGACGTTACGGACGTATCCAATTTGTTGAATAAGAAAAGCGGTGTATTGGGTGTTTCCGGTGTTTCTTCCGATATGCGTGAATTGGATAAAGCCATAGCCGAAGGAAACGAACGGGCTATCTTGGCGGGTAAAATGTACAATTATCGCATTAAAAAATACGTTGGTTCTTATGCTGCCGCTATGGGGGGAGTAGATATTATCGTCTTTACCGGTGGGGTAGGAGAGAATCAACAATCTTGCCGTTATGCAGTTTGCAAGGGCTTGGAATTCATGGGTGTGAAATTGGATGAAAAAGCCAACTCCAAAGTAAGAGGAGAAGAAGCCGTTATCACTACTTCCGATTCCAAAGTAACCGTAGCGGTAATCCCCACGGATGAAGAATTTATGATTGCTTCGGACACAATGGAGATATTGAGGAATTTAAAAAATAAGGTTACGCTCTAGAATATTGCATCAACAGATTCTGGTATAGCCTTTCTATTGCCTGGTAATCCATTAGAGCGCCTACATTTGTCCGAAGAGTTCCCTGATTTAGTTTCATACAACCGCTTCGTTGAGCTACAGAGTAAAGTCTTTATACAATTTGTTCTTTTCTTGCAATTGATTGTTTTACGTGAGTTCGATATAAATGAGATCATAACATCCTGTATATGATATCATTTATCGAACTCACGTTAACTTAACAATACCGGAAAAAGTAGTAAATGGGCAAATTGCATTCGCCTATTTACTACTTTTTAGGGAATTTCCAAAATATCTTGGAAACGTTCAACTACGATGAATATTGCTTTTTTCTCTCCGTATCTTTATGTCTCATGATTTATTTCATAATCTTAGACAACGAATACAAAGTCCAAAATTGCTTACGTTACCATTCTCTTCCACTTTATTCGAATCAAATTTCAACATCACGGATTTACTAACCGTATTGGGATCGTCATCTTTCATACTCCAGAAAGTAACATACTTACCGGCAAAAACGTTCGTCTTATTATAATGACCTACAGGAAACGCATTAAAACCGGACAAATTCGTGGATAAATGAGACCCGTAAACTTCCCAACCGGATACCGATTTCAATACGGAAACATTGCCGCCGACATAACTATACAAAGTCGTCCAAGAATCGTCATTGGCTATTTTCCATCCCGCAGGAGACAATTTCCCGCTATTAACGGCTGACAAATTATAATAGTACGAATCCTCTTTTATCCAATGACATTGACCGAGAGGAGTATCCAAACCATCTTCTCCTAATGCAATAGAACTACCGTCTATATACTTTGAAGTTCGCAAATTTTCACCCATCCAATATTGCAGCCCTATTTTTACAATCGGATACACAGTTGTCTCCTTATTCCTATTGTCTATTAATGTATATGGTTGTACTCTAAGCTGTAAGACATCACCGCTCCGGGAAGTAACAATCTCTCCCGAAGATGTTACATAAATATAATCGACAGGAGCATGATTTCCATTCATATATGTAGGAGTATGGGTATCCACATTCCATGAAAGCTTTCCACCATGCACATTGCCGTCATTACCTATCACACGAACGACAAGTCCGTTACTTACATCCGGTTTACCCTCTTTCATCGGATATACCACAACGGCTTGAAAATCTACTCCTTCCATACACAGGTACTCCTTGCATACTTCGGCCACTTGACGACCGTTACTCGTTACTTGATATACCGAAGACTCTTTAAACGTAAGTCCGGGAATAAATATACTATGGGATACACCAACAGCATCAAGATTATAACTGTTTCTATCCTCCCAATTATCAATACTGGTAACAATATCGGTACTCACCTGTTCATGGTCCGGAGAAACCGTCAGTGTAAAATCATTAAATGAACCGCTTTCAACGGTAAAATCTTCCGTAAGTCGGCAATCATAGGAAATACCGGATATTTCAACTTCCATTAATACATTGGAGGAAGGTAATATTTGCGGGATTATAATTGCTCTCTTTCCGGAAAGCATATTACCGTCAATTTCCCATTCACCATTCAATCTTATTTCAGCAGGAGTATTTTGATCAACAAAAAGACCTGTCGCAAAATCGTAAACAGCTTGTGTATTTGTATTGGTAATACGAACTATCGGAGACAACCCCAATAATTCATCAACCGTAAATCCATCCCCTACCTTGATATGAATATTGAAACAAGACAATTTATGCTGAAAAATCAAATCAACATGTTCGTTAGAGGAGGATAAACCACGACTTTCGGCAACTAAAAAATCTGATAAAGAAAAGGCATCCGTACTACTTTGATCCCTTTGCACATTTACCTCAAAACTTGTCTCCCCCGTTCCAATACCTGTATTGTTATAGGGATAATAAGCGATAAAATCACACAAGGAAGAACCTTCAGGGTAGAAAACAGGACTTTCGGGAACAAATTCGGAAGAAGACGAACATACGAACTTCACGTTATTAGCGTAACGATTCCCGTCAAGTGTTTCAGGAGGTGTTATCACATACAAACCTATCGCATCATTCCATTCAAAAGAATTGCCTGCAACACGGGTATGCGAAACTTGAATCTTGGGAGTTAACAGAATAGGTACACTATTATTTTGTTTTTGTTCCTTTTTCTCTATATTATTGATACAAGATGCGCATACAAACGTAAAAAAGCTAATGCCTACAATCGCTTTAAGGACTTTTAAATTATTCATAAGAGTTCTTTTTTTGATTTATTAACAAGTTATAACTATCACTTATGTCTTGACCATACATCAAGACACAAAAAATCCTTACCGGATCTATCTCTCAACGAGCTATCTATCCAATAAGGAATTTATGTAAAGGATTGGCAACCTCCTACTCTCCCACTTCTACGCAGTACCATCGGCGCATACGGACTTAACTGCTCTGTTCGGAATGGAAAGAGGTGTGGCCCCGTAGCTATAGTCACCAAAATAAGTTATGACTTAATATACAACATAGAAAATAGCTAAAAAAAACAACAAAATATACCTAAAAACAATCGCTCAAAAAAGAGTACGGGCAATTAGTACTGCTCGGCTAAGATATTTCTACCCCTACACCTACAGCCTATCAACGTCGTAGTCTACAACGACCCTTAAAGAAATCTTATCTCGTGGAGGGTTTCGTACTTAGATGCTTTCAGCACTTATCCCAATCCAGACGCAGATACCCGGCAATGCACCTGGCGGC
>SNRY01000528.1_pt1 | contig 12740 bp, 11 predicted proteins | sample 4693421 | NCBI WGS metagenome assembly SNRY01 (sample SAMN11003215, study PRJNA524138) | termite gut metagenome | isolation source: Bacteroidetes bacterial symbionts from single cell of protist host amplifed... | host: Streblomastix strix ... | reverse complement strand
ATGGGTTTTCTATGTCTCCGCAAATGATTAAAAAGCAATTCTCATGAGTTCGTCCGGTCTCCTCAACCGCTTTTTCAGCGGGCATGGAACGGATATAGAGCGGGAAGCAATCGGACAAAATACGAGTGTAACCCGTAAATTATTCTAAATATAGGCAGAGATACAAAGCATGGCGTCTTATACGGAATTCGAAGGATTCGGATATGTATAGCAACAAGCTATTGTAGAAGAATCGGAACTTTGATTACTTTTGTGGCATATCCTAAGTAACACCGACAAACTTCTATTTCAATACTAAATGAATTTAATAACCTCTGTAGAATACCCGGCTCTCCCTACCGTTAACCATTCGCATGAATTACTACTCATGGGCTCTTGTTTCGCCGAAAGCATCGGTACGTTATTGAAAGCGAGCAAGTTTCGGTGTGATGTCAATCCTTTCGGCATCCTTTATAATCCTCTTTCAGTAGCTACCGCTTTGCGTGAAGTGCTTGGGGCTAAGGTTTATACCGGCGAGGATTTGCTGTATTATCAGGGGGAGTATCACAGCCTGATGCACCACGGTTCGTTTTCTTCTCCGGAGGCTTCCGACTGCCTGGCAACTATCAACAGCCGCTTGCAACAGGCGCGGCGAAATATCAGACGGACTCACCATTTGCTGATTACTTTCGGAACAGCATGGATTTACAGGTATAAAGAAACCGGCAACGTGGCGGCTAATTGCCATAAGCTGCCCGACAGTAAATTTGAACGCTGCCGATTGGAGCCGGACGGAATAGCAGCCGAATACATTTCACTGATTGACGAACTCTTGGAGCGGAATCCCTGCTTACATATTTGGTTTACCGTAAGCCCCATTCGCCATACGAAAGAGGGTATGCACGGCAACCAGCTCAGTAAAGCGATTCTACTACTGGCGATTGAGCGCTTGCAGGAGCATTTTCCCGGCAAGGTATGGTATTTCCCTGCTTATGAGATTATGACGGACGAATTGCGTGATTACCGGTTTTATGCCGATGATCTAGCGCATCCTTCGCCTTTGGCGGTGCAATATGTCTGGGAACGATTTGCACAAGCTTGCTTTGCTCCCGAAACGCAGGAGTTGATCAAGGAGTGGGAAAGCATCGCAAAGGCATTGGCACATCGACCCTTGCGAGAAGAATCGGAACGGTATAAGCATTTTTTAGAACAATTAGTGTTAAAAATCAAGCAACTTACGGAAAAATATCCGAACTTAGAGGTAGAAAAAGAACTGGATATATGTCATACACGATTGAGGAAATAACAAAGCTTATTGGAGCTAAACGAATCGGAGACGCAGAAGCAATCATTAACTGGTTATTGACCGATAGCCGTTCATTGTGTTTTCCGGAAGAGACGCTTTTTTTCGCATTACGCACTGATAGGGATAACGGGGCGCATTACATACCTGACCTTTATGCGCGTGGTGTACGCAACTTTGTGGTGATGCGTCACCCTTCTCAACCGGAAGAAGCTGCGGAGGTGGCGATTTCTGATTTCCCCGCCGGTAATTTTCTTTTGGTTTCCAGTCCTCTAAAAGCGTTGCAGAAATTAGCCGAAAAGCATCGCGACCGCTTTTATATACCCGTAATAGGCATCGCCGGCAGTAACGGAAAAACGATTGTGAAGGAATGGCTGCACCAGTTGCTTTCTCCCGAACGGACTATTGTCCGCTCGCCACGTAGTTACAATTCACAGATTGGCGTACCGCTTTCCGTCTGGCAATTGAATGAAGGAACCGATTTGGCTATTTTTGAAGGAGGCATTTCCAAGCCGGGTGAAATGCGCATACTGCAACCCATCATCAAGCCCGGCATCGGCATTTTAACCGGCATTGGCGGGGCGCATCAGGAGAACTTCTTTTCCCTGCAAGAGAAATGTATGGAGAAGCTGTCGCTCTTTAAAGATTGCGAAGTAATCATATACAACGGAGACAACGAAATGATTAGCGATTGCGTAGCAAATGCCTTGCTGTCGGCACGTGAAATAGCGTGGTCTCTTAAAGATAAAGAAAAGCCATTATACATCAATTCCATAAAGAAAACGGAGAACGAAACCGTTATCTCATACCGCTACCTGGGCATGGACAATGCGTATTGTATTCCTTTTATTGACGATGCGTCTGTGGAAAACTCCCTTAACTGCCTTGCCACTTGCTGTTACCTGCTGATTTCGCCCGGCTTGATTGCCGAGCGAATGGCACGGCTTGAGCCCGTAGCCATGCGAATGGAGGTGAAGGAGGGGAAGAATAATTGTATTTTGGTGAACGATAGCTATAACTCGGACTTAATTTCGCTCGACATCGCCCTTGATTTTCTCTATCGCCGTTCGCAGGACAAACCCGTGAAGCGTACTCTTATTCTTTCGGATATATTGGAGACAGGGCAGAGCAGCGCAACGATTTACCGCAGGGTGGCACAACTGACGCATAGCCGCAGCATAGATAAAATAATCGGTGTGGGTAGTGATATTTCGTCTGCTGCTTCGCGCTTCGACATTGAAAAATACTTTTTCCCCCATACCAAAGCATTCTTAGCTTCCAATGTATTCCGAGAATTGCACGACGAGATAATCCTTATCAAAGGGTCGCGTAAGTTTGGGTTTGAACGTATTTCCGAAGAATTGGAATTGAAAGTGCATGAGACTATTCTGGAAATAAACCTTAACGCACTTATTGATAACTTGAATTACTATCGCTCCCGATTGAAGCCTCATACAAAGATAATCTGCATGGTCAAAGCTTTTGCTTACGGCGCGGGGGCGTATGAAGTAGCCAAGACGCTACAGGAACATCGCGTTGATTATTTGGCTGTGGCTGTAGCTGATGAGGGTCGTGATTTGCGCGAGGCCGGTATTTCTGCCTCCATTATCATCATGAACCCCGAACTTTCCGCCTTCAAAACAATGTTCGACTACAAGCTGGAGCCTGAAGTGTATAACTTCTATATACTGGACGCGCTTATAAAAGAGGCAGAGAAACAGGGAATTACCAACTTCCCGATACATATTAAAATAGATACGGGGATGCACCGCTTAGGATTTAATCCAGCAGATATGCCGAGGCTTGTCAACCGGCTTAAAGGGCAAAGCGCCGTTATTCCGCGTTCGGTGTTTTCGCATCTGGTGGGGAGTGATCATACGGAGTTCGACGACTTTACACGAAAACAAATAGTCCTATTTGAACAAGCCTCTACGGAATTGCAGGAGGCATATTCGTATAAGATATTGCGACATATTTGCAATTCGGCAGGCATTGAGCGTTTCCCCGAAGCGCAGTTCGACATGGTGCGTTTAGGCATTGGGCTATACGGCATCAATCCTATTGACAACTCCATTATTCATAACGTGAGTACGCTAAAAACCACTATTTTGCAAATTCGTGATGTGCCTGCCGACGAAACTATCGGCTACAGTCGTAAAGGGACGCTTACCCGCGACTCGCGCATCGCTACTCTTCCTATCGGTTATGCTGACGGATTGAACAGGCGTTTGGGCAATGGGCACGCTTATTGTTTGGTGGGAGGGCAACGTGCGCCCTATGTAGGAAACATTTGCATGGATGTTTCCATGATAGATGTTACCGGCATTGACTGCAAAGAAGGAGACAGGGTGGTTATCTTCGGCGATGATTTACCGATAACGGAACTTTCGGATATACTCGAAACAATTCCTTATGAAGTACTGACAAATATTTCGGGAAGGGTGAAAAGGGTGTATTATCAGGATTGAGTAACCGCAGGAATCATAACAAAGCCAAAATGGCTTCTTTCCCATGTAAATGGGTGTTCTGCAACGAAGGTAACTCCAGCAGTTTCTTCAGTACCAGCAGGGTAGGGACTGCGATTGTTGAATAATATAGCATCTGAATTGTTCTTTGGGTGTGTGAGACACCGCCGCGATGAATGATAATGCCCGTTCGTCTAAGGTTCTAAGCTCTTTCGCCCTTTCCGCTATCACGGGTATGGTGTAATAGTCGCGTATCAGGTACCAATCGTTCAAACTGCCGTACTCAAGTACGCGCTGTATAATCTGTGCAGCGTTGGCATCCACATCCACTGTTCTTCTGTCCGTATCCCAAAAGAGATGGGAGGACAGGCCGGTAAGGATTGTTTGTTCAAGTTTAAGCATACAACTGTTCTTTTGCCCGCAAAGATGTGAAAAATATCAAGCATGTACAAGTTAAATTTACTATATTTGCGCTAATCATTAACCTCCTACATATAACATTTATGAAAGAAAGAATCTTAGTTACAGGTGGAACCGGCTACATCGGGTCGCACACGGCAGTTGAATTGCAAAATAGTGGATACGAAGTTATTATCATAGATAATTTATCGAACTCCCAAGCGGATGTGGTGGATAGTATAGAACAAATATCGGGCATTCGTCCGGCTTTCGAGAAATTGGATTGTTTGGATTCCGCAGGACTTGACGCATTGCTCGTCAAATATCCGAATATAAAAGCCATCATTCATTTTGCGGCAAGCAAGGCGGTGGGTGAATCTGTGCTGAAACCTTTGCAATACTATCGTAACAATTTGGTTTCATTGATCAACCTCTTGGAACTCATACCTACGTATGGAGTGGAAGGCATTGTATTCTCTTCCTCGTGTACTGTTTACGGACAACCGGACGAACTTCCCGTAACGGAACAGGCTCCGATAAAAAAAGCCGAATCGCCTTACGGAAACACAAAGCAAATCAATGAAGAGATTATTCACGATACCGTAACTGCGAGAATGCCGATAAATGCCATTTTGTTGCGCTATTTTAATCCGATAGGCGCACACCCTACAGCTTTGTTGGGAGAATTGCCCAATGGCGTTCCTCAAAACCTGATACCGTTTCTTACTCAAACAGCTATCGGTATTCGCGAGAAACTGAATGTATTCGGTAACGATTACGATACTCCGGACGGTTCGTGCATCCGCGATTTCATTAACGTGGTTGACCTTGCCAAAGCGCACGTAACAGCTATTGCCCGCATATTGGAAAAGAGACAAAAGGCACAAGTGGAAGTGTTCAACATCGGTACGGGGCGCGGGCTTTCCGTATTGGAGCTTATCAATGCCTTTGAGAAAGCAACGGGAGTGAAACTGAACTACCGGATTGTCGGTCGCCGTGCGGGAGATATTGAGAAAGTTTGGGCGAATCCGGATTATGCCAATAAAGAATTGGGCTGGAAAGCGGAAACAAGCGTGGAAGATACCTTGCGCTCCGCATGGAATTGGCAATTGAAACTCCGGGAAAGAGGAATTCAGTAAGTTGAAAGTTGAAAATGGAAAGTGGAAAATGGAAAGTGGAGGGTTGAAAAACTTTCAACTTTCAACTCTCCATTTTCCACTCAATTATTATTACTTTTGTGGCATATTATGTGAAGGGAATGAGAGATACAAAGCAACAGTTTGAACATATCATCTCCTTATGCCGTGATTTGTTTTCCAAAAAACTTCATGATTATGGACCTGCATGGCGAATTATGCGTCCGGTATCCGTTACCGACCAGATTTTCATAAAGGCAAACCGCATCAGAAGCATTGAAATGAAAGGAGTCAGCATGATAGACGAAGATATCCGTTCCGAATTTATTGCTATTGTGAACTATGGGATTATTGCCTTGATACAACTCGAATTGGGCTACGCAGAAACAGCAGATATAAGCAATGAGAAAGCATTAACCCTGTATGATACACATTCCCGACAGGCATTGGAACTGATGCTTGCCAAAAATCATGATTACGATGAAGCGTGGCGAAGCATGCGTATTAGTTCTTATACCGACCTTATACTGATGAAGATTTGCCGTACCAAGCAGATAGAGAACTTGAAAGGGGATACGCTCGTTTCGGAAGGAGTGGATGCCAACTACATGGATATGATAAATTATTCCGTTTTCAGTTTGATTAAATTGGAGTTTGAAGAGTAAAAAGAAACATATTATTGTAAAAGATGCGGTAGTCAATTTCTGTCGTTTTATGTTGTCGGGAGTATTTATCTTTTCCGGCTTCGTAAAAGCAGTTGACCCTCTCGGATCACACTATAAGATACAGGAATATTTGGAATCCTTCGGGATGGCGGCGTGGTTTCCGTCCTATTTCTCATTGGGGGTATCCATTGCTTTGTCTTCGTTGGAGTTTGTAATTGGCGTTTTTCTTTTCTTCGGAATAGGAAGGAAGCGGACAACGGCTATCGCTGTGTTCTTCATGCTCATTATGACTCCACTAACTTTTTACCTTGCTTTAACGAATCCCGTTTCAGACTGTGGTTGCTTTGGCGATGCGTGGGTATTGACCAATTGGCAGACGTTCGGGAAGAATATTGTTCTACTTAGCGCTGCCATTTTGCTTTTCAGAGAAAGAAGGCGAATTATCCGATTCGTCAGTGTGAAATCACAGGGATTGATCACTTTATATACGTTGCCCTTCATCGTCATTCTTTCGATATATTGCCTGCTATATCTGCCTATTTTAGATTTTCGTCCCTATAAAATCGGTGTGAATATCCGGGAGAGCATGGCTATTCCGCCCGATGCCAAATCCAATGTGTATGAAAGCATCTTTATTCTGGAGAAAGACGGGCAGAGAAAAGAATTCGCGCTGGATAATTATCCCGACAGTACATGGACTTTCATTGATGCCCGCAACGTATTGAAAAAGAAAGGATATGAGCCTCCCATCGCCGATTTCTCAATAACGGATAGGCAATCCGGTGAAGATATTACCGAAAGGATATTGACAGACAATAACTATACATTTCTGTTAGCTGCCTATTCCATTGAAGAAGCCGACGATAGTAATATTGACTTAATTAATGAGATATACGATTATTGTGCGGAAAACGGATATGGATTTTACGGATTGACCTCTTCGCCCGACGAACAAATAGAGCAATGGAAGGAAAAGACCGGAGCGGAATATCCCTTTTGCCTGACGGATAACATCACGCTGAAGACAATGATACGCTCCAATCCCGGATTGATTTTGATAAAGAACGGTACGATTTTAAATAAATGGAGCGACGAGGATTTGCCCAATGAGTATATGCTGACTGATAGGTTGGAGAATATCAAGTTAGGGGAAGTGAAGCAGGGCAAGAGGGTCGAATCCATTAGCATTATTGTTTTTTGGTTCGTACTCCCTCTTCTGATAATAAGCGGAATTGACGATCTGTTTGTCCGCCGGAGATTCGGACGGAAACTGATAGAGAAATTACCTGATTTAACAAACCTTTTAATAGAAGATAAAATGAGAAAAAACATTGTGGCAGGAAATTGGAAAATGAATAAGACCTTTCAAGACGGGATTGATTTTGCCAAAGAATTGAACGAAGTATTGGCTAAAGAAAAGCCGAATTGTGATGTGGTTATATGCACGCCGTTTGTACATCTGGCATCAATAACTCCGATTGTCAACGGTATCGGTGTAGGTGCGCAGAACAGCGCCGACAAAACGGAAGGCGCCTATACCGGTGAGGTTTCCGCTCAAATGGTGGCATCAACGGGAGCCAAGTATGTGATTTTGGGACACTCCGAACGTCGCGCTTATTACGGTGAAACTCCCGAAATTTTGAAAGAGAAAGTGCAATTAGCCCTTGCTGCCGGTTTAACGCCTATTTTCTGTATCGGTGAAGTGCTTCACGAACGTGAAGCGAATAAACAGAACGAGGTAGTTAGCGCTCAACTGACCGGCTCTTTGTTTGATCTTTCTGCCGACGATTTCTCTAAAATTGTTATTGCCTACGAACCTGTTTGGGCTATCGGTACGGGGAAAACCGCTACGGCAGCACAAGCGCAGGAGATTCACGCATATATTCGTTCCGTGATTGCGGATAAATACGGCAAGGATGTTGCCGATAATACTTCTATCTTGTATGGCGGAAGTTGCAAGCCTTCTAATGCCAAAGAATTGTTCGACAATCCTGATGTTGACGGTGGTCTTATTGGAGGGGCTGCATTGAAGATAACCGATTTCAAAGGCATTATTGATGCTTTTAATAAATAGTGAATAATGTATAAATCATAACACAGAGACACGGAGGCACAGAGTGTCTCTGCGTTATCCGTCAATCATACCATCAAGATGCGTTATTCGTTTATTATTCTGTTAGTATCTGCGCTGGCTGCTCTCCCTGCCCGGGCGCAGACGACCATCATAACCTCCCTCCAACAAAAAGTTGAAGGCGAGGGCAAAGTTACTATCCGGCAAGCTCCTCACATAGAAGCCTTGTTAGGAACAAGACATACCGGTGAAGAGGAGAAGATAATAAAAGTTCCCGGCTATCGGGTACAAGTATATGCGGGAAATAATTCCCGGGGAGCGCGAGACGAAGCAGCAAGCATGGCTGCAAGAGTAAAAGACTATTTTCCCGATGTCGACGTATATACTTCCTTTGATCCTCCCCGTTGGATTTGCAGGGTAGGTAATTTCCTGACTATTGAAGAAGCCGACGCAATGGCATTTCAACTCAAAAGCCTTCTGCTATTTAAAGAACTGTTTATTGTTAGAGAACAGATACATATCCGTCTATAATACTATAAATATGTCGGAGGAAGAAATCACAAGTCCTGTCTTAGACGACTTGCAAAGTCATTATCGCGACATCATTGCCCTATTGGGCGAAGATACCGGACGCGAAGGTTTGCTTAAAACCCCTGAACGAGTGGCAAAAGCGATGCTGACCTTAACGCGAGGTTACGGAATGAATCCCGACGATATACTTCTGTCTGCCAAGTTCCAAGAGAAATACAGCCAGATGGTAATAGTGAAAGATATTGATTTCTTTTCCCTCTGTGAACATCACCTGCTTCCTTTTTACGGAAAAGCGCACGTAGCTTATATTCCTAACGGATATATTACGGGACTGAGCAAGATTGCCCGCGTGGTTGACATTTTCTCTCACCGGCTACAAGTGCAAGAGCGTATGACTTCCCAAATTAAAGAATGTATTCAGCAAACCCTGAACCCGTTGGGGGTAATGGTCATTATCGAAGCCAGACATCTTTGTATGCAGATGCGTGGTGTGGAAAAGCAAAACTCAATAACTACGACTTCCGATTTTACGGGAGCCTTTAACAGGGCGAAGACTCGCGAGGAGTTTATGAACCTTATCAAATCAAGCTTATGACTTTCAAAGAGCAATACCGCAGATATTCCCTTATTGCCATTATTATATGCACCGGATTGATTCTACTTATCCATCTCAAATCTTTTTTGGGCGGATTGCTCGGTGCTATGGCAATATATATCATGCTAAGGGGGCTGATGAATTTGTTAACGAAGAAAGGCATGAAACCCGGATTGGCTGCTTTCATTCTTTTAATAAGTTTTGTTCTTTGTGTGTTAGTTCCCTTGTCATTAGCCATTTGGTTGCTGATAGATGGAATCATAGACATGAACCTTGATTCGCAGACAATTATGCACCAAATCAAACATATTACGAATCTTCTTGAAGAAAAAACGGGATATGATATGCTGGATATAGGAAATCTTTCTTCGGTTGCCGGCACTTTATCTAAAGTCGGACAGTCTATACTAAGCGGAGTAAGTAGTTTTTTCGTTAATGTATTCGTAATGATCTTCGTCCTTTACTTTATGTTGAAAAGCGGAAAGCGGATGGAAGTCTATATACAGACCTTGCTTCCTTTTAGCGATACCGGTAAAAAAGAAATCTTAAACGAAATACATCGGTTGGTTCGCTCTAACGCGATAGGCATTCCTCTGCAAGCCGTCATACTGGGGTTGATAGCTACATTGGGCTATTTTCTTTTCAATGCTCCCCTCCCTCTTATATTTGGTTTTTTAACCTGCTTTGCCACAGTTATCCCCATAATAGGCACGGCGTTGGTATGGGTTCCTTTAGTAGCCTATATGGGTTTAAGTGGGGATTGGACGCACGCTCTCGGTTTAGCAATTTATGCTGCTCTCATCGTCTCTCAAACGGACAACTTAATACGTTTCATTCTGCAGAAGAAAATGGCGGATACGCATCCGTTGATTACTTTCTTTGGGGTTGTTATCGGACTTTCGTTGTTTGGGTTCATGGGGATTATTTTTGGTCCTTTGCTCCTATCTGTGTTTCTTCTTTGCGTCAATATCTTTAAGAAAGAATATTTGGAGGGGAAAGATTCGGCTATTTAGATCCGAGATAACTCCTCACTTTCCACTCTCCATTTTCCGCTTTGATGTGGTTTTCCTGAATTTGAGTAGGGAAACTCCTATTAACGAATATAGAAAATCATTCAATAAGGAGATTTTCTTATCTTATCTTTGTTATAACCAAAGAGATAAAAACAATCCGGTATTAACAATTAAAAAAACAAATGTATGAAAAGAATCGTATTCTCTCTATTTCTCCTCGGATTAATTGCCGGGAGTAATACTTGTATGGCTGCCATGAGTAACAGCAAAATTCGCAAGGAAGCTCGCTTTCTAACGGATAAAATGGCGCATGAATTGAACCTCAGTATGATTCAATACAATGATGTGTACGAAATCAATTATGATTTCGTCTTTTCTATTAACCATATTATGGATGACGTAGTAAGGGGAAACAGCAGGGCTTTGGATAGATACTACGATAATCTCGACATTCGTAACGACGATTTGCGTTGGGTGTTAAGCGAGAGGCAGTATCGCCGCTTCCTGGGTATCGAATACTTTTACCGTCCCATATATGCCAACGGCAATAAATGGTATTTCAGAGTATCTATTACTTATGCCAACCACAATTTATTCTATTTTGGCAAGCCAAATAGCTATAATACATATCACGGCGGACACTATCGCATAGACCATAACCATGCGAGCTATTATAAGGACAGGCACGGTCAGGCTCACTATAACGGAGCATATAGCGTAAAATCAGAGAATGTATATCACAATAACCGGCGTTCGGACTTTGGGTCTAGGGATACTACTAAAAGCAACAAAGAGAGCAAAAGCGATAAGAAGGAGAACAAGAACAATAAAGAGAAAAAAGACGATAATAGTAAGAATACTAACAGAAATAAGGAGAAAGTAACCAATAATGTTCGCGAAAGCGGCAGGCAGCCTTCTTCCAGTACAAATAGCAGCAGGCACGGTAATCGTAATTAACAGTTGAAAGTGGAAAATTGAAAGTGGGGAGTGGGGAGTGGGAAGTTATTTTGTTTGCATGACTATTTTAGGTAGCAAATACCTCCCTATTCCATTCCTTTGGAGTCAAACCTCACTTTCATTGGGCTTGCTATACATCTCCGAATCCTTCGGATTCTGTTTCATTCAATTGAAACAGGCGCTAACTGTCTTTTGTCTTTTTTATAAATAAACCGAATATCTCATGTCTGTCAATAAAATAAAATTGTCAGTTCACTTCTAATTCTTCCCAAGCCGGAAGTTTGGGAAACTTATTATGCGGTTCGGTCTGTACCAAAATGCAACAGAGGATATATCCGATTGTTGAGGCAGATAGCGACCGCCTTGACGCCAACCCAAATCCTGGATGGTAATACGTAAGTCTTTTTCAAAACGAATCGGATCATTGATGTGCCAACGATAAAGCCCGAACCGTTGTTGAGAACGGTAGGTTCCGTCGGGATGAATCACTTGAGGAAGACCGGAATATGGCGTGCAGAATTCTTTATACTGACCATCTCGGTCAAAATTATATGAGCCACAGAAATAATCTTCAGTACCTGTTCCACAGATAGTTGGGAACTTGCCGTCACCATCCATGAAGAATTTTATTTCTCCTTCGCCCCACCATCCATTATTTTTTACGCCCCAAGCCATATAAACGCCTACAAAATGTCCTTTACCTTTAATAGTATCAACAATAGTATAATCTGATGTCTTATTCGGATTACTTCGGCGCCATTGTGCATGAAAATAGGCGGCATCTTCCGGAACCTCCGTCAAGGTATAATCTATCTGGTAATATAATGTCATTGCATCCTGGTCATTGATATTTTCCATCGTTATTTTACAATTCTTACGGAAAGGCATTGTCCAATAACAATTGAATGCGCTCCCCGGATTTACGCATACCGGTAAAGAGACCAACGGAGAATAAACGCCCCAGCCCATACCGAAGAAATCTCCGACAGGACATTCTACGGATGGTTCTTTTTCATTGTCCCAATAGATACGGATAATCGAGAACCGCCAATTACCGGTAGGTGTCATCCAAATGTGTTGAATAGCCCCCGGACCTTCCATTTCCGCTATTGTAATCGTTTCGCCCGAATTGATACGAATATACGGATTGATTTTCCATCCTTGCCCCAAATCGCGGGCTGCATGAGATGCATTAGCCACATTCCGCTTGTCTTTATCTTTCAAATCCGCCATTCCACCTTTGCCTTTCTCTCCCGTGAAATTTTCGGGACTGATGGAACGGGTTTTTGCATTAGATAAACGATAAAGATTGCCCATGTTATTATCCAAACCATCGTATGGGTAATTTTGGGAAAGCGCTTGTAGAGAAAACATAAAAACAGCAATAAAAATTCCAATGTACTTCATAAGTAATAAGAATCCAATAATGTCGTATTTATATGGTACTGTCGCATAGATTCCGTATATTTGTCTTAAAATGAGATATATAAAACTGAAACCAGAAGAAATAGAAACCTTAGCCCATCTATTTGAGACGAGTAGTAACAGTACTGTTAGAAAACGTAGTCAATGCCTTCTTTTATCCCATCAAAAGCGTACAATAACCGATTTGTCAAAGATTTTTGT
>SNRY01000527.1_pt1 | contig 12740 bp, 7 predicted proteins | sample 4693421 | NCBI WGS metagenome assembly SNRY01 (sample SAMN11003215, study PRJNA524138) | termite gut metagenome | isolation source: Bacteroidetes bacterial symbionts from single cell of protist host amplifed... | host: Streblomastix strix ... | reverse complement strand
CTAATAGACCTTGCAATTGCTTGCCTCTATCTTTGGCAAACAAATGCATGTCTTGATAATCCACTCCGCCGGTGATATAGGTACATAAGGCTGTCAATAGAATGTCCGAGAGCAAATGTTGACAGCGACCTTGGACGCGAGGATCTTCTATGCCCCTAAAATACTGTGATATTACCTTTTCCATAAGGTAAAGATAGATGCTTTTTGTTTAATTTACGCTATTTTGATGCGGTTGCCCTGATTGAATTTACGAAGTCCGGTACAATACCGAACTCTTACTCATGGAGTATAATACTAATCTGTCCAACTTTTGGGGGTCAGTTCATTTTTTGGACAGCCTCTTTCTTGTACCATCTCTCTACATCGTAGAGCAAATCTTACTTACGCAACATCAGTTATTTATTCGCAGGATGCACCCCCTCTGTTCTACGCACATCCCAATACATGGGCGAATAATAATTGTTCTTCCCATCTTCCAGTTTTTCTACGGCAGCATTGAAATTTTCACCATTCAATGTGCTTTCATTGGTTGGGTATTTTACACGGGCAATGATAAGACCTTTTGTATCCGACAGGGGAGTGAATTTCAATGCCGTACCACCGTTTTCATCTGCACTTACGGATATTTCTTCCGGATTGAGTAATTGTTCCGGATAGCCCGTACGGCGAATTTCCGTCCAAGCCTCCGTTCCATTCAGGTAAAGGTCAATGTATTTTTGCAAAGCAACGGTTTCCGGCGTAGCCCCGTCCTCCTCTACTGCTGCCAGATAACCGGCTACGTTGCTTGTTTCCGGCTGTTGCCCGGTAACGCTTGCCCAATAATCAATAGAAGCTTCCACCCCATTTTGATATTCTTCGTCAGAAAATCCGTTGTATTCACTAAGAATAAACAACACTTCGGCATAAGTCATCAAAGGAATCGGAAAGTCAGGATTCAGATGTGCCGGGGGATTAATGCCCCAATCCGGCGCTTTGGCGCGATACGGCGAAGTCTGACCGCTTGCTATCCCGTAAGGGATGCCAATATAATTATCGCCATTTTCTCCTGGTCCCGGAGTGGTGAACATTTTCAGACGCGGGTCTTCCACTCCTTCCCAGGGATGTGTTTTACCGTTATTTGCATCGCGTACTCCCTTCAAAATATTCATGAATGTGCGCGTGATGGTAAAATCGTTGCGGGCTTCAATGAAAGTTCCATCGTAAAACATGCTGTATTCCGGTGAGGTAGCCGAATAGTGGTAGGCTGCCACGTCCTTGTTGCTTTCAAAAACCCCCGCATTTATTGCTTCCTTAATATAGGTTTTCCAATTGGGATCCACTTTCGAAAGATGAATAGCCAGCCGGCATTTTAATGAATTGGCAAATTTCTTCCATTGAGAAGCTTCACCGTAATAAATCATATCCCCACCAATAAATGCAGGTTCCGATTCGTCAATCATGCTTGCCGCATTCGTTAATTCTTGAATCAATGAGGCATAGATATCTTTCTGATCATCGTATTTAGGATAATAGACTCCCTCTTTCAGTTTCCCCGTTTCGGAATAAGGCACATTTCCCCACGTGTCGGTTATCACACTGTACATCCATACTTTCATTATTGTGGCAGCGGCAATCTGATTGTTGTTAGCGCCGTAAACAGCAGCAACATCAGCCGTTTCCGGGTCGGTGTTCATGGCTATCACCCCGTCCATACCGGCTACCGAAGTATAGAAATAATTAAAATAATTATTGTTTACGCTTTCACGAATCTGATACCGGTCTTCTTCCGTATAGTTGCGTTGCGCCCAGTATTGACTGTAAGTCAGGCATTGACGCCCACTAAACCAGACATCATACACATAATCTACCATTCTTCTTTGCGTTCCACTAAACAACATGTTCGAATGAACTTCGGTAGGATTATTCGGATCTATATTTGTCTGCTCCAAATCTTCGCAAGAGGCTGCGAATAAAATGAAGAAAGAGACTAATAGATAGTTATATATTGCTTGTTTCATAATATAATCTCCTCTGAATTAAAATTTTATGTTGACATTGAAACCATAACTGGCAACGGCTGCAATAGCCCCTCCTTCAATACCTTGCACGTTACCCGAATTGGCAACCACCATTTCCGGGTCAAAATGTTTCACATCCGGTCCCCATACGCCGAGGTTGCGTCCGTAAGCGGACAAACGGAGGGATTTTACAAAATACTTGTTCTTCAAAGGAAAAGTATAGCCTACATTCACTTCTCGAAGTTTAATGTAATCGGATTTGAGTACACTTTGTGCGGCAGGACCGGTATAAAAATCTTCGCAATACGCCTGTCCGTCGGCTACTACCGTATTGGGAGTTCCATCCGCCTGAACGCCTTTCAGCACGATTCCTTCTTCACGAATAGCATTAGCTGCCGACTCTTCGAGCATACCCGAATACATCCCCCACATATAAGTAGTAGAGAAATAACGACCACCTTTGGAAAAGTCCACTAACACGCTCAAATCCCAATTTTTATAGGCAAAGGTATTACTCCATCCGCCGGTAAAATCAGGATATACGGTGCCCAGACTCACATTGCCGTCCGTAGCGTCGTATAAGCCATCTTCCGTGATGATTTTCTCTCCCGTTTTCTCATCATATACATAATCCGTACCCATAATCACTCCGTAACTTTCGCCTTTAATAGCGCCGATTTCCACTCTGAAAGGCGCAGTGGTCAAACGATAATAATCAACCCCTTCTACTAATTCTTTGACCTTATTCTTGTTGGAAGCAAGCGTCAACGTTGTTTCCCAATTGAAGTTACGCGTTTTTACCGGCGTGCCGTGCAAAGCAAATTCCACCCCTTCATTGGTTATCAAACCTGAATTGATAACACTTTCCCGATAACCCGTACTACCGGATACGGACAAAGGAATGATTTGATTCTTCGTTTCACTCGTATAATAAGTTGCTTCAAATCCCAAACGATTGTTGAAGAAATTCATTTCTAAACCTATTTCATACGAGTTAGTGGTTTCAGGTTTCAATGTTTTGTTTCTTAACCGGGTATCTATAATATATCCGGGGGTTCCGGTGGGAGCATCTATGCTGGTATAATGCAAATAGGTATCCATCACCAGATAGGGATCGGTATCGTTACCCACCATGGCATACCCCAAACGGAGTTTTCCGAAAGTCAGCCAAGAAACATCCTTCAATAGTTCGGAAAAAATGAAACTACCTGTTACCGAAGGGTATAAATAGGAATTGCTTCCTTGAGGCAGCGTTGACGACCAGTCGTTGCGAAGTGAAGCATCCACATACAGTGTGTTTTTCCATCCCAATGTGGCATTCCCAAATACGGAATTAATCGCTTTTTTCCGCTGTAAATTATATGCCGTTGCCGGCGAAACGGAATTTTTCAAATTATAAAACAAGGGAAGCGCCAGTCCGCCGTTTGTTTCTCCATATACATATTCGTAGTTGCGCTTCATGATATTTCCTCCCGCATTGGCGTTGATAGAGAAGTCATCAAACGATTTGTTGTACATCAGTAGAAATTCGTTGTTCAGTTCATACTGTTGACGGGAAATTTCCATGTATTTCGACAGTTCTTGCGAGTTGACAGCGTTTCTTTCGTATTGTTTGTCCACAAAGAAATCCAAACTGGATTTGTATTGGAATTTCAGTTCCGGCAAAATTTTATAACTGATTCCCACATTTCCGTAAACCCGGTTCCTGCCGTCGTTCTGGTAATTCATGTAGCGAGTCCAATAAGGATTGTTACTGTACGCCGGAGTGGGGTCGTCCCAAGCCGAACGGTTCCAACTGGCTTGAGTGCCATCGGGCAGGATGTACAGGTCTTTAAGCTCCCTCATGTCTAACTCCCGGTGTCCCCATTGAACAAATTTTACCATCACGTTGTTATCGCCGTAACCTATTTCACTACGCCCTTTGGCTCTTGAGTTAAAATAAGTCAGGTTGGTGAATGTTTCTAATTTCTTATCGGCGCTCGTCAGGGTAGCTGCCACATTGAATACATTTTTTTGCTGTGAACTGTTGGGTAAATACCCTTTTAAATCCGTATTGGTGTACGATATCCTCGCACTAGCCCTGTCGGTAGCTTGCGACACGGAAATGTTGTTGGTAAACGAAACTCCCGTTTCAAAAAAGTCGTCAATGTCGTGCGCCGGAGTTTGCCAGACAGAGGTAGTCGGGTTACCCTTTTTCCCATTTAACTCCCATTTGGCAAGGTCGTGCCATGACAGATACGTTTGCCCTTCATATTTCGGTCCCCAACTTTCATCCGTGTACATATCCGCATAATTATAAACTTTTCCATTGATTTCTGCTTCTTCAAAAACGCCACCGTATCCACCACCATAAAGCTTCTGCATTTTCGGCAATTTATTTACTTTTTCAAAACCAACAGAGGAGTTAAACGTTACCCCGTAGCCTTCGCCTGCTTTTCCTTTTTTAGTCGTAATCATCACCACGCCGTTGTTAGCGCGTGACCCATACAAAGCCGAAGCATTCGGACCTTTCAATACGGAAATGTTTTCAATATCATCCGGATTAATATCTTGAATCGGCATTGCTAATTTAAGATAGATAACGTGCCATTTCTGTAGTGCATTAAAAGTAAGAATGATAATTCCAACATTTTCTTGCATTTGGAATAGCATTTTGATTTGCGTCTCATCCGAGCTAAAAAATGTCTGAACAAACTGTTATATCCTTCAACCGTAAAAGTTTCCGCTTTTGTTTGCAGATGCTTTTCCTTAGGAACAATGCTCTCATAGGGCTTCCAATAATCACTTGCGATAGACTTCATCTCATGTTGCTTTATAGTCTGCCAAAATTCTTTTGCCGTCTTGTTGCTTCTGTCGCCAACAATGAAATTGAGGAACCTCTTGCCAGATCTATCAACAGCAATCCATATCCAAACGTAGTTTTTTTTGAACCCACATAGCTATGCATTTCATCCAATTCAACCACTTCTATTTCCTTTGTGTCCACTTGTAAGGACTTGACCTCTTCGCCAAAAGAACGAATCCACTTCAAAACCGTAACGTTACTTACTCCCAGATATCTACCGATGGAACGAAATCCTAAACCTTCCAAGTACAATTGTAAGGCTTTTTTGCGCTCACTTTTTGGATATTCCCCCGAGCGCTTTTCCACCGTATAGGTATAATGGCAGTCTTTACATTTATACCGTTGATGACCTCGTACTATACCATTCTTAATCTTGTTGCTACTTTGACACTTTGGACAATTCATCGCTTTTTGCTGCAAAGGTAATAAAACTATCTTAAATTAGCAATGCCCTTGAATCAAGTTCCCGTAGTCAAATCCACCGGCTCCACGTTGTGTGTCGGTACTATTATAATCCGCTCCTTCAATGGGTACACCGTCTATCACAAACAACGGTTGATTATTACCCGAAATAGAACTCACCCCGCGAATCAATACTTTCGACGAACCACCCATCAAACCCGATCCTCCTATAATTTGCAGACCGGCTACTTTTCCCTGCAAGGAATTAATCGGATTGTTCACTCCTCCGCGCGCTTTCAGCATTTCATCTCCACTCACCTCGCTAACGGCATATCCCAAGGCTTTCTTTTCGCGAGAAATACCCAAAGCTGTTACCACAACCTCATTCAACAATTTGGCATCAGGTTGCAAAACAATACGTATCAAGCCCGATTTTATTGCTACATCTTGTGCAATCAAGCCTACATAAGACGCATGTAGCGTTTTAGCCGAACCCGGAACGTTTGTTAAATTAAACCTCCCGTTTAAATCGGTAACAGACCCTATATTGGTGCCATTTACCAATACAGATGCTCCTACGATCGGTTCCCCGTCGTCTGCCGAAGTAACAATTCCCGTTACTTCCCATGTTTGTGCTTGTGCCGTCAACAAACCACCGATACTCATAAAGAATAAGCAGGTTGCCAACGCAAACTTTCTTTTTAAATTTTCTCTCATAAACAATCTATTAAAAAAACTCTATTAAAAAAACAATACTATTAACAATCAAACCTCTATAACTGTTATTGCCTATAATCGCAATAAAGCCGGAAAGTCTATGCCTCGTTACAAATTTTATTAACACTCTCCTTCTTTTATGCTCCATGAGATAACCGTCTGATTAAGCAGAAGCCAAATAAAAAGGGCTTATTACACGCTTGCTCATGGCATATCAATAGTTATTTATTTTAACAAAGAGCAAATGTATATGTAAATTTTATAATCTATGAACAAAATGCTACTATTTTTTTTATTTTTGAAAATTATAATGTAAAAAAACAAGATTTGCAGTACATTTATAAAAAAAGAAGATGTTAGGACTAATGGAATAATTTCCCACTTTCCACTGAATTGAGGTGTTCCCTGCGGGTCGGGTTATCCCCTGCCATCTTTTTGAGGTTTATTAGCCCCAAAAAGTATTTCGCTTCTAATCTGATATGAATTTGGGTGAACAACTAAATCTTAAAAAATGTGTATAAAGAATAGTTTCATTTTTCTTATTGTTTTTACCGGTATATTAGTTTTATCCGCTTGCTCCACAACTAAAAATCTGCCGGAAGGTGAAGCGCTATACACCGGTCAGAAAAAAATGCAGACGGAGAACCTGTTGAAAACTCAAACCGGTCATATTGCATGGGAAGAAATAGAAGCGGTATTGTCGGCGGCGCCCAATAATTCTCTTTTCGGAAGTGCTACCGTGCGTTATTGGCCTCCGGTGGGGTTATGGATTTACAACCGTTATGTTAACTCTAAAACGAAGTTGGGCAGATATCTATTTGATAAATTGGCTGCTAAACCGGTATTTATTTCCACTATAAACCCCGATATACGGGTGAAAGTGGCAAATAATTTACTGCACGACTACGGCTATTTCAATGGTACGGTAGGCTACGAATTGCTTTCCTACGCAAAAAATCCGAAAAAAGTTAAGTTACAGTACCGGATAAACATGGAAATTCCCTATTGGCTTGATTCTATTGCATACGAGCATTTCTCCCCCGAAGCAAAACAAATACTCTTGAATGGACGTGGCGCCTCTCTCCTTCGTAAAGGCGATCAATTCAGTGTTGTTAAACTCGACGAAGAACGTAATAGGTTGAGCGCCTTGTTACGCAACCGGGGATATTATTATTTTCGTCCCGATTTTATAGGCTATCGTGCAGATACGACACTATCTTCCGGTAAAGTGAATTTACAGATTGTTCCGAAATCAGGATTGCCTGCAAGCGCTTTGCGACGATGGTATATAGGCGATATTTCTGTTCGTCTGTACGGGCTAAATGACGAGATGCCGAATGATTCGTTGCGGTATAAAAATATGGACATTTATTATCACAATAAACTGAAAGTTCGCCCGGAAGTGATCCTAAAAAGTCTCCGTCTGGAGAAAGGACAACTTTTCACAGAGCGTCGTAATACGCGAACACATGATAATTTAACAGGATTAGGCATTTTCCGCTATGCCGAGATACAATATGACATTCCGCATTCGGACAGTTCGGAGAAAACAGGGATGGATAGCCTTCTCAACGTGACGGTGAAAACTACTTATGACTTACCTTACGACAGTGAATTGGAGTTCAACTTTGCGACAAAAAGTAATGACCAGATGGGTCCGGGGGCAGCATATAGCGTAATTAAACGTAATGTTTTTGGCGGCGGTGAAACTTTTTCCGTGCGGTTACGAGGGTCTTATGAGTGGCAAACTCATTCTTCTGCAACAGATTCCGCTTCTGCCATTAATTCTTATGAGTTAGGGGCTTCTGCTTCACTGACTTTACCACGCGTGGCGTTTCCCAAAATAAGCAAACAAGCTTATGATTTTCAGGGTATTACCTTGTTCCGTCTTAATGCCGGTCAGTTAAACCGGGCGCGTTTTTTCAAGATGTTGTCATTCGGAGGCGAAGTTACCTATACCTTTCAATCCTCCCGGACACACCGGCATGGGATAACTCCATTCAAATTAACGTTCAATACCTTACAACAGACAACAAAAGAGTTTGACAATGTGATACATGCTAATCCGGTGTTATTTCGCAGTTTGTCAAATCAGTTCATCCCCTCTATGAACTATATCCACACATACGATAATACAGTTTATGTTGTTCGTCGCAGGAGGCAGAATTTGTTCCGGATAGAAACGTCATTGACGTCAACGGGAAATATCACTGCTCTTATCTATAAATTGACGGAACAGGGAGATTTCAATGAACAAAAGGAATTACTCGGAGCACATTTCGCTCAATTTCTCAAATTAACCGAAGACATCCGGTACACTTGGAACATAGACAGGAATCAATCCCTCGCTATGCGATTGAACGGAGGTATTATTTATTCTTACGGCAATTCGAATGTATCTCCTTATAGTGAACAATTTTTTGTTGGTGGAGCTAACAGTATCCGTGCCTTTACCGTTCGTAGCATCGGACCGGGCAGCTATCGTCCGGAGGCGCAATCCCAATCAGGATATTCTTATATGGATCAAACCGGCGATGTGAAGCTGGAAGGAAATCTTGAATACCGTTTCCGGATATTGAAAGACATACACGGGGCTGTTTTTTTCGATGCAGGTAATATATGGATACTACGTAATGATTCCGATCGTCCCGGTGGAAAAATCAGCTTAAAAAATTTACCCAATGATATTGCTTTGGGAACGGGAGCCGGTTTACGATATGACCTCTCTGCATTAGTGATTCGTTTAGACTGTGGCATGGCACTCCATATACCTTATACAACGTCTCGAAAAGGATACTATAACATTCCTAAATTTACGGAAGGACTTGGTCTTCACTTTGCGGTAGGGTATCCGTTTTAATGCCTATATTTTGTTCAAACAAATGGAGTTTCTCTTTCTCTCCTGCCAACAGCAACGAGTCTCCTTCGGCTAAAATGAAATTGGCGGAAATTTTTTTCATCTCCTCATTGCGCTCTATACCAACAATCATACATTCTGTTTTTCCTTGTATGTTCAATTGGGAAAGAGTTTTTCCTATCAGTTCGGAGGAGGCTTCAATAACGTATTGGGACAAATCTATCCGGCATTTCGGAACGTCTTCTTCAATTTCAACGGAACGTCTTTCTTCTATTGTCCGGATGAGTCTTTGGATATTTTCATCGGAGCCGGCAACAATAATTCTATCGTACGGATAAAGCCGTTCTCCGGCATTAGGTATGTTTATCTTTCTGTTTCCACGCAATATCGTTACAATACTTACTCCGGTATTTTTTCTGTAATCAAGCTCGCGCAATGTCTTTCCTATTTTGGGAGAGGACGGGGAGACCTCCACCTCTTCGATATGTATTTCTTTGGACAATAACTGATTAGCAATTGTGGGATGAATGGCTGCTTTTTCCGCTTCTATTTTTTGTTTGTGATTCAGATTTTCGAGAAAACGCGCTTCAATCCTGCGTGATTGAGTTTTAAATCCTTGTATAAAAATTATTAGTAAGACGGCTACTAAAGCAACCACTACCATTGAAATGGTGGCTTGCGGGAATAATGGGATTAAAACCGTCAAAACAAGTACCATACACAAGGCTATACGAAAAGCAATTAACGAAATCAGTGCGCCCCGGTTAAAATGGTTGTCATTCCATAAATTTTTAAATTCTTCAGAACGATTCTTTTTCATCATAATAGCTCTTAAAAAGGGAGCCATTGAAACAAGCGCTACGGTAGCGGCAACTATCCGTCCGCTTATTCCCGGAATGTAGGTTGTGATAAACGGAGTAACGAACTGTTCACAAACAATCTTAACAGCCACAGAGATGGTGAAATAAATGGCTGTCATCCTTAAAATGCTCTTTAAGAGTTTATTCCAGTCATTTTGTTTGTTCATCGTTTCGTATTTTGATACGGCGTAACCGGTCAATAACTTTTCCCAATTTTGAGGTATGTGTTTTTCCAAGAAACGGTATGCCGGATTGGCTGCCTTGATGAAATAGGGCGTGGTGAATGTGGTAATAATAGATACGGTTACAATGATGGGATACAGCGTATTGCTTATCACACCCAGACTGGTGCCCAACGTGGCGATAATAAACGAAAACTCTCCTATTTGCGCCAAGCTAAAGCCTGATTGAAGCGCCACTTTCAGTCCTTCGCCGGAAGCCAATACGCCCGTAGTGGCGAAAAAGACGCGTCCGATAAGTACTACCGCCGTTAAAATAAAGATTAAGGCGGCGTGTTCATAGATGATGTGAGGGTCTATCAACATTCCTACGGAAACAAAGAATATCGCCCCGAAAAGATTCTTAACAGGTTCTATTAAATGTTCTATCCTTTTTACTATCACCGTTTCCGCCAATATAGACCCCATGATGAAAGCTCCCAATGCTGCAGAAAATCCCACCGACGAAGCAAAAAGTACCATACTTAAACACAGTCCGATGGATACGATAAGTAATGTTTCGTCGGTTAAGTATTTTTGCAGTCGTTTCAATATAGTCGGTATCAAATAAATTCCTATGAGAAACCATACGAACACGAAAAACACCAAACGCAACATATCGGTGAATAATTCCGTTCCTTCTATCCGGTTGCTTATTGCGAAGGTGGATAGCAACACCATCATTATAATAGCTGCCAAATCTTCCACAATCAACATTCCAAAAACGATGCCTGCAAACTTTTGTTTTTGTAACCCCATATCGTTGAAGGCTTTGATAATGATGGTAGTGGACGACATGGAGAGCATTCCACCCAAAAAGATACTATCCATTTGCGACCAGCTTAAAAATTGTCCGGCAATATATCCGATAACAATCATGGCTCCCATATTGATAGCGGTTGCTATGGAAGCTGTTCCTCCTACAGCCATCAATCGTTTAAAGCTGAATTCGAGTCCCAAAGCAAAAAGTAAGAATATCACCCCGATGTCTGCCCATGTTTGCACATTATTCATATCTATTACTGTCGGCAGCCATGTAATGTATGGTCCGGCAATAAAACCGGCAACAATGTATCCCAATACTACCGGTTGTTTTAGCCATTTAAACAGAATGGTAGCTATTCCGGCTGAGATAAGAATGATTGCCAAATCACCGGTGAAATCATGTAAGTGTTCCATGTGGTTCTGATCAAAAATGAAACCAATTAATATCTTTATCCCGCTTGAACCAAGTCATTTGCTTTCGCGAGTAAATGCGGGAGTTTTGTTTAATCTTCTCTATAGCAAAAGGTAAATCCCATTCTCCGTCAAAATATTTAAATAGTTCTTTGTAACCTACGGTGTTGAGAGAGTTAAGCCGGCGATAAGGATATACGGCTTTAGCTTCTTCTATCAATCCTTTTTGTATCATGGCATCCACACGGCGATTAATGCGTTCATAGAGATCCTCACGGTTTCGGATAAGTCCTATTTTTATCATATTGAACGGGCGTTGTTTTTTCTGATGGATACGAAAAGAGGTATAAGTTTTCCCCGTCATGTAACAAATTTCCAAAGCGTGAATCACCCGTTTGGCGTTTTTCAAGTCCACTATTTTATGATAGGAAGGGTCTAAGAGTTTTAATTCTGCACAAAGGCGTTCAAGTCCTTCGGTTTTGTATTTGTGAAGTATCAGTTTGCGCGTTTCTACGTCTATGGTCGGAATGTCGTCAATACCTTTACACACAGCATCCACATACATCATTGAACCGCCGCTAAGGATAGCCGTGTCTTTTTTTGAGAAAATATTTTCAAGGATTTTCAATGCTTCTTCTTCATACTGAGCGGCGCTGTAATAGTCGGTAAGTCGCAGAGTTCCCACAAAATAGTGCGGAACTTGGTTAAGTTGGTCGGGGGTGGGTGCAGCAGTTCCTATTTTTAAATCGGCGTACAGTTGTCGGGAATCGGCTGACAAAATACACGTATTGAAACGTTCTGCCATACAAATGGCAAGCTCCGTTTTCCCAACACCTGTAGGTCCTATGAGTACAATCAAAGTTTTAGTCATTAAAACCGTAAATCCTCTTCAGAACGGAGGATATTTGTATCAAATCCTTCCATGTCAAAGTCTTCCAGATCAAAATCCTGATCGCCGAAAAAATCCTCGTCAAGATCAAAAGATCCGCCTTTGGCTGTTAATTCTTCGAAATCGACGGTTTGTTTGGGAATTTCTCCTCCTGAGCGCATACACTTGGGAGTTTTTATTGATTTTCCGGTGATAATTTCCAAAAGTTCGATAAAGAAGCAACGCTCCGTCATGTAGTCAAACACATAAAGAAGTTTCTGCTTTTCATCTTCCACGAGTTCATTTAGTTTGGTATCTTTCATCACCCAACTGTCCATTTCTGAATTGGTGTTCATTTCTTCTAATGTGATTTCTTGTTCTTTTTCCCAATCATCATTACATATAAAGAAAGAAGTCATTCGGTCGTCGGTATATCCCACAGAAGATAATATAGCCTTGTGAAAGCTATAGAAAGTATCTTCCGGATCAACTTGGATTTCTCTAATGAAATTATCTACTTCATCAGATATAATAGCAAATCGGTATATCATGTGTTTTTTGTTTAATAACGTTGTAAAAATAATAAAAATATCGAAAAAATGCAAATGGGTTGCTGCATTTATCCCTGTTAACCTAAGTTCGGTATGAGCAGCGTATAAAAAGCGAATAAAACGAGGCTGTCCAAAAAGTGGGCAGCCTCGTTTTTTATTTTTAAATTTCGCTAAAACAGAGTATCTTAGCATTGGAAAAAAGCCACAACAGCCATGAAGAAGATCACCTTTAAATCGCACAATCAGGGA
>SNRY01000526.1_pt1 | contig 12745 bp, 5 predicted proteins | sample 4693421 | NCBI WGS metagenome assembly SNRY01 (sample SAMN11003215, study PRJNA524138) | termite gut metagenome | isolation source: Bacteroidetes bacterial symbionts from single cell of protist host amplifed... | host: Streblomastix strix ... | reverse complement strand
ATATACCCCCGCCGGAAAACTAAATCCTATAGACATTTCGTATCTTTTTGAAGAATCAAATAATATTTTCAGTGAATTAATTAAAGACAAAGCCGGTAATTTATGGGTAGGCACATTTAGTGAAGGGGTTTTCACCATAAATTTCGATAAACCTGCCATCCAAAGTTTTCCCATGTCACTTATAAAAAAGAAAACAGGGATTGCTCCCAATATAACATCCGTTTATAAAGATAAACACGGATATGTATGGTTTAACCAGAATCGTTGGGGATTAGGCATATATGCTCCCCTCAAAAATGAAATCCGCTTTTTCCAAGATATTCCGGCTCTGAAGGACATAACAACCATGAACGTTGTCAGTTGTATTTATGAGTTCAAAATCTTCCCTGAAGAAATATGGATAGGAGCGGAAAATGAATCGGTAATTTATTGCATGAAGAGAAATACGGACAACACGATTCTATCAACACGAAAAATGGATCTGAAAAAGATTTCCGCAAATGCAGGCAATCCCCGCATTTTCTTTGAAGACAGCAAAAATAATATCTGGATTGTAACCACAACAGGAGTGTTGATACAACCATACCCCAAAAAAGACGTGGAACGGATGAATATCTCCTTCGCGTCTTTGATAACAGGCATAACGGAAGATCAACATGGAAATATCTGGATTAGCACCAGAAATTCAGGAATTTACCGGATAGAAGATTACTCGGATACGAACAATCCCAAAACACAGGAATATTCGTCCGAAAACAGCCGCTTAATCAGCAACAATATAGAAGCCGTCTGCTATGACAGGAATGGGAAACTATGGATTGGTACGAAAGAAGGGAATATGATTATTTATGATATAACGGAACGGAAGTTTACGGATATGTCCCAATCCTTTAGAATGTACGGTGAAGGGATATTAAATATTTTAGCGGATACTTACAATCATATATGGGTTTCGACGAATAAAAAAATGACGGAATATAATCCGGTAAATCATGCATTAAGGGATTATACCCAAATGGACGGAATATTAATTAATTCTTTCATACAGAATTCATATTATCAAGATGCGTCGGGAGCTATACTTTTTGGAGGCAACAAAGGTATCTCCGTCTTTACTTCCTCACAGAACCTGTCCGAACATCCTCGAAAGATCAAAGCCGTCATCGCCGACATAAAGATAAACAACCAATCTGTGTTTAAAAGAAACAACAATGAGCAATTTAATATACACGCACAAACCATAAAATTCGAACCCGACGACAAAAATATTGAAATTGATTTTTCTATCTTAGAGTATACTTTTCCCAATAAAATCCGATATGCCTACAAAATGGAGGATGTGGATGACGAATGGATATATACGGAAGACAACAGGCAATTCGCTATTTACAATCAATTAAGCAAAGGCTCCCATATATTTCATGTCAAAGCAACGGATGAAAACAATTTATGGAGCAATGAAACAGCCGAATTGAAAATCTACAAGCGTCCGGCTTTTCACGAAACAGGGTGGGCATATACCATTTACCTTTTTGTGTTCATATCATTAATCTATTTCATTTATAAAAGAGCAAAAAACAGGATTAAATTACGTAATGATCTGAAAATAAGCAAAATAGAAAAAGAAAAAACAGAAGAACTCACACAAGCCAAATTACGGTATTTTACAAATATTTCTCATGATTTTCTGACACCGTTAACCATTATCTCATGCCTTATTGATGATATTGAAATAACCGATAAAGGAAAGGTCTCCCAATTGGAAATCATGCGATCGAACATCAACCGGTTGAAAAGATTATTACAACAAATCCTGGACTTCCGCAAGGTAGAAAGCGGAAACATGAAACTCAAAATATCCCAAGGAAATATAGCCGGTTTCGTAAAAGATATTTGTTATATCAACTTCGAACCCTTGATGAGAAAAAAACATATTACATTCTCCTTTCATCCGGATCCCGATAAAATACATGCTTTCTTTGATGCCGACAAAATAGATAAAATTATTTTCAATTTACTTTCAAATGCCTTTAAATATACCCCCGTACAAGGAGAAGTGAAAGTAGACATAAAACAGTATTCCGATCGGGAACATTCACATCTTCAAATCAAAATAAGCGATACAGGCAACGGTATTGCCCCTGCCGATTTGCGATCTATCTTCAACCGCTTTTACACGAATGAAATGAGTGAGTTCGGAGAATCCAACGGCATCGGACTTTCTTTGACAAAGGAACTGTTGGATATACATCACGGAACCATCAAAGTGGAAAGTCAAACAGGCAAAGGAACAACATTCGCCATAGACTTTCCCATAGACAAAGAAAGCTATGATACATCGGAATTAGGATATCAAGAATGTATCATGCCGACGGAAGAAAGCACGAACCTGCTATATTCAAACGAAGTTGTAACGGAAGAAACAAATAAGTCGACAACCTATAAACATGAGGATATCACTATTTTACTTGTGGAAGATAATGAAGAATTAGTACTCCTCATGTTCAATATTCTTTCAAAGCATTATCAGGTTATAGCTTCCAAAAACGGACTGGAAGCGCTCTATCTGATAAAGGAAAATGAGATTGATGTCGTTATCAGCGATGTGATGATGCCGAAAATGGATGGAATGGAACTATGCCGGACGTTGAAAAACAATATGGAAACCAGCCATATACCGGTAATACTGCTCACGGCAAAAAACAGCACGGACGACCGGATAGAATGTTATAATGCAGGTGCAGACGGGTATATATCCAAGCCCTTTGAGCTAAAACTGCTGGAAGCGCGCATCGAAAATTTTATACTGAATAAAAAACTCCGGCAACAAGAATTCAGGTCCAATGCCGAAATAGATATTTCCAAATTGGAATATTCAACAACAGATGAAACGTTTCTGAATAACGTAATCTCGATTATCGACAAAAACCTGTCCGAAGTTAATTTCGACGTGAATATCCTTGCCAAAAATTTGAATCTTTCAAAATCCTCCTTGTATAGAAAAATAAAAACAATGGCAGGGTTATCACCCATTGAATTCATAAGAAATATAAAACTGAAACATGCTTGTCAAATGTTGAAAAACTCTTCCCGTTCCATTTCCGAAGTTGCTTATGCTTCGGGATTTTCCAACCCTAAATATTTTGCAACCTGTTTTAAATCCGAATTCGGCATTACACCTACCGAATATCAAAACAAGTAAAAAACGATTGGCTACTCATAGAAATTAGCCGTTGTATTACCCTCTTGTACCGTATCGTTCTTTTCTTCATTGCCATGGAACATGGCTTGTTTCGGCTCTTTTTTTATCGCTTTGACAAAACTGTTACGGGAGACTTTGACCGGTTCCGTCATAAACTCAAGTACATTGTACGATTTAAAAAATCTCTTATAAAAATCCGGATCCTTTTGTGGAAGAATAAAAGGTTTATGAGCTTGCCCGTCCTTGTCAAAATAAGCCATATAGGGTCTTGTGTATGAGCCGTCGTCTCTTCGCGAACCGAATAGTATCCATCTGCCGTTTGACGACCAGGAGTGGTAACTCTCCGCATCGGGACTGTTCAAAACGGCAAGCTCCCTGACCTCCTTTGTTTGTAAGTTTATCACATACAAATCACTGCTTGTATGCCAGACGTGGAAATTGCCAAAATCGCCCAATGTGAAAAGTACATAGTTGCCATCCGGTGATTCACGGGGCAAGGTGGCGCTTTTCTCCCAAGCGGAAGACTGAAACACCGTGTCTGCCGTTCCAAACCGGCGAGTCCTTATATCAAAGGGCTTCCTGAAAATAGTATACTTAATAGTCTGATACCGATTCGCTAACTCTATATATCTATCATACTCATTGTCCATTTCAGACTCATAGGGTGCCGAAACATAATAGAGATATTTTCCGTCTGCACTCCACGAGGGGAATGTTTCAAATTCATTTTTGCCGTCTGCCACCTTTATTACTTCATTCTTTAGGATGTCATATAAAATAATATCCGACTCCGAATCCAGCACCTCAACCTTTTGCACATCTTTTGTATGAAAATTCTGACTGGTATTATTTACCGAATAAGCTATCAACATCTCGGAGGGGTGCCATGAGGGATATACTCCGCTTGAAAGGGTGTAATCGGTTTTCAGATTTACCTTTTCAGCCTTATTATTCCTTACAATGACAGTCCCTCTCAACTCTTGTCTGACATGAAACTGCATATTACCCGTCTTATTATAGTTTTGAAACGAATGACAATTTATGCATTGCCCTTTGTTTTTAGTGGATAACAAGAAATTATCGTAGATAACCTTTTCTTTAAACGTTGTCAGATTTCGTTGATTGATGCTCATTTCTTCGTAGGTTACATAAGAAGGCTCTATTAACCGGTAAGAAATATATTCATCTATTTTATCTTCTGCAATGCCATTTTTGACAGGCGGATAGGTAAACCATTTGTTCCCTTTTTTCACATATATCTCCATAACCAGCGAATCTCCTTTATTTTCCCGTAAAAGTTCCCCCCAATCATCTTCATCCATGCGCACTTTTTTACCGGAAACAAGGAACTCCTTACCACTGCCGGAAAAGACACGGGTTCTGTACTCCTCTGCCTCCTCGTCGATGGTAAAATTGAGAGGAGCTATATTGTAAGGAATCATCAGGTTGCTATAATCGGGAGTTATCGTAACCGGTAACTCTATGGATACCGCATTTTCGGGAAGTTGCTCCTTACAGGAAAAGAACGGCAAAAAGAACCCCAAACATAGTATATGGAGAAAAAAACTTTTCATACGTATCGTTTTCAACTTGTTTTCATATCCTTAACAAAGAAATAATAATACCAAAATGTATCCCCAAAATGAAGTCTAAAAATCTTTTTCAGGTATTCCTCCTGCGCATTGACATTTTGTTCGGACAAACGTATAAATTCATTAAAACGGTTTATGACCTCTCCGCCTATGGAGAGGTAACTGATATCGACATTGTTTTCCAAATGGGAATAGAGCAAGGCAGCTTCCTGGTAATGCACAGGAATATTCTCATGCGTTTTAGCATATAAAAAAAATCGAGGCAAAAACCCTTTTATGTCTTTAAGAATGAGATTGCATTGGAGAGACAATTCCACTAATGGCGGCGGTCCTCCCTGTGTATGTGCAAGATTGTTCAATAAATAAACTTCAATTAAATTTCCATCACCATCCAGAATATTGTCATACGCCATCAAAGGAAAAACAGAGGCAAATTCCGGATCTTCGCGTATCAATAGCGGGTTGTCAATATATTGCTGATAGTTTTCCGCCCACTCTTTATGGAACAGCGTTTTTTTTAATACATTAATATATTTCTGTGCCAACCGGAGGTCTTCATGTATTAATGAACATTTTATCATGTATTTCAAATAATCAACTTTCATTCCATACTCGACATGATCTTCCATGCACCAGCGATAACAAAAGTTTATCTTGCCGTAATGAAAATAAAGAGGTTTTGCCCCCAACATCACCGTATTTCTTCTTAGGTTGTAAAGCACGGAAGAATTTTCATAGGTAAACATTTTATCACCGGCAAGACCTAACTTGTACAATGCCAGATTCCTATTCAGAATAACTAAACGGGTCGGTAAATGTTTGATCTGTTCCGCATAGTCAATGACTTTGTTCCAGTCATTAGCTTGTATGGCTAAATCCATAGCTATCTCCGTACGAAAATTCTCATCTTTAAAAGAATAGCGTTGAACGGCAAACAAACTGAACACAAAAAGAAACAACGCATACAAAGAAGAACGCATGAATCCGGCATTTCGGGGTCGTTTGAACAAGAAAATCAAATACAGGAATACACAAAGAAATATAACGGCAAAAGGTACCCATAAAACAAGCTCTTGTGCATTGAAATGAAAATCAGGCAAGCCATATACATATATATACTTAAAATTCATTTGCGAATAGATCGTTACATAATACAAACAGGGAATGATACCCATTGAAATCATTACAACGGCGATACCGCAAAGTGGGTTTCTATCCTTGCACCCGATATAAGAAACGGTTTCGTACACAATGCAGAGCAAGGATGCCGACAAAGCATAAAATCCCAATAAAGGATAACAACTCAACATAAAAACGGGAATGATAACAAGACGGATTATCCGCAGCTTGATATTCCTGTATCCCCAAAAGGCAGACAGAGAAAGAATAACCCCCAACAGGTTGGAATACGCATACCCCGGAGATTTAAAATTATAGATCAAATACCCCAATTCCGTTAAAGACAATACAAACATCACCGCGGGAATTAAAACCAAAGGAAAATATTCGTCCGGTACCCGATAGGTTTTATAAAACAAAAACGACAGCAAAAGTAATACGCAGACATATATCAAGCTCCCTAATCGGGGATAATAAAAAAGCTGCGTCAAAAACGATCCGCAATAGGTTAATAAACCACCTGCCACCTGCATGCAATCATTAAAATATGGCTTGTCGAATACAAACAAGGATAAATCTTCCATCTTTATCAAGAGAAGACTGTTTTGATAAACAGTAAAATAAATAACCGACAAAAGGAATATCAAAATACATACTATTTTGTAGTAAAAATAATTTCCTTTTGACAATACAGACGGAATAGATGTTCTTTTTGTGGAGGAAGCCATGGCATTACTTTCTTTTAAAATGGGGTTCATTCTGTAATAAACTGCTGTTCTTTTTCTGAAAGGAGGAAGGATTCACACCGTATTGTTGCTGAAATAATTTTCTGAAATATTTAATGTCATTAAAGCCGACCGATAACGCAACTTCATTTACTTGCATTCGTGTATTCATCAATAAAGCTGCCCCTTTTTCAAGGCGGGCGGAGCGGACAAACTCTACCACAGACTTTCCCGTAAGCTGTTTCACTTTTTTATATAAAAACGAATTACTCATTCCCATTTTTTTTGCCAGCGCCTTTACATTAAGGTTTTCAAGGTTGTTTTCAACATAAGCGGTCAGTTGTTCCATAAATTTTCTTTCCTTATCCGTTAATTCGATATCGGGGTTGATAAATGGCATCGTGTTAAACAAACGGTCGGAGAGAATGGATTGTTTTTTTAAGATCCCGTCAACACGTGCCTTTAAATAATTTTTATTGAAAGGTTTGGTGATATAATCTTCTGCTCCCACTTCAATCCCTCTCCATTCCAATTCTTCCGAAACGATATTAGTCAGAAAAATAAACGGAATATGCCGGGTAGTTTTATTTTGTTTGAGTTGTTTACATAAATTTATTCCGTCAAAATTCTTCAGTATGACTTCGGAAATAATCATATCAGGGCGGTGACCGGCTATTTGCATCAAGGAGCCGTCTCTCCCGCATACCTGTATGATATCAAAATCCCGGATGGAATCGTTATCCAAATAATCCAAATTCCGGCTGTCGTCATTGATGATGAGAATCTTTTTTCGAACAGGAAACGTATTCTTTTTATGACGGGGCGATTTATGCGTGTTTTTTTTCGAAGAAACCGGTTGATTCGTACAAGACAATGTATCCGTAGGTTCATACGTAAGACCCAACGTTTCTTTAGCGGTTTTTGGTAAGAGTAACGATTCCTTTTTTATTTCTGTTTTCTTCTTGCCCGTTTTATATCGTATAAAAAGAAAGGCACAAAAGAAGAATAGTAAACTTTGACTAATTTGTATCATTATCTCTTTCATGCTATATAAAATCAAGGTTTAATCGACTAAAGAGAGCCTTATGGCTCTTTATTTCAGTCAAACAAAAATGCGAAATACCACCTGCCCACAAGTACTATAATGATTCAAATGCGTATGATTTTCGTTCATCTGCACAAAAAAGGCTGTCCTTATATGTTGGACAGCCCCTCCCCTCTCCTATTTAGAGAAAAAACGTATGTCTACTCCGTTTCATTCATATTCGCGCCATTCTTCCGCCTCGGAATAACCACTTAAAAAAACACGACCGGTTAATTTGGAATCAATCTTAACACCTAACCAATATAAGATTTGTGGAGCAATGAGTGTATGCTCCATGACCACATTTTCCGGTTTGCTTAAATAATAAGGAAGCGTATTGGGGAATTTATCAACTGTAAACGTAGCACCGGCAGTTGTAGAAGAAAGCTCAAGATCCGGCTTTCCTTCAATCTGATTGGAAATAGTCTTCCCGTCCTCACTAAGGGCTTCAGGTACAAACTTCCAATAACCGATCAAATGAGGATCATCCAAAGAAATATCCAACTTGCCGGCATTGTCCGTCATCACCTCATCATCAAGCAGAGCATCCCATAAACGAACTTCTGCTACGTAAAAAGTAGGGTCGCTGTTGCTGTTTCCTATTCGCAAAACGTCTGCATCTGTCGTTACATCGGCGGCAGTCACTGATGCAGTATTGCTGTTTTTGTTTTCTCCATCATAAAAAATTTTGTAGGCTATGCGATTGCCTATTGATTGCATTCCCGCAGAATAGGTGTGCCAGTAAGGATCCCCAAAAATATTACTAACTTGTGGTTGTGTAGTACCACTACTACCGCGTATGTATATATCAAAGCGATTCGACTGCCTATAAATACCCCAACTGCCTTCAGTGGCACCGCTGTTGCCCTTGTATTTTCCTATTATCATCTTCCAATTAGCATAAGTGTAGCTATTACTGCTATTGGGCTTCATCTGCATAATAATTTCCATAGTCAAACTTTTACCGGCACCCAAGCTGTAAATCCTATCCGGATCGTTAACCACACCGCCTACAGTTGAACTCATAGCAACTCCATACATCATTTCCTCCTTCATTTCCGAGGTACCATAATGTGGGAAGTAAAAGAGAGCGAATGTGTTTCTTTCTTCCTCTGATTTTCCTTCGTACTCGCCCTCTGCGGTTCCGCCATGGTTGGAAGTGATCACAACCAGCCAATCTTCATAATAAAAATTTTTTCTTTCTTGAATTGCCTGCAGAAATTCTCCGATATAAGAATCAATTTGGTTTAAAGCGGCAACATACTCCGGATTCTTAATGGAAAACCCTCCTGCCGCACCGGGTGCGGTAGCGGCATGAAACATACCCGAAAAACTCAACAAAGTAAAGGTATAATCATCCTCTTGAAGAGACCGGAGGGTTGCCTCCTTTGTTTCTTCGTCATTTTTCGTTGTAAGTGTGAGAGCGGCATTACTCAGCATATTGGTATTCAAATCCGTCCAAGGAGTAATACATAGCGTTTTATAAGCCGGATTGGCATCAGCTATATAATCCATAATATTAGGATAATAAGCAACTGTTTGCTCTGGTTTAGTCGGATCGAGTGTAATATTAGGCATATAGGAGCCGTCACTGATAGTATGTATTCCCGGAGCTACGCCGGTAAGCAGGGTCGACCAGTTGACCGGATCTTCCGATTGGCGGTGTCCGTCGCTCAATGTACGACTGTCGCTCAATCCTGCCCATGAATATTTACTATGCGCAAGCATGGCAGTAATTTGCGCAGGAGAAACGTCTTTAACCACTTGCCCGGCAGCGCCGTCAATATTGATCCATAACACTTTCTTCCGGATGCTTGTCGATGGACCGCTTTCGGGTATATCTGCGCGAATGGGCGGTGGAGTTTCATAGTTCGTGCAACTCTGATTGGAAAAGAAACAGGTACTTAGCATACCCAGATAAATGATATTTTTTAGTCGCTTCACGATGTTTTTCATATCTATTTGCTTTTATAATAAAAGGTACCAAATTCGGCTAAAGTCTGATCGATGGAGGTCGCAGTAGTGGAGGTACTGCCGCTAAATGCCTTATCAAATTGAATCCGCACGAATCTGAATGTTTGGGGTGCTGAAAACTCAAAGAAAAGTTCATTTTGTGTAGTAGGATTTAACCCTTTATGTGCTTTTACCCCATCACTCTCAAAATTCTCAAGGTTAGAATCGTAAAATGCCCTGATGGTAGCAATTGTATTCCATTTGGTGTCAGGATCAGACAAAATTTCGGACGGAGGTCGAGTAGAAGGCTCACCGGTGGAATCAAAAAAAGCACCGGCATCAATGGTTTGGATTGTCATCTTCCCTGCCTTATGTTTCTGTCTATTATTTACAATGTAAATTCCATCTGCCGTGATGTCATTTCTCATATCTATAACAAGATAATGAGGATCAGCGCCATACCATTTCGAAGCCCAAAAAGTCTTTTTATCTCCATCTTTTATATCCCCCGGACCACCTTCGGAGAGTTGATAATCGTCCGGCGAGTAGGGTGCGCCGTCGAAACCGCCGAAAGCCATGACAGACCAATACCTGCGGTCGTGCCGGTAACGATAAGTTGTCGGATTATATGGAGTAATCCCTGCTTCCGGAGTTTTTGAAAGCGGATCATAGTTCCATAGTGTTTTAGCTAATAACGGATATTGGGAAGCCGCATCCCTATCGCCGATAGAAATACCCCAATGATCGAAAAAAGGAGAAAAATCCGTTTCGAAATAATCACAAAGCGCCTTGAAAAAATACGAATCACTTATTTCCTCTTTATCCTGCGAATTAAACTGCGAATAGAAGCTCCAATTATTATCACCCGTACCATTATTATAATGTGCCAACTGTACAAAAGGCAACAAACTGTACGCATTAAAATTCGTACCGGCATCGCCCTTCAGCCATTTCGCCGTATCTGCGGCAGCATACGATAAGGCTTTAGGAAACAGGTTATTGATACCTTCTCCTTCAATAGGAAATATATCATTCAGAGATTCAATTGCATCTGTACTGAAGCCTCTCTCGGAGATACGATAGAGGGGGATAACACCCGAAATGTCTTGCATCGCGGGCCACCAAAAACGTTTATCGGAGGTGTAATTATTTCCAAAAGCGCTTATAATAGCCGATGAATTGCCCGATAGAACAGTATTAAAATCGGTCAATTCATTCATCATATACGTGGTGCTCATTGCGGCGATGGGTTGTCCCGACCAGCGCATATAAACAGTCTCTGCAAGCTGTACATCCAATACGACACGTTCGGGAAAGTCAGGCATCCTGGTTGTCGGATCAGGACTACCTGCCTTAAGACCGTAATACCTGTAAAAGCTTTCTTCCAAATTGGAATCCCAAGCGTTTAGAACCGCTTCAAGGTGATCTGCATAAGCAGGGTCTTCTTGAAGTTTTGCCAGAATGCGAGCGCGTGAAACGGAGAATGCCACATGTTTGCTTCTTAACTCCAACCAGGGAACCGTTGTGTTGTTAATCTTATTCACCCATTCGGTAGCATTCATACCTGTGCCGCTAACGTAATCAGGCGCTTTATAGACCCCGCTGAATGTCATCTTAAAATCTTTCGATCCTACGACATTCTTTTTCTTTGTTATCCAAATATATCCGCCGAATGAATTTCTAATGGTGTTGGTACCCTTATACAGGGCTTTACGGGTATAGACCACAGGCTCCCGTGACAACACCGCATTCGCCGCACTAGTCGTCAGACTATCCGTGTGAGATCCTATTTGTGCGGTTAGCCCCACTACATCCTCATCAAAAGTAATCGTAACCAATTCTCCGGCACCGGCATAAAGCCCCGTACTGTAAATAGGTTCGGGCACATGCGCCATTCCCATTGTCGAAGCATCGACATATTGCCTGCTCATATCCAAAACGAGTGTCGTAGTAATCCTCTCTTCGGTCAACGTATCCACCAATCCCGGAAAGAGACGCGCTTTGTCGTACATACTCACATCTATGGACAGAAGCGTATCAACCGTTACGTTCGACGAACCCGAATGATGCTCGTCGATACCGCTTTCAATATCATAGGTATATGCCACATCACATCCTACCGGTATGAAACTGACGGTAAACAGGAAAAACAGAATGTGGAAAATGTTATTTTTCATAATATGTATATTTTTATTTTTTTAATCACCATAACGAACCGGTGCTAATCGCTACTCTCCATAGACGAATATTTCAAAGACCAGCCTGCTCCTTCCAGCTTCCAATCCAAATCAACTTCAATGCCTAACCACATAAAAACTTGATACGGAACATCCACCGTATTGAAAACCGCCTTGTAAAATGAATCATCCGGCAACGGACATATATTTTTTTCTACGACACTACGAGTTGCCCACTTGGGGAGTCTTCCTGTAAGAACCATATCCGACTTCCCTGCATTTGCACCACCATATACGGATCCATATTGGGAATAGTCTTTAAGCACCGGACTGTTAAAGTCGTCTTCTCTATCGCAGGGCCAATAACCAATCAAATGGTCCCAATATGGAAAACCCATAATTTCATCTATGCGAGTTGCACAATAATTTTCGGCAATAAAATCCGCCGGTAAGGCTACATCATAGAACTGAATATTGGTTATATAGAGAGTGTACTGGTTAGGGCGGTCGACATTACCCGGAATCTCTCCTATCCTAAGAGGTTCCTTATTGTTAACCGCGCCTGTTGTAAGGAAAGGACCTTCATTGTCATCTTTCGTACCGTCAATATATATCTTAACTTTCTCATCGCTTACGTCAAGCACGAATGTAACCGAATGCCATTTTTTATCACGCCTGAATGTATTCCCCGATCCTGCGGCAGACGTTACCTTCTTCGCAGTATTCGTATTAACATTGTCCCCGCGAATACAAATATTGTTATTCGAAAAGCTCGTAGCCCAGCCGTCAGAAGACAACCTATCACCACGAATAGATTCTTCCGTTTTTGAAAGAATAGTCTGGTATACCCAAGGATCACCATGTTCATCATAAAACATGAATTGTATCGAATA
>SNRY01000525.1_pt1 | contig 12745 bp, 12 predicted proteins | sample 4693421 | NCBI WGS metagenome assembly SNRY01 (sample SAMN11003215, study PRJNA524138) | termite gut metagenome | isolation source: Bacteroidetes bacterial symbionts from single cell of protist host amplifed... | host: Streblomastix strix ... | reverse complement strand
GTGATGATTTGCCAATCGCGAAAAGCCCGCAGGTCTTTCTGTTTTGACAGGTGTTGAAGTAATTCAGTATCGCTCAAATGCGGTACCGCCTTTAATTGTTTCTTTTTACTGCTTTTTTGCAAAAGTACAACTCTTTATCAATGAAAACAAATGTATTTCAACTTATCTGATAGCGGTTTAGTATTAGTTATGCCGGTCTTGATGTCAAGATGAGTCAGTCGGGGCATTACCAGGGGAGAACCCGCATCTCCAAACAAGGGAACACCCGCATCAGAGGCTGTCTGTATATGCCAGCGTTGAGTGCCGTACGCAGCAATGAGCCCATAAGAAACCTCCACCAGCGCATCTGCGAGAGAAATCCCAATACCAAAATGAAAGGCATTATTGCCGCCATGCGAAAACTGTTTGGTATTGATATTTGTTTTATGGAAAAAAGACGAGCCCTACGATCCTAACCATGTCTGGCAAGCATAACTAAGACATCGGGGAACGGGCAGAAAGAGAGCCTTCTTTTGGGGTTTTTGCCCAGTAAAAAGCGGGGGATAAATCCCCCGCACAAGATAGACTTCGGTTCAACGAATCCAAAGGAGCCTTCTTTTGGGTAACGCAAAGATAAAAAAGATAAAATAAATCCCACAAATAAGTTGGATAATACTATAGTATCTCACGCGCCATGCGGACTTCGCTACTAACAACAGGCTGAAAGCCTACTTATAATTCAGTCCTAGCCAAGCGGAGCAACGGCTGGGGATAAGAAAGTGTGTACAAAATGCACTACGGGTATATTTTACATTCTTAAACTCTCTCCAATAATCTCCTTAAAAACCTTTTTCTCTCCAGACCTTGCAAGACTTTCCTAAAGCCACCTCAATTCAACCTCATTCATACCTAATCAAGTCCGACCGTTACCTAATCAATGCCTAATCACTACCTAATCGAAACGCCCTAAAATCGACCGAATTCGACCAGAAACCGACCAAATTCGACCTCAGCCCTGACATAGAAAGCGTTCCGAAGATTGGCAGGTTAAAGCGCCGGTTGATAGGCGAACCTCTTGATGTCTGCATGATTAAATTTAAAAGCCTCCAAAATGGATCAAAAGCGTCTCTCATTTTCTTTGCCGGATGGTCTGTTTTTGCTATTTTTTATAGAGTTAATCACAACTAAGTATGTTTTCAAAATTAGTTTGTATTCACATGGCTTTTTTATAGTGCATAGATTCAAGAAAAAGTCTAATAAACAATTATCTATATTTTGCAAATGCGCTACGAGTATAATTTTATATCTTTGCAAAAGAATCACAAAATAAAACATGTATGAAGAAGAACCGTTTTTTTATTGCAGGCTTAGTATTCACCATGGGATTATTGTCTTCGTGCGGGAACTCCGCGAAGAATAATCCTAATTATATAAAGGTGGGGGTTGTATCCGGACCGGAGTATATCGTTGCACAAACCGCTCAGAGAGTAGCCAAAGAAAAGTTCGGTCTCGAAGTGGAACTGGTACAGTTTAATGATTACATCATGCCCAATACCGCCCTTTTTCAGAAAGATATTGATGTAAATGTATTCCAGACAAGACCTTTTCTTGAAGAGCAATCCAAGCAACGAGGATACGACTTTGCCATCATAGGCAATACATTCGTATATCCTATGGCAGCCTATTCGAGAAAGATAAAAACATTGGAAGAATTGAAAGACGGCAGTACCATCGTTGTACCAAACGACGCTACCAATGAAGGTCGCGCTCTATTGCTTTTAGAGAAAGCTGGATTGATAAAATTAAAACCGGGACGCGGATATGCCCCCCGATTGATAGATATTGAGGAAAACTCCCGCAATTTTAATATCATAGAACTCGAAGCTCCGCAGCTACCTCGCGCTGTGGACGATAATAACGTAGCATTAGCCGTTATAAACAATAGTTTTGCTGTTAAAGCCGGATTGTTTTTGAGTGATGGTATTTACGTCGAAGATAAGGATTCCCCTTATGTAAATCTGATTGTAGCAAGGACAGAGAATAAAGATGAGGAAAAGGTGAAGAAATTCACGCAAGCCTATCAATCCGAAGAAGTGGTTGAGACTGCTAGACATGAATTTAAAGAAGGAGCAATACGCGGTTGGTAGTGAGGGAAACAAGCAATATCAAACAACAAATTATCCGCAAAGCGAAGCAATTTGGGGCAGAGCTAATCGGTTTTGCCTCTGTTGACAGGTGGGAGAAATACGGTGAAGCGCAGGAGTCCTTCTTCCCCCAGAAGATATTCCCTTTTACACGCACCGTTATCGTTCTGGCAGTCCCGATTCAAATCCCGATGCTTGATACAACTCCCTCAATCGTCTATGCGGAATTGTATAATACTACCAATCGGTTACTCGACGAAATAGCCTATAAGCTGGCTGCATTTATAAATACAAAAGGGCATCGTGCCGTTTTCTTCCCCCGTGATGCCTATGGGGATATATCCGTATTGGTAGAAAAGCCCGAAGCGGCATTTTCCCATGTCATTGCCGCCAAATATGCGGGGCTTGGAACCATTGGATACAACCATACTTTATTAACGAAAGAATTTGGTCCGAGAGTACGGCTTGTGTCCGTATTGACGGATGCGGAAATTACTCCCGATGATGTTCTGGAAAAGAATCTCTGTATAAAATGCGAATTATGCAGGAAATGCTGCCCTACTTCGGCATTCACCTCAACAGAGAATGTGATAGCCGATATGAACAAGTACAAATGCGCCGAATACCATAAACATCTTAAAGAACGCTACTGCTATCCCTGCGGCGTGTGCATCAAAGTCTGCCCAATAGGTAAAGACCGCAAACTATACGGCATGGATACGAAAAAATATTTGAATGAAAAAGAAGCATTGAAGCAAAATCCGGAGGCTGAAGAGTATTCCGATTGGATACACCTTCGTAACTTTGGAGCGAAATAAAACAAGAATATTATGGAAAAGAATTTCTCTTCCAAACTAATTCATTTGGGTGATAAGTTTGGAGAATCCGTTTCGAGAAGTAAGTCAATACCCATTGCCATGACTTCGGTCTTTGCTTTTGATGATGTAGAATCTCTCGACCAAGTGTACGAAGGAGAGGCAAAAGGATACATCTATACGAGGAATGGGAACCCTGTACACGATGCTTTATGCGAAATTATGTGCAGCATTGAAGAAGGAGAGGGCGCTCTTGCCTATTCTTCGGGGATGGGTGCGATTTCTCTGAGCATTATATCGCAAGTCAAAAGCGGCGACCATATCATTGCTGCCAACGTTCTGTATGGGGGGAGTTTCCAATTTATTAAGACCGAATTGGCGCGATTCAACATAAGTGTAACGTTTGTTGATTTGGTAAACGAAGATATAACGCCCTATTTTCAACTCAATACCAAGGTGGTTTACGCGGAGACTATTTCAAACCCCACCATGGAAGCCATTGACCTGAATGCGATTGCGGAAATATCACACAAGCATGGGGCAAAACTCATTGTGGATAATTCGTTCGCCACTCCCATCATTTGTCAACCATTGCTGTTGGGGGTGGATATTGTGGTTTACAGCGCTACCAAATATATCGGCGGACATAGCGATGTTACGGCAGGCATTGTGGTTTCGGACAAAGAAACCATTGGGCAGATATATACATCGGGATTGCTCTTCGGTCCTACACTCAGTCCGTTCGACGGGTGGCTGCTTATACGAAGTTTACGAACGCTCGAATTGCGCATGAAACAACATTCGCATAATGCGCTGAAGCTGGCTGCATATTTTGAAACAAATCCGCAGATAAGCGCCGTATATTATCCGGGGCTTACTTCTTCTCCCACACATCCCATAGCCGAACGACTATTTAATAACAATCTGTTTGGTGGAATGTTGAGTATTGACCTTGCAGGAGGGGAACGCCATGCGTATGAACTATTGCGCAATCTGGAGACAATTAAGTTCGTACCCAGCCTTGCGGGAGTATCTACCTCCACATCTTATCCGGCAAAAACTTCCCATCGCTCGTTGAATGACGAAGAGCTTCGCAAAGCCAATATCTCAAAAGGATTAATACGAGTGTCGGTAGGACTTGAAGACATCAATGACATCATTGACGAATTCGACAGGGCAATTACTAAAATGAAATAGCGGGCGATTTTATTTCTTATCAATAATAGCCGCTATCACAGCATCCCCTGTAACATTTACCGACGTTCGCAACATGTCTAACGGGCGGTCAATACCTATAATTAAAGCCAGACCTTCGGCAGGAATCCCTATGGATGTCAATACGACAGTCAAGATAACGAAGCTGCCTCCGGGTATTCCGGGAGTTCCGATAGAGGAAAGCACAGTCATCCCAACAAGAATAAATAATTGTCCGATACTGAGTTCGATGCCCAATACTTGTGCAATAAAAAGAACGGCAATCGTTTGGTAACAGCTTGTTCCGTCCATATTGATTGTTACCCCTACGGGTAAAACAAATGAAGCGGTTTCCTGTGATACTCCCAACTTATTTTCTACTGCTTCCAGAGTAACCGGCAGGGTGGCTGCACTGCTGCTGGTAGTAAACGCCACTAACTGCACGGGATACATCACCTTCATGAATTTTGTAGCTTTTATCTTCGTAAAGAAACGAATGAATAAGGGATAAACAATGAAAATGAGACTAAGCAAAGCAACGATTATTGTCAAAGCATAAACAGCTAAAGCCGAGAATATACTGATATTGCCGTTAAAATCGGTAATAAGACCTGCCATTAATGCCGTTACGCCGTAAGGGGCTACACAGATGATGTAATCAACCATACGAAGAAGAATATCATTAAGCCCGTCAAACAGTTCAATTACCGGTTTGATTTTAGCCGGTGGCAGGGTGAGGGCTGCAATCCCTAAAAAGAGCGTGAAGAATATTATTTGCAGCATCTTTGCATTATCGGTAGTTGCGCTAAATATATTATCGGGAACAATTTCATTTATAAAAGCTAAAGGACCTTGTTCTTTTGATTGTTCGGCAACAATGGCTTTTTCTTCGGCTATTGTTTGATATTCCTCTTGTATATGGGCTATTTGCGTTTTATCAACCAACTCTCCGGGTTTTACCAATAAACCCATTGATAAGCCGATCATAATGGCAATTATGGTGGTAATGACGTAGATAATAAGCGCTCGTCCACCCATTCGCGAGAACCTGCTGATGTCTTTTAATCCTATAACTCCTTTGATGAGCGAAACGATGACCAAGGGAACAGCAATAAGTTGCAATAAGCGGATAAAAAGTCGCCCCCAAGGATATATCCAATCTTGTATAAACGATGTACCATTGAAATGTAAAGCAATAATTCCAATGAGAATACCTGCACCCATTCCCAATAGTATTTGTAAGTATAGCGGGATTGAGAATGTTTTTCTTTTTATAGTCATAATTGTTTTGTTTTGCCTGCAAAAATAGTAAAATATTAATTTGTAGTGCATTTAGGAAAAAGCAAAGAACGAAATTGTTTTCAGTCGGTTAAAGAATCGTTTTCTTCTTCCGGTGGGCTGAAAGCCCTGCTTACATCAGCCCCGACTATGCAGTCGAGGGAAAAGAGAACGCCATTCTCCGGCGGACTGAAAGTACAACTTAAAGGTTTTTTTAAGTTAAGTTGCCTTTTCAAGGCGCAGTTTGCACGCACTTTCTTATCCCCAGCCGTTGCTCCGCTTGGCTGGAGCTGAATTAAGCGAGGCTTTCAGCCTGTTGTTAGTAGCGAAGTCCGCATGGCGCCTGAAGGACCTTACATTGATATTGCTGATGATATAAAAGCCGGTGCGATGGATAAATTCAACAGCTTATGGCTGGGATACATACTACTGATTTAACCTCGACTTCCACTAGTAAACCTCCAAAAAGAGATTTAGACGTTTAAGCCGGTTTATGCGTTCATAGGTTGCCGACGAAAAGAAAAAGAGCCTCAATCCTAGTGCTTTTAGAAAACAAGCGAATGATTTACAAAGAAGGTGCCTGCTACCGGTTTAACCCTAATTTCCACTATTAAACCTTAAAAGAGAGGTTTAGTTTAGGTATATATATAACCCGTAGTGCATTATTCATACAATACAAGTTTTTAATTTGTTAATATTCTTGTTGTTTAATTTGTTAATGAGTTGTATCATAGTGAGCACCATTATTTTAGAGAGAATTCTGTTTTTGAATCCATCAAAGGACTTGGCATAGTTTCTGCGAATCATAAATTGATCACATAGCTGGGAAAAGAGCGTTTCAATTCGCTTTCTGAATTTGCGAAAAATGAAGTCCTGTTTCTTATACTCATGCTGATTCGTTCGCATGGGGACTTCCATTTTGATGTAAATATATCCAGTTGGTAATTCTTACTCAAATACCCTTTGTCTGCCAATAGTACACAGTTCTGATGAGAGAGTTTGATGTCTTGCAAATAGTGAATATCGTGTACAGAAGCTTTGGTTAGGTCAAAACGTGAGACAACACCCTCTGGCAGTGTCATAAATCGACTGAAAATATTATTTCCGTATGTTCCATTTTTGTAATAATATCTTTCGATATACATCCCTATAACATTATCATGAACCGTTTCGTTTTTGGAAAAACAAATCGTTTTACGATTCAAGCGTTTCAAATGAGTTCTGAAATTCAAATTCTTTCGCTCAATTTTCCATGTCTTATCCTTGCCGATACGAAGTTTGTCAGGCGGAATGTACCTTGAATACGCTCCCCAATCGTCTGTGTGATATTTGGCTATATCAAATATTTGCAACGAGTTCCATAAGATCAAAAAATCCTTGTCAGTGCGTTTGCCGTTATGCCAAGCCAGAATACAACCCGACCTGCACTCTATGGCATACCACGTCCAACGTTGATTGCCTTTGTTACCCACAAAACTCCAAAATTCATCCATTTCTCCACTAAATACTATCTCAACATCAAGATAATCAAACATTTGTTGCTCTTGTTTTGTGATGAAATAAGGGTTAATGTGTAGCGTTTTTTTTAATAAGGCAACTACCGTATCCTTACTGATTTTAAGCACTCGCCCAATATCTCTAACGCCACTACTGTTAAGCGTCATCTCAATTATCGTATCCTTTATTCCTTGCTTTCGAGCATTATAGCGATATGAACGCTGAAAATATTTTTTACACTCGTTGCAGCGCCAACGTTGTTCGCCGGTGTAACTTTTCCCGTTTTTTTGCAAATTATTACTATTGCAATAGGGACAATGAATTTCTTCTGAATGTATCATGTTTTTTTGCAAAGATACTATCTTTCAGTCAAATTATGACACTACCTAAAATTGGTTTAAAATGAGTTTATCCATCTGTTTGTCAGTCAAAATTTTTCGTAGAAACAATAACAAACTTGCCATATAGCCGCCGCTATATCTCGTCTTGGGGTTTTTAGCCGTGATTGCTTTGTAAATCATATTAGCAATAACTTCCGGTTCCGCGTTTTTTACTTGGATTTTAGCGTTTGTTCCCACTGTCCTTTTTACGATATTCTTATAAACTTTGTCTTTGGTAACTTTCAGTGCATTTGCCATAGCAATGTCGCTCCATTCCGTTTTTACGCCGCCCGGCTCAATAACAATCACATCTATGCCAAATCGTTTGACTTCCATGCGCAGGCTGTCACTCAGGGCTTCCAATGCAAATTTGCTGGCATGATACCAGCCGCCAAACGGAGATGCAAATTTCCCGCCTATTGAAGAAATGTTCACAATTTTTCCCGATTTCTGTTTCTTCATGTACGGCAATGCCAACTGCGCCAGTCGAGCTGCCCCGAACACATTGACCTCCATTTGGTAGTGGGCATCTGCAATCGGCACTTCTTCGATGGCGCCATACAAACCAAAACCGGCATTGTTTATCAGCACGTCGATTTTTCCTTCGTTTTCAATGATTTCCTCAACACCTTTGCGCATTGAAGCATCGTCCGAAACGTCCATTTGCAGGACGTGAACGCCTGCCTGTTTCAGATCATTCATTTTCTCGATTCGTCTAGCTGCTCCGTAGACGATGTATCCTTTTCGTAACAACAGTTGAGCGATTGTTTTTCCCATTCCTGACGATGCTCCTGTAATTAATACTACTTTTTTCATTTGAATATATTTTTCATTTATAATATCTTACTGTTATTCTTCAAACTTTAATATCGTAATTTTATTTAACCAGTTCTCTATTTTCTTGTTGAGTTCGGCTTTGCCCGACAGTTTGTTGTGAAACTCTTCGCCGGTAAGCAATACGGCGTTTTGTGCACGCTGTTCGTATGCGGCAACTCGTTTGCCACCGAAGTTGCATTGCGCCAGAAACGAAAGTACCGGTGTAGCAACGGTGTAACGCCACGTGGGTGAGCCGACGATAATGAGGTCGTAAGCACTCACATCGGGAACAACGGTTGAGAGTTCGGGCAAATTGCTACTATCCAACTCTTTCTTGGCATCAAGTGCAATCATAATGCTTACTTCTGAGTATTTTTTTGGTTTCTATTCTGTACAGTGTACCGTTAGTACATTTCTGTATGATTTCAGCAACCTCTTTGGTTTTACCGCTTTTCGAATAGTAAACAATAAGCACTTTCCCCAAGTCAATGCTTTGTGGAGCGGTATTGCTTGTATCCTTGTACGTGATTTGCGCCTTGCAGCAGGAGCTAAACAATATGCATATACCCGCGATAGCCATCAGCAAAACATAATATTTCATCTGTTTTAATATTTTAAATACAGATGCAAAGGTACGGCTATTGAGAATATCAAATTTTGTTCAAAGGCTCAAATATTACTTGTTCAAAGGCTCAAAAACAGCAGAGGGGTTATAACCGAAAAATTGCTTGAAGGTGTGGGTGAAATGCGAAAAATTTTTCAAATCCGGCATCTATGTAGGCTTGTGATGGGTTTACATGCTTTTCGATGATGAGAAAATGCGCCAGTTCCAATCGTTTTTCCGTGAGCCATTTTTGCGACGAAGTGTTAAATATCTTTTGAAAGTCACGCTTGAATGCAGTCAAACTTCTGCCTGTCAAGTAGGCAAACCTTGAATTGGGAATGTTGAACATGAAATTCTTCTGCATAAAGTCGGCAAGATCTATTTTGTGCGGTTTGGAAAAATCGGAAAGTAAAATATCAGCATCCTTGTTGAGCTGTCTGACGATTGTGAGTGCTTCCTGTAATTTTAATTGCGTTAAATTGTCCGTCATCAGATTATTATTCAATGCAGAATATGTTTCAATAGATTGAAATAAATCGTCGAGCAAAGGATGAGGTTTTAGTTGGTATTGTCATAATTTGACTGAAAGATAGTATCTTTGCAAAAAAACATGATACATTCAGAAGAAATTCATTGTCCCTATTGCAATAGTAATAATTTGCAAAAAAACGGGAAAAGTTACACCGGCGAACAACGTTGGCGCTGCAACGAGTGTAAAAAATATTTTCAGCGTTCCTATCGCTATAATGCTCGAAAGCAAGGAATAAAGGATACGATAATTGAGATGACGCTTAACAGTAGTGGCGTTAGAGATATTGGGCGAGTGCTTAAAATCAGTAAGGATACGGTAGTTGCCTTATTAAAAAAAACGCTACACATTAACCCTTATTTCATCACAAAACAAGAGCAACAAATGTTTGATTATCTTGATGTTGAGATAGTATTTAGTGGAGAAATGGATGAATTTTGGAGTTTTGTGGGTAACAAAGGCAATCAACGTTGGACGTGGTATGCCATAGAGTGCAGGTCGGGTTGTATTCTGGCTTGGCATAACGGCAAACGCACTGACAAGGATTTTTTGATCTTATGGAACTCGTTGCAAATATTTGATATAGCCAAATATCACACAGACGATTGGGGAGCGTATTCAAGGTACATTCCGCCTGACAAACTTCGTATCGGCAAGGATAAGACATGGAAAATTGAGCGAAAGAATTTGAATTTCAGAACTCATTTGAAACGCTTGAATCGTAAAACGATTTGTTTTTCCAAAAACGAAACGGTTCATGATAATGTTATAGGGATGTATATCGAAAGATATTATTACAAAAATGGAACATACGGAAATAATATTTTCAGTCGATTTATGACACTGCCGTTTTAGTTCTATAATCTTGAGATTTTTAGTATAACTCAAAAACCCACCTGCTTTGCGGGTGGTAATGTAATTCCGGCTTTGCCTTTAACATTTAAAGAATTTTCGGTGGCGTAGCCATAAATCGAGCGAAATGCCACCTCCTTTGGGGGTGGATAGTTCGATTTAAGAAAATTCTTTACTTTTCCCATTGGGTAAAGGATTTAGGGCATAAAATTGTTGCAAAAACGGCTGAGTAAAGAAAATGGATACGGATTTACATGCTGTTTCACCATCAGGCTCTTTAACGAATTTCGCCAACTGATTACGGGCAAACAAAGCCGTTTGTCATGCCGAAAAAGAATAGGTTTTATCGGCTGTAGTTACAGAAATCTTGCCTGTATAAATGTGCGTGAGAATATGTTCCGGCACGATGTGTTCCGAAATTTTTTGCTTCTTCTCCGTACAGGCGAAGAATATTCCTGCAAGCGTTGTGTGATTCGTTTCAATCTTTTCCATTTTTTTATTTATCGAATGCAAAAGTATGGTTTTTCTTGTAATCGGAAAATACAAGAGATGTTCGGCAAACTGCAAGCAAGTAATATTATTAACGGGCAAACAAACGATTGTCGTGTTGAGCCAACACGCTATTTAATGCACTTACTGCTAAAATTGCCATAATAACTACTTTTTTCATTTCTATATTATTAACCTGAGTTCGGGATAAGGCTACCGTCATAATTCCCGTATGCTACTCTCATATTTGATTATGCCCGTGGAATATTTCAGCATGCTTACCCTCTGAGAGCCATTCTTTTCTTTTTTACAAATGCACTACGGGGTATCAATAATATTTCTTTATTTTGCACGGATGAAAGATGTTTAATAAAAGGTCTAATGGATGGGAAAGAAATATAAAAAGGCGGGTAAGCAGATGAATAAAAAAGAGTTGACAGAACGGTTAATGCTCCTTTTCCGAGAAAAAGCAAACGGTTCGCTCAGCCTGAAATATATATTTGCAGAATTGCACCTTGTAACACACCCGTTGAGAAGGCTCTGCATGGAGATCCTTTTGGAGATGGTGGACGACGATTACATCACCGAAACAGATAAATGCCAATACCGCATAAACAACCGCGGGGTGGAAATGATAGGAACTTTCTATCGCAAAAGCAACGGGAAAAACTCCTTTGTGCCCAATGGTAGTGAAGAATCCATATTCATTGCCGAGCGCAACTCCGCCCACGCCATGAACAACGATAAGGTACGCATCGCTTTTTACGCCAAATGCAAGAACCGCAGCGCCGAGGGAGAAGTAATTGAAATCTTGGAACGCGCTAACGATACGTTCGTCGGCACGCTGGAAGTAACCAAAGGCTATGCTTTTCTTGTAACAGAAAACCGGACGCTTGCCAACGATATATTTATCCAGAAAAACAAACTGAAAGGAGGGAAAACGGGAGATAAAGCGATAGTAAAAATCGTAGAGTGGCCGAATAGAGCCAAAAACCCCATTGGTCAAGTCGTTGATATTCTGGGACGCACGGGAGACAACACCACCGAGATGCACGCTATCTTAGCAGAATTCGGGCTACCCTATGTCTATCCGAAAGCTGTAGAAAAGGCAGCGGAAAAGATTTCCGAAGGAATCTCCAAGGAAGAAATTGCCAAACGCGAAGACTTTCGCAGTGTAACCACATTCACCATTGACCCCAAAGATGCCAAAGATTTTGACGATGCGCTCTCCATTCGCAAACTGGAAGGGGGCTTGTGGGAAATAGGCGTACACATTGCCGACGTTACTCATTATGTGGAAGAAGGAAGCATCATTGACAAAGAAGCCGAGAAACGCGCCACTTCGGTTTATCTTGTTGACCGTACCATTCCGATGCTACCCGAACGGCTGTCTAACTTAATCTGTTCGCTCCGTCCTCACGAAGAGAAGCTAACCTTTTCGGTCATCTTCCAAATTACAGCCAAAGGAGAGGTGAAAGATTCGCGGATTGCACATACTGTTATTACGTCCGACCGGCGTTTCACCTACGAAGAAGCCCAGCAGGTGATTGAAACCAAAGAAGGCGACTTCAAAGAAGAACTCTTAACGATGAACACCATTGCCAAGGCGCTGCGCGAGAAACGCTTTGACAACGGAGCCATCAACTTCGACCGCTACGAGGTAAAGTTTGAGATAGATGAAAAGGGCAAACCCATAAGCGTCTATTTCAAGGAATCGAAAGATGCCAATAAGCTGGTAGAGGAATTTATGTTGCTGGCAAACAAGACGGTGGCAGAAAGAATAGGCAAAGTATCCGATAAGAAAAAAGCAAAGGTGCTGCCTTACCGTATTCACGACCTGCCCGACCCCGAAAAACTGGACAATCTGGCGCAATTTATTGCACGCTTCGGCTACAAATTGCGCACCGCCGGCACTAAGACGGAAGTCTCCAAATCCATCAATCGCCTATTGGACGATGTTCAAGGGAGAAAAGAAGAAAATCTCATCGAAACGGTTTCCATCCGCGCCATGCAGAAAGCGAGCTATTCTACGCACAACATTGGGCATTACGGCTTAGCGTTTGACTATTATACGCATTTCACTTCGCCCATTCGCCGCTTCCCGGACATGATGGTACACCGGCTTGTAACCAAATACATGGACGGCGGCAGAACAGTGTCCGAACAAA
>SNRY01000524.1_pt1 | contig 12750 bp, 6 predicted proteins | sample 4693421 | NCBI WGS metagenome assembly SNRY01 (sample SAMN11003215, study PRJNA524138) | termite gut metagenome | isolation source: Bacteroidetes bacterial symbionts from single cell of protist host amplifed... | host: Streblomastix strix ... | reverse complement strand
TGTTTTTCGATTACCGGAAGGCGGCCTTGGCGTATATCAAGCACTTCGTCATCGGCTTTGACGGGGCGTATGTATTTGTTCTCCTTTGCCACAACCGCCAAAGCGTGCAAGCAATCGAGCATCGCTATTTGGTTGGCGTTGATTTGGATGGCGGGGATGTATTCGGTCAGTGAGAGAACTAATTCATTATAGAGCTTTGTTTCCAGCATGAGTATCTTGTCTTCCGCTCCCAGTATCTTTTCTTCGTATTCCTTCAATTCCTGCGTGATGTACCGTTCAGCATTGACAAGTGTTTGTTTGCGTATCCATTCGGAGGGTACTTTGTCTTTATGCACATTGCTTACTTCGATGCAGTAACCAAACACATTACTATAGGAAATCTTCAGGCTGGATATGTTCGTTTGTTCTCTTTCCCGCTGTTGGATTTGAAGCAGGTAGTCTTTGCCCGAATAGGCTATCCGGCGCAAGTCATCCAATTCTTCGTTTACTCCGCTTCTAATAACACCGCCTTTGCTTATCAACAGGGGTGGGTCGTTGTTTATCTCTTTGTTTATTTTATCGCGAATGGAGAGGCAGAGGTTCAATTGCTCTCCCATGCTGTTTATACCGGCATTGTCAACGGTCAAGCAGGCGTGTTTGATTTGTTCGACGGCTTGCAACGCTACTTTGAGTTGCACCACTTCGCGGGGGGATACACGGTTTGTGGCAGCTTTCGATAATATCCTTTCCAAATCACCTATTAAGCGGAGTTGCCCTTCTATCAAATCTCCAAATTCAGGATTACGGAAGAAGTATTCTACAATGTTTAGCCGGTCGTTCACTGGCTTTGCATCTTTCAGTGGAAACACCATCCAACGTTTCAACATACGTGCACCCGGAGAACTGACGGTTTTATCAATCACACTCAGCAAACTGCTGCCTCCATCGTTCATGCTTGCAAGCAGTTCCAAATTGCGGACGGTGAATTTATCAAGGCGAACGTACTTATCTTCTTCAATACGCGATAATGCCGTAATATGCGCTATCTGCGTATGTTGCGTCATTTCCAAATATTGCAGAACGGCTCCGGAAGCTACAATACCGTTCTTTAAATGCTCCACTCCGAAGCCTTTCAGAGTTTGCGTTTCAAATTGCTTCAATAGTTTCTCGCGGGCGGTGGTTTCGGTAAATACCCAATCATCCAGCTCGAAGGGGAGGAATTTAGTTCCGAAATTCGTTTCAAAGATAGTACGCTTGCCACGTTCAAAGAGTACCTCTTTGGGGGCGAAGTTATTCAGTAACTTGTCCGCGTAGTCCAAAGTGCCTTCCCCTGTAAGAAATTCGCCAGTAGAAATATCAAGGAAAGCCACTCCGCAAGCTGTTTTCCCGAAATGGACAGCAGCCAGGAAGTTATTCTCTCTATGATTAAGGATAATATCATTGATAGAAACACCAGGGGTAACCAATTCGGTAATACCGCGCTTCACCAGTTTCTTGGTAGCCTTCGGGTCTTCCAGTTGGTCGCATATAGCTACTCGCTTTCCGGCGCGGATTAATTTAGGCAGATACGTATCTAGTGCATGATGCGGGAACCCAGCCATTTCTACTGTTTTCCCTTTACCGTTGGGGCGTTTGGTCAAAGTAATTCCCAATATTTCGGAAGCAATCACAGCATCGGTAGAGTATGTCTCGTAGAAATCTCCGCAACGAAACAGCATGATGGCATTGGGGTATTTGGTCTTCAAGTCCAAAAACTGCTTCATCATGGGAGTAAGAGCAATGTCATCGTTCACGGCGATATATCTTTTACTTTTTACTTTTAGCTATTATTTTTACAATACAAATGTATAACATATAACCCGTAATGCATTTATAAAGAGAAAGAAAACATTAATAACTCCCCATTCCTAAATTATAACACAGAGGCACAAAGCCACAGAGGTTCTAACTAACATAAAATATCTCTGCGCCTTTTTACCTCTGTGTTTATACTTAAACAAGTAAGGAGGGATGCCTTGTTATCTTGAGAGCATTTCTTTTCTTTTTCCCTTGCGGAAGACGATTATTTTTTGCCCCCTGCCTGTTTGTGGATTATATTGAGGAGCTTTACCCAACTCTGCCGGCACGGGTATTTTATAAATATCTTTATGCAAAAAATTCTCTATGGTTTTAAATGCCGCTTGTTCCCGTTCACTGACGAGAGTAATCGCTACACCGTCGTTATTGGCGCGTGCCGTCCGTCCGGTGCGATGCACGTAATCTTCACCGTCACGCGGAACATCAAAGTTTATCACAGAACGAATGTCGTCGATATCAATACCTCTTGCCACAATATTGGTGGCTACCAATATATTTATCCGGCCGGATTTAAACTCGTGCATGATAAATTCGCGCTGTGATTGCTCAAGGTCAGAATGCATTTCGCCCACATTCAGTTTCATGTCTTTCAAAGCTTTGGAGACTTCTTTCACTTTCATCTTGGAAGATGCGAAAATGATAACCCGCTCAGGCTCTTGCTCCACAAACAGATACCGCATAAGACTCAGTTTTTGACTTTCGTAACAGATGTAAGCAGCTTGGAGTATTTTATCCGCCGGTTTGGATGCCGCTATCTTCACTTCAACGGGGTTGTTCTGTATCGTTTTGGCAAGTTGCTGAATCTTAGCAGGCATGGTAGCGGAAAACATGATCGTTTGCCGCTTTTGGGGAAGGAGTTTTACTATCTGCATGATGTCTTCCGAGAAACCCATATCAAGCATACGGTCGGCTTCGTCCAGTATAAAATAGGAAATGCGGGAGAGGTCAACGTATCCCAAATTGATATGCGCCAGCAATCGTCCGGGTGTAGCAATCACTACATCAGTCCCCAGCGTTAACCCTTTCTTTTGTTGTTCAAAAAGCGTCCCATCGTTACCGCCATACACAGCTACGCTCGATATTGGCATGAAATAGGAGAATCCCTCCATTTGTTGGTCTATCTGCTGTGCGAGTTCGCGGGTAGGAGACATGATGATACAGTTTATTGCTTCTTCCGGATGTTTGCCTTTACTAAGTTCATTTAAGACTGGAAGCAGAAAGGCGGCTGTCTTGCCTGTTCCGGTTTGTGCAACGGCTATCAGGTCTCTACCATCGAGTATTACGGGTATGGCTTGTTCTTGTATGGGTGTGCACTCTTCAAACCTCATTGCGTCCAACGCATTCAACACACTTGATTCTAATTGTAGTTCGGAAAATTTCATTCTTTATATTTCATAATTAGGCTTCACCGGTTTCAATTCTTTACAAGTTGTAAAAGTATAAAGAAATACCCACTCTACAAATCCACCACTTCAAAATAGTCTTTCAATTCCTTTTCTGCCGAGTTATTCTCATTGATAATGTCCCTAATAATAATTCCGTGTTCAAGTAGCGCTATCCGCGGACAGACATCAACCGTATGATTCAGGTTATGACTGGATATGAGTACGGTAGTGCCGACTTCTTCATTATACTTCCTCAACATTTGTTTAATAATGGATTGGGAACTTGGGTCGAGGAAATTAAACGGCTCATCCAATATCAATAATTGCGGACGATGAAGCATGGCGGAAATGATGCCTATCTTCTGTTTATTCCCTGCTGAAAAGTTGCGAATGTACTTCTTTTGTTCCAACACTTCCCCGTTCATAAATCGTTCAAAAGGCGCAAGCCGTTCATTGACATCTTCTTTGCTCATTCCATACATCTTTCCGATGAAATAGAAATATTCTTCGGGGGTGAGGTAATCTATCAGAAAGCTTTCGTCAATGAAAGCTCCTGTGAAGGTTTTCCAATCTTCACTTTTGCTTACGTCAACGCCATTGACGGTAATGGAACCGCTGTCGGCTTTCAGTAAATCCAGTATCAGGCGGAAGAGGGTGGTTTTGCCCGCACCGTTGTTGCCGACTAATCCAATCATACCACCCTGATTGATAATATAATTGTCAATATCAATGGCTTTCTTTTCGCCGAAACTCTTTTGTAGATTATTAATGGTAATCATAATAGTAATCAATATGCAACAAATAATTAGTGATTATAGTATATGATAAAATCGGATTCACCGCGTATTTCTAAATCCTTCCATATTCTCATACCGCCTTTTCATAAACCGGACGTATATGTTTTTTATCCATAAATGGGCTGTTAGTACGAATGCCAAACCAAGAATAAACATTATCCACCGGGTAGTGTTTTCTCCCCAAAAAGTACCCAACAACTGACAAAGTACTACGGGAAGGAATAAAGCGCCTGTTGCTATCAAACTTTGATAAGCTGTGCCCGTATTTTGCCTTCCGGAGATTCCTTCGTTCAAAGGGACGGTTTTGTTGTTATATACTGCCAACTGAAACAGAGCAAAATAAACGACCCCAACAGAAAAGAACATATACGAGATGGCGGAGAATACGGACAATTTACCGGTTACCATGGTAGGAATCATCAATACGAAAGGAATGAGAACGCTGATACCGTACAAGTAATATTTGGCTTTAAGCAGATTGTAGATGGATTCTTTGCGAGTCATCAATCCGTCCAGATAACTTCCTTCAAAGCCCATGATTTGAGAAAGGAATCCTACACCGAAAATAACAAAACTATAGATGGTGATAAAGTTCTTCATAATAGCATTGTCATAGATGGTAGAGAAGCTAAGAAGAACGGAAAACAGAACCACAATAAGGCTAAAGATACGCAACGACATTTTACACCGTTTATTGCGTGTCAGCATTTTAAGTTCCAGGCGAAAGAACTCGCCTATTTCACCGTAACGTTCTAAAAAGGAATATTCCGAAACATGCTTCACTTTGGTGTCTTCCACTTTATTTATTTCGGAATAAACGAGTCGCTTTATAATATGTCTATTTACTAACCAGATGAGAACGATAAGTATCAATACACCTAAAAAAGCCAAAATATTTCCTACAATAAAAGCCTCGGCGAGGTTCATTGTGAAAGTAGTAACGGGATGACTATCCGGTACGAACTCCAAAGCGGCAAGGATGCCGTACACCGCAACGGGAAGTACAATCCACCACATCCTTTCGTTGAGCAGCGTGCGGCAAAGCAAATACCAATAATTATTGAGCACTGCGAGCAGGTAGATACCCAAACTGTACGTAATGATTCCTGTGATACCAAAAAAGTGCGTTACGGTAAGAATAGCAAAAGGAACAAACAGGAATAACCATATAATATTGAAACTGCTTAACCCGGAACGCAGCAACAAGAAATCAAGCACCCTGTTTTTCTTTATGGGAAGCAACAGGTAGGGTTTGACTTCCTGAGTCGGTGTCTTTTGAAAGGGGAAGCGCATAAGGAAATCCATGAAAAGGATAGCAAAAAGCGCTTTGTTGAGGATATGGTAAGGCTCCATGTTAGGGAAACTATCCCTAAACGCATAAACAAGTCCGGTTCCAATAAAGATAAGATAGCCCGCCCAAAACACAGCCGTGAAGTACATAAAAAACTTCCCGAACCTATTCTTTTCGTACATCGGATGGCGTTTGGCTGCTAATTTGCCATGCCGTCGGAGGTCGTTGAAAAACATCTTCTTCTAATTTTAAAATAATCGAAAGCATTCTAGAATGATTGTGTAAAAGTAAAGGATTTATTTCAATTCGCCAATCAAAACACAGTTATCCACAACTTTCCATTTATCCTAACAAACTTTACCTTTGTTCCATTAGGGTTTTCACCAACATGCCGATTGCTCTTGTTTTTGCCGGCTCAGAAGCGGGCAGATGAAAAAAGAGACGTAATGATTGCAGGCAGGCAAAATAATCTGTTGTTTTGTGATATATTATGAATGTATAATCAATTTTATCTATGATTAAGAAATTTATTTTTGGAACGGTGTTAACAGGAATCCTGTTTTCCTGTAATACGAACAAAACACCTCAATTGGGAAAATCTTCCATTGATGATGTTGTGAAAGCAATGACGCTCGAAGAAAAAGCCAAATTGCTTATCGGAACCGGAATGGACCTCAGTGTGCTGGGTGATAGCGCTGTAGTGGGAGAAACCGATTTGTATGTACAGGGTGCGGCAGGAACTACCTATCCCATACCACGCTTGGGAATTCCGACAATTGTTGTGGCGGATGGTCCTGCCGGATTGCGCATTGCTCCTTTGCGTGAGGGAACTACGGATACTTACTATTGTACGGCTTTCCCCGTCGCTACCCTATTGGCGTCCACATGGAATACCGATTTGGTGGAAAGTGTGGGAAAAGCAATGGGTAATGAAGTTTTAGAATATGGTGTGGACATTTTATTGGCTCCGGCTCTGAATACGCAACGGAATCCCTTATGCGGGCGTAATTTTGAATACTATTCGGAAGATCCCGTAGTTTCAGGTAAAATTGCCGCAGCTATGGTGAGAGGTATTCAGTCGAATGGAGTAGGCACTTCTATCAAACATTTTGCCGCCAACAATCAGGAAACCAACCGGATGGGAAATGATAGCCGCATAAGTCAAAGGGCATTGCGGGAAATTTATCTGAAAGGGTATGAGATTGCAGTGAAAGAATCCGATCCATGGACGGTTATGACTTCCTATAATTACATTAACGGGACGTATAGCTCCGAGAGCAAAGAATTGCTCCAAACCATTCTTCGGGATGAGTGGGGATTCAAAGGAATAGTAATGACGGACTGGTTTGGTGGCAAAAATGCGGCTTCTCAAGTAATTGCCGGAAATGATTTATTGATGCCAGGATCGAAAAAACAATGCCAAAATATTATTGATGCCGTGAACGACGGCTCTTTGCCCATCGAAGCTGTGGATACTAATGTGAAACGGATTTTGAATCTGATTCTGGAATCTCCGCGTTACAAAGGATATGCTTATACCGATAAACCGGATTTGAAAGCACATGCTGAAGTTAGCCGTCAATCGGCAACCGAAGGGATTATCCTGCTTAAAAACAATAATACAACACTTCCTCTGATTGATCCGGTAAAATCCGTAGCTCCGTTCGGAATTACTTCTTATGACTTCATTGCCGGTGGTACTGGCAGTGGCGATGTGAATAGAGCTTATACCGTTTCATTAACGGAGGGATTAAAGAATGCGGGTTATCAACTCAACACGGATTTGGTTGCGTTGTATGATAAATACATCAGCGAAGAAAATGAAAAAAACAAATCCAACCCCGTTAATCCACTGCTCAACTTCCTTCCTAAAAAGCGTCTAGCTGAATTTATTCCAAGTGCTGCTTCCTTGAAAAACGCAGCAGCTTCGGCAGATGTGGCATTGATTACCATCGGAAGAACCTCAGGAGAATTTATAGACAGAAAATTACCCAACGACTATGAATTATCCGAAAATGAACAGAAACTTATCAGGGAAGTTACCGGAGCATTCCATGCGGTAAACAAAAGAGTAGTAGTTATCTTGAATATTGGCGGAGTGGTTGAAACAGCCTCTTGGAAAAATACACCTGATGCTATTCTTCTGGCTTGGCAACTCGGACAAGAAGGTGGAAACAGTGTTGCGGATGTTCTGAGCGGTAAAGTGAATCCTTCCGGTAAACTTCCGATGACTTTTCCTGTGAAGTACACGGATGTAGCTTCTTCTGCTAATTTCCCACAAGATAATGCCCTGGATTTGGACATAAATTCTATTTTGGGGTTGAATAAAGACCCCGATAGAGAGTTAGTTCGGAATGTTGATTACACCAATTACGAAGAAGATATTTTCGTGGGTTACCGTTATTTCGATTCCTTCGGCAAGCAAGTTTCCTATCCTTTTGGTTATGGGCTTTCCTATACTACTTTTGAATTGTCAAATCCAACTGTTAAAGAAGAAAATGGCGCTTTTACTCTAACTGTTGATGTGAAAAATACCGGAAGCTTTGCCGGAAAGGAAGTGGTTCAGTTATACGTAAGTGCTCCGGTTATTCCTGCTTATTCCAAACCGGAAAAAGAATTGAAGGCATTTGCTAAAACAAAGGAATTACAACCCAATGAAACACAAACAATAACGCTAACTGTTACTGCTGCTGACTTGGCTTCTTTCGACCCAAATGCAAGCGCTTGGGTTACAGACAGCGGCAAATACCTATTCCTATTGGGAACTTCTTCCAAAGACATAAAAGTTTCGGTAGATACAACGATTAATAAGAAACTTGAAGTGAAAACGAATAATGTGTTGAGTCTTCAGTCGCCAATCAATATCTTGAAAAGATAATTACAATTCCTCCCGTAAGCACCGTGCATATCATTCGTAAGTACCGTGCTTACGGTCGGTAAGTACGGTGCATATTCCCGTAAGGAGCGTGCATAATTATGGTATGTAACGCAGTATTTACCGGCTTCCACGTAAATATCGCCCGTATGCACGGTGCATAATCAAATGCCGTACCAATCATTCTACACTCTTTTCAGGACTAATCATATCCACTTCAATTTTATTGCCTTGCCCAAGCAATCCGGAGGCAAATTCTTTGAGGTCGGTAGCGGTGAGATTGTTAACAATTAATTTGTAATCCTTCACCCGGTCAACGCCTGTATAGTAGTATTCGTCTATCGCAGCCTGCCAATAGGTGTTTTCTTTTAAATCCTCGTCATGCTTTTTGAGCATATACTCTTTCACTTTGTTTAGGTTGATTTCGGAAGGACCATTCTTTATGAAGTTGTCTAATTCGGCATAAATAATCTCCATTAGCTTATCTTTCTTGGCAGGGTCCGTATCGAAATATACCTCAAACTCGAATTTCTCCCTTGGAAACTTGTCAATGCTTCCGGATACGGATACATAGTAAGTACCACCTTCTTCTTCGCGAACTTTTTCGGTATATACAATATCCATCATTTGCTCAAAGGCGCTCATTAGGATGTTGTTCTTCTGGTTGTAGGTGCAATTACCCGTGTAGAGTATCAAGTTAGAGGCTTTGGCTGTCTCCTGTTCTTTGATGAATTCGTTCTTGTAGATACCTTTACGAAGCGGTATGTTTAAATCTCTAAAAGTTTCCACGCGATGAATTGCCGGAAGCGAAGCCAAATAAAGTTCAAGGTAAGGTTTGGCTTCTTGAGCATCTATGTTTCCGACGAAAATAAAGGTAAAGTCGCTTGCATCTTTATAGCGGTCATTATACAAAGAGAGAATTTTATCATAGTTTGCCTCGTCGAGCATATTCGCTTTAATTCGCCTTGTTCTCGGATGATTCATGTAAATGGCGGAGGTAATTGAGTCGGAAAATGCAACCATCGGATGCAGTTCTTGATTCTGCAAAGAGGCTTTCGTGCGATTTATATACGAGGTAAACGCATCTTCGTCCTTGCGTGGAGCGGTAAAGGCAAGATACGTCAGTTGCATCATGGTTTCAAAGTCTTTGGGTGAACAATCTCCGTTTACCGTTTCGGTATTCTTACCGATTGAAGCCGATGCGGAGGCTTTTTTGCCTGCCAATGCTTTATTCAAGTCTGTTGCACTGAAGTTACCCAATCCTCCTGCCGAAATCACTGCATTAATTATTTGCAAGTTGACGTATTCCGAATCGGAGAATAAGGAATTACCACCCAAGCTGACACCTTTCATCCGTATTTCATCGGCTTTGAAATCTGTCTTCTTAATAACTACTTTAATACCATTGGACAAGGTAAGCGTAGTTGTTCCAAATACATCATCGTACTTCTCGGACACTATTTTACCGGCTTCAGGCAGCTCGGAAATCAGAGGTTCACCGGAAACATTATCCACATAAGCAGTAAACTCTTCCACTTTTACTTGTTTGATGATATTCTGCACGGCTTCTTTGTCGGGATACGTTAATCCCTCCTTGTCGGGGAGGAAGAGGGTGATAACTTGGTTGGTTTCCGTTATCAACCGGTCTAAAACTCCGTTCAACGCTTCCACCGGAATGTTGGGAGCTATTTGGTTGAAAATGGTATATTCATTTTCAATACCCGGAGCCGGTTCATTATCAAGGAAAAGACGGACATATTCCTCCACATAACTATCATTCTTTCTTTTATCACGTTCGTTGTATGCCGATTCCAAGTAACGAAGGTATTCGGCACGGGCGCGGACATATTCCGATTCGGTAAATCCAAAACGGTGAGCGCGTTCTATCTCACGCAGCAAAGCAGCTATCCCTTCTTCTATCTCCCCTTCTTTGCAAACAGCTATCCCCGTAAAAGCATCTTTAGTTTTTGCAGCGTAGAAGTCGTCATCGAAAACATAAGCGTTTATAAAAGGCGGACGGGGTAATTGGCGTAATTCGCTCAAACGAGTGTTGAGCATATTGCATATCATTTGTTTCACATAAATTTCAACCAAATAGCCTAAATTACCCTTTTCATCATCGGAAGTAGCCTCGTGCTTGTTGAATACACTGACTTGTATGTTGGATTGTTCCTTGTCTTTTTCGATAACTATAATAGGTTCCTGATTATCACTTACGGGATAATAAATGCGTTCGGCAGCGTCCGGTTGGATTGGAATATCGGCAAACAATTGTTTTATTTTCCCTTCCACAGCATCCGGCTCTATATCTCCTACCACGATAATTCCCTGCAAGTCGGGGCGATACCATTTTTCATAATAATCCTTCAATAATTGATATTTGAAGTTATCTACCACATCCATACTACCGATGGGAAGGCAATCTTCATATTTCGTTCCTGCATACATTTGCGGAAGAGCTTTCTTCAAAAAGCGTTGACCGGCGCTCATGCTTGTGCGCCATTCTTCATGAATTACACCACGCTCTTTGTTAATTTCCCCTTCTTCCAAAAGTAAATCATTAGACCAATCATACAAAATCAAGAGACATGAATCAATAACACCTTCGCCCACCACAGGCACATTGGATATATTATATACCGTTTCATCAATAGAAGTATAAGCATTGAGATTGGTTCCGAACTTTACGCCGATAGTCTCCAAGTATTCAATTAAGGATTTTCCGGAAAAATGTGTCGTCCCGTTAAAGCACATATGTTCCAAGAAATGTGCCAATCCTCGTTGTTCTGGTTCTTCCAATATAGAACCCACCTTCTGGGCGATGTAAAAATCCGCCCTATTCTCCGGCAATTTATTTTTTCTGATGTAATAAGTAAGTCCATTTTCTAACTTTCCGATACGGAGATTGGGGTCGGCAGGAATAGGAGGCAATTGTTGTTGAGCAAAAGTAAAACCAATATTGCAGCATATAAAAGATGCTGCAAGTAATCTGTAAAATAAGTATTTCATATTCAATATCCAGTAAAAATTTCTTCAAAAGAAACTAAAAATCCTAATTACCGGAACATGAAAATTAAATATTAATGTTTTTTATTTGTTCAAAAGTTACTAAAACCACCCTAATATATTTTTACAATAACATTTGTATCATTCAAAACTATATATAATATCCTTAGATATGAACTTACAAAATTAGTTGATGCCAAATTTTAAAGCTTGCTTAAACGCATTTTAAGTAATAAATACCCTCCTATATACCGCAATCTTTTTAATTTTGTACTGTATGAACAATAAGTTTATATCTCTATGTAAAAACCTTATTATCAACAAAAAATTAAATATTCACAAGTTAATATCTACTTAATAATCTATCCTAAAAAGGTAATATATTAATAAGCAAGAAAAACATAATTTAGTTTCAAACATTGTCAACAGCCTATTATTATCATCATAAATATTCTTCAATCTTTACTATATATAATTAATAATGAAACAACAAATATGTCAAAAGCAGATAAAAATATGAGTTTGAAGGTTGATATTGATACTCTTAGAAAAGAAAAGAAGGCTATTATCCTAGCTCATTACTATCAAATGGGAGATATACAAGATATTGCCGATTATGTAGGAGATAGTTTGGCTTTGGCTCAATGGGCATCGCAAACACAGGCGGAAATCATTGTACTTTGCGGAGTTCATTTTATGGGGGAAACTGCTAAAATACTTTGTCCTGACAAAAAAGTGCTGGTTCCCGATTTGAATGCAGGATGTTCATTGGCTGACAGTTGCCCTGCTGATAAATTCACTCAATTTGTTGAAGAACATCATGGGTACACTGTTATTTCTTATGTGAATACTACGGCAGCCGTAAAAGCAATAACAGATGTGGTAGTAACTTCTACCAATGCTAAACAGATAGTAGAAAGTTTTCCGAAAGATGCAAAGATCATCTTTGGTCCCGATAGGAACCTTGGAAATTATATTAATTCCATTACAGGTCGCAATATGTTGTTGTGGGACGGTGCTTGCCATGTTCATGAACAGTTTTCGGTAGAAAAGATAGTTAATTTGAAATTTGAATATCCTGATGCTGTTGTATTGGCGCATCCCGAGTGTAAAAGTACAGTATTAAAGTTGGCTGATTTTATAGGTTCCACTTCTGCTCTATTGAAATATGCAATAAATAGCAATAAGGATTGTTTTATTGTTGCTACTGAATCTGGGATATTGCATGAGATGGAGAAAAAATGTCCGCAGAAAACATTTATCCCTGCCCCTCCGAATGATAGCACTTGCGCTTGCAATGAATGTAGCTTTATGCGATTGAATACGTTGGAAAAGCTTTATAATTGCTTAAAGAATGAATTACCGGAAATAAAAGTTGATAAAGAAATAGCAGAAAAAGCAGTAAAGCCGATAAGGCGAATGTTAGAAATTTCGGCAGTGTCCAAAAAAATGTGTAAATGAAAACTACAAGTTTCCTTACTTGTAGTTTTTTATTTGGTATTGCTAATTATGTATAGATATTATCATTTTAAATAAAATTGTAATACTAAGTATATGATA